>ENA-UERN01001910-UERN01001910.1-human-gut-metagenome-genome-assembly--contig:-NODE-1910-length-17636-cov-4.056438_pt1 | contig 17636 bp, 10 predicted proteins | sample MGYA00242950_ERZ507950 | MGnify/ENA primary metagenome ERZ507950 (study PRJEB26167, sample SAMN06115515) | human gut metagenome | host: Homo sapiens | place: China:Ningxia | collected 2014-11-26...
AGCACTGCCATCTATCGAAATGAAAGGAAGAAGGACCATGAAAATGAAACGGTTTCTGGCGATTCTGTTGGTTCTGGCAATGTGCCTGACAACGCTCGGCGTTGTTCCGGCCATGGCCGTCGAACCCGCGGCCGAAGAGAGCGACGATGCGATCTCCGCCCGCTGGACCGATAAGAATTCCCTGTCCCCCGCGGATCAGGAGATCACCCCGCATGAGGTCGAGGGTGAGATCCCGTCTGCGGACGGAGTTGATCTCTCGAACGACGAAAACGCTCTCAAGGCCTCCGACATCGTTACGGTGATCGTGGAGCTGGAGAGCGAGCCTCTGGCAGACGCAGCCATGGGAGAACTCGACACGTTTATCAGCTCTCCCGCCTGTCTGCAGCTTGAGCAGGACCTCCTGAACGAGCAGGCTTCCGTCCGTGCCGAGATCGAGGCACTGACCGGAAAGACCGAGACCGCTTCCGTCAATGGCGCAAGCGACCTCACCTATTCCTATACGACCGTCCTGAACGGCTTCTCCATGAAGCTCCCCTACGGCAAGCTTGACGAGGTCCGCTCGCTGAACGGCGTCAAGAACGTCTGGGTCGCGGAGCAGTACAGCCTGCCCGAGGATCTCAGTGCCGCTGACTACACGATCTCCATGAGCAGCTCCACCGGCATGGTCGGCTCGACCGAGGCCAATGCCATGGGCTATGACGGCACCGGCACCATCGTCGCCATCCTTGACACCGGCTTCATGAAGGCGCACGAGGCCTTCTCCGTCATGCCGACGAATACGAAGTATTCCAAGGACGACATTGCCTCCCTGCTGCAGAGTCAGTCTCTTGCAAGCAAGGTGACGGATGCCGATTCCGTGTACATCAATGAAAAGGCCCCCTACGGCTATGACTACGCGAACGGCGATGCCGATGCCGAGGCCGTTGGCCAGGCGCACGGCGTCCACGTTGCAGGCACCGTCGCGGGCAACAACGGCAAGGACTTCCACGGCGTGGCCCCGAATGCCCAGCTGATGATCATGAAGATCTTCGGCGACAACTCCGGCTCCACCTCCGACGATATCATCCTCGCGGGCATTGACGATGCCGTCAAGCTCGGCGCGGACTCCATCAACATGTCCCTCGGCTCTCCCGCCGGCTTTACGGATTATGGCGATGAAAACGAGAGCGAGGAAGAGCACCTGACGTACTACGGCGTTTATACCCGTGCCGAGAAGGCCGGCGTCAACGTCCTGGTCGCAGCAGGCAACGAGACTGCCTCGACGATGTATGTGACGGCCCACAGCAACCTGACGTATGCCGAGTATCCGGATAACGGCATCGTTGCGTCGCCCTCCACGGTCGCGGCCAGCCTGTCGGTCGCCTCTGTGGATAACGTGAAGTTTACCTCTACCTATCTGATGCTGGGCGAGGAAAAGATCCCTTATAACAATGCGGTGGATAACGCAACCTCCAACCCCTATGATATCCTCGAGACCATGGACGGCAAGACGCTTGAGTACGTTATGGTCCCCGGCCTCGGCGAGGAGAAGGACTTTGAGGGTCTCGACCTGACCGGCAAGATCGCGGTCGTACAGCGCGGCACCCTGAACTTCGGCACGAAGGCGGAGAACGCCTCCAAGGCCGGTGCAGTCGCGTGCATTATCTACGACAACGTCAGCGGCTCCCTGCTGAACGCCGCTCTGGAGACGTATTTCATCCCGACCATCACCATTACGAGGGCTTCCGGCGAAAAGCTGGCTGCGGCTGCCGAGAAGAAGGTCTCCTTCTCCAAGGAGTACTACGGCCTTGTGGACAACCCCGTTGGCGGCGGCGTCAGCTCGTTCTCCAGCAAAGGCCCGGCTCCGGACCTGAGCATCAAGCCCGAAATTTCCGCCCCCGGCGGCGGCATCCGCTCCTCCGTCCTCGGCGCGAACAATGCCTATGAGGTCTATTCCGGTACCTCCATGGCCACGCCGCACATGGCCGGTGAGGCCGCGCTGCTGCGTCAGTACCTGAACAAAAATTATCCGAACATCACGGGCGAAGATCTGGGCGACCTTGTCAACAGCCTGCTCATGAGCACCGCTGTTCCGTCCGTTGAGCCGGACGGCACCTATTACCCGGTCCGCCGCCAGGGCGCAGGCGTTGCCAACATCGCAAACGCCATCGAGTCCGGCGCGTACCTCTCCGTCGAGGGCTGCAAGCGCCCGAAGGCCGAGGTCGGCTCCAGCAAGGACGGCGTCTATACCTACACCGCGACCGTCCACAACATGACGGGCGAGGCCAAGTCCTACACCGTCGATACCACTGCCATGATTGAGACCATTACGGTCATCAACGGCGAGAACTTCGCCTCCAACTCCAACCGCGACCTGACGGCCGATGAAGTGACCATCACCTATACCGGCCTGACCGCGGACAACAAGATCACCGCCCCCGCCAACGGCGAGGCGACCTTCTCCGTGAAGATCGAGCTGACCGCAGCGGGCAAGCAGGCCTATCAGGATAACTTCCCGAACGGCTCCTATGTCGAGGGCTACACCTTCCTGACGGCCGACGAGGGCGTCAGCCTGAGCCTTCCGATCCTCGGCTTCTATGGCGACTGGAACAGCCTGCAGGTTTTCCAGGGCACCTATGACGAGGGCCCGGCCAACATCACCTATTCCGTTCTGGCCGATGTCAACGCCTCCCTGAGCGGCAACTACGTCGGCGTGAACAACCGCACGGATACCTTCGCACGCCGCTGGATGGGCTTCGGCCCGGCGCGCGGTGGCCGTATGCTGCTGCATCTGTCCAGCCTCCTGCGAAATTCCGAGGCCTATCAGATCACGGTCAAGAACGCCAAGGGCGAGACCATGTGGGATTCCGGCGACCTCGGTGCTGTCCGCAAGACCTACATCACCGTTACGCAGACCGGCTATCAGGCCACGGCGACCCTTGTGCAGAAGGGCTGGAACGGCCGCCTGCCCGGCGCGGACGGCTCCTACAACAGCGGCGACTGGGCCCCCGAGGGCGACTATACCTTCTCCGTCCGCGGCCGCGGCGTCGGCTCCAATGTGGACGATTATCAGAGCTACAGCTTCTATGTCGATAACACCAGGCCCGAGCTGAAGAGCGCCGAGCTGTACGAGGACGAGAACGGCGACCTGAAGCTGGCCCTGACCGTCTCCGACAACAAGTATCTCCAGTTCCTCTGGGTCATCGATTCCGCACAGCAGTTCTTCTATCTGGAAGCCGCCGAGGAATTCAAGGACATGAAGGAAGGCGAGACCGTCCGTGTCGTCCTCGATGCCTCCGATCTGGTCCAGCAGCTGTCCCTGAAGGCCGCCAACCCCGGCCGCGTCGGCATCATGCTCGGCGACTGCGCGAACAATACCTCCACGACCTTCATCGATATCGGCCCGCAGGGCATGGAGATCGAGCCTGCCGAGATCGCCGTCGGCGAGACGAAGCAGCTGAGCTACAAGGTCTATCCCGCCTCCATGCAGGATACTGCCTTCACCTGGACCTCCTCCGATGAGTCCGTGGCCACCGTCAACGAAAAGGGTGAGGTCACCGGCCTGTCCGACGGCACCGTCTGCATCACCGCCACCGCCTTCTCCCGCCTGTCCTCCTACTGCATGGTCACGGTCGGTCAGGGCGTTTCCACGGAGCGGAACTTCGGCGAGTGCGGGAATCTCGGCGAGATCTTCACGACCGAGGACGGCCTGTGGTGGAGAGTTTCCGGCCCGGACACCGTCCTGCTCCTGCCGGAGAACAACAAGACCCAGAACTACAGCGGCTCCTATTCCTCCATGGCCGAGATCGTCGTTCCGGCGGCCGTCAGCTATGCGGGCAAGACCTACCGCGTGACGGCAATCGCCGCCGAGGCCTTCTACTTCAACTCCAAGACCACCTCCATCACTCTCCCGGAGGGATTGGAGACCATCGGCAATGCGGCGTTCTTCTTTGCAAGCGGCCTGACCAGCCTGAACCTGCCTGACAGCATCAGGTCCATCGGTGCGATGGCGCTCAACGGTGTTTCCAAGGCGCCGCTGACCATCCCGGCCTCCGTTGAATTTATCGGCGACTCCGCCTTCAGCGGCTCCGGCGTGGTGGACGGCGATCTCCCGGAGGGGCTGACCTACCTCGGCGATAAGGCCTTCTCAAATTGCACGGGCCTGACGAGCATCACCCTGCCCTCCACGGTGGAGACCTACGGCCCCAACATCTTCTATGGCTGCTCCAATGTCACCTATGTCGAGCTGCCGCAGAACATGGAAAAGATCCCGAGCGGCCTGCTCTGGAGCTGCACCGGCCTCAAGCGTATCTACATCCCGTCCTCTGTCAGGGAAATCGGAAACGCTGCCTTCTACAGCTCCGGCATCGAGAAGCTGAACCTGCCGGACGGCCTGCAGGAGATCGAGCCGTGGGCCTTCTGCTCCACGAAGCTCAAGGAAATCATCATTCCGGATTCCGTCGGGACCATTGGATTCCGTGCCTTTATCTACTGCGACGGCGTGGAGAACTGCGTGGTCGGCTCCGGCGTGAAGGAGATCGGTCAGGACGCCTTCTACTTCTGGAACAACAAGTTTGAGGATCAGACCGGTGTCATGCACGCTAAGACCACCGAGCAGGCCAAGCTCCTGCGCTACTCCGGCTATGGTCACGAGATCCTGATCAACGGCGCGCCCTACACCTCCTACTTCGGCGGTCAGTTCGCCGTGGACGGCATCAGCTATATGCCCACCTCCGACACCACCGTCCGTGTCACTGCCATCAGCGACGACGCCAAGACCGAGACCTTCTCCATCCCGGCCACCGTTACCAACGAGGGCGACGGCCGCACCTATGCCGTCACCGAGCTGGCGGACCGCCTCCTGTTCCAGAACCAGTCGGTTCTGACCATGCTGGATCTGCCCGATACCATCGAGAAGACCGGCGACCGCACCTTTGACCAGATGTTCAATGTCCGTACCTTCGGCAAGCTGCCCGCCAACCTGAAGTCCGTCGGCTATCAGTCCTTCGGCTACCTTGGCTGGGAGATGCGGCTGGAGCAGCAGGGCCTGATCCCGGCCTGGCAGACCGACGTACTGGACATCCCCGGCAGCATCGAATTCATGGACCAGTGCGCCTTTGCGGGCAACCGTTATAAGACCATCAACGTCGGCGAGGGCATCACCTACCTGAGCTACTACTCCCTGTACGGCAACAAGGAAGCCACCCGGATCAACCTCCCCAGCACTCTGACCCGTCTGGAGGAGAGCTCCGTGGCCTTCTGCGACAACGCCACTGTCAACCTGCCCGAGAACCTGGAGTACATCGGCAAGCAGGCCTTCAACGGCACCCCTGTGGGCGAGACCATCACCCTGCCCGATAACGTCAGCTTCGTTGGCGATCAGGCCTTTGGCGCTTACGTCTACAATGCTGACTATACCGCTCAGTATTGGGTTGGTCCCACCACCATCTATCTCAACGGCTCCCTCAGCAACATCGGCGCCCGTGTCTTCCGCCCGGATGCCAAGGTCATCGCCGTGCTGAACAGCCAGCGCAACAAGGTCGCGGGCTTCACCGATCTGAATGAGCTGCCCACCGTCATCTGGGACGGTAAGACCGACATTGGCTACAACGACGGCTCCTGCATCCCCGAGGGCGTGACCGTCACCCTGCGCGGCAATGTTACCATCGACGGCAAGCTCTGCATCGAGGGCAAGCTCATTGTCCCGCACGACGCAAAGCTCACCATCACGAAGGACGCAGTCATCCTCGGCGAGGACAACATCGTCTATGAGGGCTGCAAGCACGAGCATGTCAAGGAGAACATCGTTCCCGCTACCTGCACCGAGGACGGCAGCAAGACCGTCGTCTGCGAGGACTGCGGCGAGACCCTCTCCACCGAGGTCATCCCGGCCAAAGGCCACAGCTTCGGCGACTGGACCGTCACGAAGGAGGCCGCCTGCTTCGAGGACGGCGAGGAGACCCGCACCTGCTCCGTCTGCAAGTATGTTGAGACGCGTCCGATCTTCGCGAACTCCGACAACTGCCCGTCCAAGGCCTTCACCGACCTTGACGCGGACGCCTGGTACCACGAAGGCGTGGACTACGCCCTGACGAACGGCCTCATGAACGGCGTCGGCGGCGGCAGGTTCGAGCCGGACGGCCAGCTGACCCGCGCGCAGCTCGTCACCGTGCTCTACCGCGCAGCGGGCGAGCCCGACACCGGCAAGCAGGTCAATCCGTTCACCGATGTGGCGGACGACGCCTGGTACACGAAGGCCGTCATCTGGGCCGCGAACAACGGCATCGTCAACGGCGTCGCCAAGAATGTCTTCGCGCCGGATGCCAGCATCACCCGCGAGCAGATCGCCACCATGCTCTACCGCTACGCCGGTGCGGAGGCTGCCAAGGAAGATAAGCTCTCCGCCTTCCCGGATGCCGCCAAGACGTCCGACTGGGCGAAGGAAGCCCTGAACTGGGCCGTTGCCAGCGGCCTGATCAACGGTGTCGCCGATGCCAACGGCACGGCCAGCCTCGAGCCGCAGGCTACCGCGACCCGCGCACAGATCGCCACGATCCTCATGCGCTGGCTCGAAAAGTAAGCAGAATCCCACCGCAGGTCTTCCATCCTTCCTCCCTGCGGGTATAAAAGCCATGGCCGGGGCGCAAGCCCCGGCCATTTGGCGTCTTAGTATAGGCATTGTAGGGGAGCGGCATGCCGCTCCCGGCGCTGCACTCGCAGCCCGTACCGGCCGCCGCTAAAACGGCACCGGCTCCCGAATTGTCATTGCGAGGAGGCCGCAGGCCGACGTGGCGATCTCGGGAAGGCACCGCCGTCCCGTACCGGCCGCCGTTAAAATGGCAAACGCCAAAGTATGGGGTGTAGCGGCGCTCACTGCGCAGCCGTTGGCGGCTTTGCCGCCTTACGGATGCGGCGTCCCCTTTACGGGGGTTGAGCGCCTTGCAGGCCGTAGGCTTTGCAGCGCGAATTCGGTGGCGCAAGGCTAACAAGTTTGTCATTGCGAGGGCGCTTTGCGCCCGTGGCAATCTCGGGCAGGCAGTTGCGATTTTGCCGATCGCTTTCCCACGATGCGGCCGGGTACTGCGAGATTCCCACGTCGCTTCGCTCCTCGGAATGACAATTCTGGAACCCCTGCGCGTTCGACGATGCCGCTCCCTACATGAGCCTATACGCAAAAAAACGGGCCCTCGGGTCCGTTTTTTGCTCAGTATTCCCGAATGACGGCCTTGACCTTGCCGAGGATCTGCGCCTCGCGGCCGTCGATGGGGTCATAGGCGGGGTTCTCCGGCATGAGCCAGACCTCGCCGCTTCGGCGGCGCAGGCGCTTGACTGTCGCCGAGTCGCCGAGCAGCGCCACGACGATCTCACCGTTTTCCGCCGTCTGCTGCGGCCGCACGACGACCTTGTCGCCGTCAAAAATGCCCGCCTCGATCATGGAATCGCCGCGCACACGCAGCGCAAAGCACCCGGCCTCGGCCTCCCACGGCACATAGCCCTCGATATTTTCCACGGCGAGGATCGGCTGACCGGCCGTCACGACGCCGACGAGCGGCACGCCCTGCGGCGCGGCCTCAGCCCCGAGCGAAATGGCGCGGTTCTTGCCGCCGTCCATCTCGATGGCTCCGCTGCGGCTCAGCTCCGACAGGTGATAGTGCACGGAGGCCGTGGAGCGCAGACCGACCCCGGCCATGATCTCGCGCGTCGTCGGCGGATAGCCGTGCGAAGCGATATAGTCCTTCAGAAAAGCGTAGATCTCCTCCCGCTTGCTGCTGCTGCGCCCCATGTCGGTCCCTCCCGGCTTCAGATGCCTACAGTATAGCACAGCCGGTAAGAAAATGCAAACGTTTGTTTCGAATCAGCGGCACAGAAGACCGGGATCCGAGAAATCCGGCAGGTATTCCGTCGTTGCGCTGGAAAAATCCTGCCAATAGCCCGTCAGGCCGCACAGCTCCATCCAGCTCAGCGCCCCGTCATATTCCTCCCGGGTGATGCCGCGGTCGAGCGGCGCGGGCAGATTGCCCATCGGCACATACTGGCTCATGAGCGAAACGGAAACGTCCCGCGCCGGGAACAGCGCCGCGATGGTGTCGAGCGCGGCCAGCGTGTTCGAGAGATACCCCGGCAGCACAAGGTGCCGCACGAGCATTCCCTTCCTCATCTGTCCGTCTTCGTTCAGCTCCGTCCCGCCGACCTGCCGGTACATCTCGCGCAGGGCCGCCGCCGCGACGGCTGGGTAGTCCCGCGCGCCGGACAGCCGTGCCGCCAGCTCCGGGTCGGCGTATTTGTAGTCCGGCAGATAGATGTCGATCAGGCCCTCCAGCTCCCGCAGCGTCTCAACGGATTCATAGCCGCCGCAGTTGTAGATGACGGGTACGGGAAGCCTCGGCGTCAGCGCCGGGAGGATGGACGGCAGAAAATGCGTCGGCGTGACAAGGTCGATGGACTGCGCGCCCTCGTCGATGAGGCGCAGGAACGTTTCGCGCAGGGCCTCCGGCGTCAGCGCCTCGCCCGCGCCGCCGGTCGAGATGACGCCGTTCTGGCAATAGCGGCAGCGCAGCGTGCAGCCGCTGAAAAACACCGCGCCCGTGCCGTAATTGGCACAGATCGGCGGCTCCTCACCGTAATGGAGCATGGCGCGCGCCGCGCGCAGCTGCCCCGGCATCCGGCAGAAGCCAAGCTCGCCCGCCTCGCGGTCAACGCCGCACTGCCGCGGGCAGAGCGTACAGGATCGATAAGAAAGCATGGGACCTCCCTGCGCTGCGGTGTTGCCGCCGCGCGTGATTTGTGCTAGAATAGGGTTAAAAATATGGATCGCTGAGTATAGGGCTCGATATAGGAACCGGCCGTCGATGGCGCGTTGTAGGGGAGGGGCATGCCCCTCCCGGCGGTAAACCGCCGATTGGCACAGGCTATCGTTAAAACGGTACCGGCCCCAGATTTGTCATTGCGAGGAGGCCGCAGGCCGACGTGGCGCCCTGAGCGCGAAGCGCGAGGAAGTGCCCTTGGGGTGCAATCTCGGGAAGGCAGTTGCAGCTCGTACAAGCTGTCGTTAAAATGGTGTGCACCGATTGCGTCCGTAGCGGCGCTCACTGCGCAGCCGTTGGCGGCTTTGCCGCCTTACGGATGCGGCGTGCCCCTTGCGGGTTGTGAGCGCCTTGCAGGTTGGCAATCTTTGCGGCACGCATTCTGCGGCGCGAGGCTATCAGATTTGTCATTGCGAGGGCGCTACGCGCCCGTGGCAATCTCGCAGCATAATGGCAGATAACTGGAAGGCCCCGGCGAATACGTAACCGGCTGCGTGAGATAGCCACGTCGCTTCGCTCCTCGCAATGACAATCGGGGCGTTTACCATTGTAACGTTAGCTTGTACGAACCGGTAGCGCAAAGCCGGGAGGGGCATGCCCCTCCCCTACAGAGCGCCGTCGGTACTCGCCCGGCCCATTCCGCGAACCGAAACAGGGGAATCATATGCTGAAAAAGAACGAAATTTACCGTACCGCCGTCTCCGGCTTCACGAGCGAGGGCCTCGGCGTCTGCCGGGTGGACGGCTGCGCCGTCTTCGTGCCGAACGCCGCGCCGGACGAGGAATACGACCTGCGCATCACGCACGTCGGCAGGCACGCGGCCTATGGCCGCATCGAGCGTATCCTCACGGCCTCGCCAGACCGCTGCACCCGGCTCTGTCCGGATGCGAAGCGCTGCGGCGGCTGCGACTTCTGGCACCTGCGCTATCCGGCGGAGTGCCGCATCAAGGCGCAGCGCGTGACGGACGCCCTGAACCGCATCGGCGGGCAGGACCTGCCGCTCGTCGCCCTGACGCCCGCGCCGGCGTGCGAGGGCTACCGCAACAAGGCCCAGTTCCCCGTCGCCATGGGGAAAAACGGCATCGAGGCGGGCTTTTTTGAAAAGGGAACGCACAACGTCGTCCCCGTGGAGCACTGCCGCATCCAGCCTGCCTGCGCCGAGCAGGCGCGCAGCGCCGTCCTGCGCTATGCCCGCCGCTGGAGCGTTCCGGCCTATGATGAGACCGCCCGCACCGGCCTCCTGCGGCACATCTATGTCCGCCATGCCGAGGCCACGGGGCAGGTGCTCGTCTGCCTTGTCGTCAACGGCGAGCGCCTCCCGCAGGAGGACGCCCTTGTCGATACGCTGCGTAAAGCCGTGCCCGGCCTGCGCTCCGTCGTTCTCAATACGAACACGCGCTGCGGCAACGCCGTCCTCGGCGAGACCATGCGCACGCTCTGGGGCGACGATGCCATCGAGGATATCCTGTGCGGCCTGCGCTTCCGCATCTCGCCGCGCTCGTTTTATCAGGTCAACCGTGCGCAGGCAGAGCGGCTCTACGGCAAAGCGCTGGCAGCAGCCGGGCTGACCGGGACAGAGACGGTCCTTGACCTCTATTGCGGCACGGGCACCATCACGCTCTGCCTTGCGCGGCAGGCGAAGCGCGCCGTCGGCGTCGAGCTTGTCGAGGCCGCCATCCGCGATGCGCAGGAAAACGCCCGCCGCAACGGCATCGGAAACGCGGAATTCTTCTGCGCGGATGCCGGGCAGGCCGCCCAGCGCCTCTGCGCCGCCGGGGAGACGCCGGATGTCATCGTCGTCGATCCGCCGCGCAAGGGCCTTTCCGCCGATGTCATCGAGGCCATGGTCCGCATGGCCCCGCAGCGCATCGTCTATGTCTCCTGCGATCCGGCCACTCTCGCGCGCGATGTCCGCAGCCTCACGCAGCAGGGCTACGCCCTCACGCACGCCGAGGCCGTCGACCTCTTCCCCCGCTGCGCCCATGTGGAGACGGTGTGCAGGCTGGAGCGGGTCAAGTGAAATCTAATATGTAGGGGAGGGGCATGCCCCTCCCGGCTGCGCACCGGCGCAATCAACAGGCCGCCGTTAAAATGGTGGAAACCAAAGGTTTGTCATTGCGAGGAGGCCGTAGGCCGACGTGGCAATCTCGGGAAGGCACTGCCGGAATGGGAAAGGCATCGCCGACCGTATACGCCGCCAGGTTTGACTGTAGCGGCGCTCAGTGAGCGCCTTGCAGGCTGGCAATCTTTGCGGCACGCATTCTGCGGCGCGAGGCCTTCAAGTTTGTCATTGCGAGGCCCCAAAGGGGCCGTGGCAATCTCGGGAAGGCAGTTGCGATTTCGCCGATGACTTCCCTGTTGTCCGGTCGGGTTCTGCGAGATTGCCACGTCGCTTCGCTCCTCGCAATGACAAATCTGATAGCCTTGCGCCATAGAGGCAATGCGGCGCATATTGCAAGCCTCCATGGCGCTCACCGCCCGTAAAGGGCACGCCGCATCCGTAAGGCGGCAAAGCCGCCAACGGCTGCGCAGTGACCGCCGCTACAGACGCAATCGGTTTTCGCGTTTTTATCGACAGCCTGTGCGAATCGGCAGCATTGCGCCGGGCCCGGCTGTCCCCTCCCCTACAACGCTCCGTTGGCAGCCTTGCAAATTATCAACTATCCACTTTCCATTTGCCGCCCGCCGGGTCCCGTTACAATCTTTCATACGGCTGCATATCGCGGAACTCGCCCGGCGTGCGGCCGGTATCCTTGCGGAACGCGTTGGCGAACGCCGTCGAGGACGGAAAGCCGCACAGCGCGGAAATGTGCCGCACGGTGTCGTCCGTGCCGCGCAGCAGGACCTTGGCCTTCGCCAGCCGCAGGCGCACGATGCGCGCATAGGGCGTTTCACCGAAGCGGCGTTTGAACGCCGTGATGAAGTGGTTGCGCTGCATGCCGCACTGGGCCGAAAGGCCGTCGATCGTCAGCGGCTGCGTGTAGTGCAGGTAGATGAATTCCTCCATCGCCCCCAGTGTGTCGGCGGACTGCTCCTCCGCCTGCGCGGGGCGCGGCTGCGGGCGGCAGCCGCATTCGATCAGCTCCGAGATGACGAGGGCCGCCAGACAGCGCAGGTCCGCCTCGTCGCGCCGCCCGTGAAATTCCTCCTGAAACAGGCGCAGGAAGCGGCGCAGCCGCATCGAGACCGCAAACGACGGCCCGAACTGCGCGCCGTCGAGGCCCTTTTCGCGCAGGCGCTGCACCATAAAATTCGGCGAGACCTCGAGGCTGATGTTCGCAACGTCGCATTGCTCCAGCGCCTGCCCGTGGCGCACGCCGCTCTGCACGGGATAGACCATGCCGGGGCGGCCGAAATAGACGTCCGTCCCCTGCAGGATGATGGGCATGGGCGCCAGCGGCAGCAGGAATTCATAGGCCGCGTGGCTGTGCGTGAACGGCGCGACGACCTGATCGGGCGAGCGCCGCAGCTCCGCCACGGATAAAATGCTGCAATAGCTGTGATCGCACAGCTTCGTCAGATACCCGTGCTGCGGGCAGTGGGCCTGAAACAGCGGATTCATTCCCCCGCCTCCTCGCGCTGCGGCTCGTGGCGGCCGAACAGGAACTGCCGGAATGTCTGCTCCTTGCCCTCGCGCCAGCGTGCAAAGTTCGACCGGTGCGCCCAGAGCATGGCCGGGAAGATCAGCGCCAGCGCGATCGTGCCGCGCCAGTCGCTCGTCCGCAGCAGGTAGAGCGGCGCATAGACCAGCGCCGTCAGCAGCGGCAGGATGCTCGCCCGGTTCCAGATCATGCCGATGAGGAACATCAGAACCAGCAGCGGCAGCACCAGCTCCGGCGTCAGGCCGAGCACCGTGCCGCACAGGCAGGCCGTCCCCTTCCCGCCGCGGAAGCGCAGAAACACGGGGAAAATGTGCCCCAGCACGCAGAACAGCCCAGCCAGCGCCGCGCACAGCGGCGGAAGCAGCAGGCGCAGCGGGAGCGTCACGGCGAAGGCCTTGGAGACGTCCAGCGCCATCACGACCAGGCCCGGCTTCAGCCCGGCGGCCAGCATCATGTTCGTGGCCCCGGCGTTGCCGCTGCCAAACGTGCGGATGTCAAAGCCCCGCCGCCGCGACAGCAGATACGAAGGGCTGAAGCACCCGGCAAAATAGCCCAGCAGGGCGCAGAGGATGTATTTGCTCATCCGAAGAATCCCCCCATGATCCGTCCGTTTTCTTCATTATATCACAGAATTTTCTGAATTTCCACAGGAGGCATTCCCATGCACGAAAAACACGAAAAAACCAATGCCATGCGTCAGCTCGACCGCAAAAAGGCCGTCTACACCGTCTATTCCTATGACGGCGGCGCGCTCAGCGGCACGGAGGTCGCCTCCGCGCTCGGGAAGGATCCGGCGCGCTGCTTCAAGACGCTCGTCACCGTCGGCAAAACCGGCGGGCATTATGTCTTTATGATCCCCGTCGCGGCCGAGCTGGACCTGCGCAAGGCGGCGTCCGCCGCGGGCGAAAAATCCGTCGCCATGCTCCCGCAGAAGGAGCTTCTGCCCCTCACGGGCTATATCCACGGCGGCTGCAGCCCCATCGGCATGAAAAAGCAGTTCCCTACGTTTGCGGATGCAACGATCGCGGACGGCGAGACCGTCTGCTTCAGCGGCGGCCGCGTCGGCCTGCAGATCGAAACGACGCTCGCGGCCCTGCAGAGCGTCGTTCCCGTCACGCTGGCGGACCTGACGGTGTGATCATTGCAGGGGAACGGACAGCCGGGCCCGGCGCAATGCTGCCGACCCGAACAGGTCGGCGGTACAATGGGAAACGGTCCCGACGGGGCCTGCAGCGGCGCTCGCTGCACAAGGCCGCTGCGCGAGAGAAAAATGTAGCGGCGCTCAGTGAGCGCCTTGCAGGCTGACAAGTTGCAGAGTAACATCGTCGACCGCAATGGCCTTCAGATTTGTCATTGCGAGGAGGCCGGAGGCCGACGTGGCAATCTCGGGAAGGCATTTGCAGTTCGTACAAGCCGCCGTTAAAATGGTGCGTACCGATTGTGTCTGTAGCGGCGCTCCCTGAGCGCCATGCAGTCTGGCAATCTTTGCGGCACACATTCTGCGGCGCAAGGCTCCCAAGTTTGTCATTGCGAGGAGCGAAGCGCCCTTGGCTCTCCCTCTGGGAGAGCTGTCACCGAAGGTGACTGAGAGGGCCCTGCAGGCACTGCCGATAAGTACAGGCCATTGTTCAAACGATACGCACCTCCGACTTGTCATTCCGAGGAGCGAAGCGACGTGGGAATCTCGGGAAGGCAGTTGCGATTTCGCCGATAGCTTCCCCATAATCCAACCGGGTACTGCGAGATTGCCACGCCTTGCTGCGCAAGGCTCGCAATGACAAGTCAGGGAACCCTGCTGCATCCGGAGGGGCGCAATGACAAACCTGAAAAACCGCCCGATGGGATTCCCCATCGGGCGGTGCTGTTACGTATCTTGTTTTGTATCTTACTTTGCAGAATAAAACGCCGTGCACAGGCGGACGAACGCATCCTGATCGGCGGCGGCCATCAGCTCGCGGGCGGAGTGCATCGCAAGGATCGGCACGCCGATATCGGCTGCGGGCATGGCCAGCAGCGACGAGGCCATCGAGCCGACCGTGCTGCCGCCGGGCAGATCGGCGCGGTTCATGTAGGTCTGCAGCGGAATGCCCGCCGCATCGCACAGGCTGGAGATCACGGCGCAGGTGTCGGCGTCCGAGGAATAGCGCGGGCTGCGCTTCAGGGCCACGCCGCGTCCGAGCAGCGCGCCGCACGTCACGTCGGCCAGCTCCGGGTGGTTCGGGTGCACGGCGTGCGCGGCGTCGCACGAGAGCAGCATGCCGTTTACGCAGGCATCGAGATACTGCGCGCGGCTCAGGCCGAGGGCGCCGGCCAGCTTTTCGAGAATGACCGTCAGCGTGCTGCTGTCCGCGCCGCGGCGGGTGTTGCTGCCGATCTCCTCGTTGTCATAGAGCACGGCGAGGTTGATCGTGTCGCCGGTTGCGTCCAGCAGGCCGCGCAGGCAGGCGTGGACGGACGTCAGGTTGTCCAGCCGGGCCGAGGAGAGCAGGTCCTGCTCAAAGCCGACGAGCTGCGCAGGCTCGTGGCAGTAGGCGCACAGCTCAAAGGACAGAATGTCCTCCGCCGCTGCACCGAGGCGCTCGGCCAGCTTGCCCACGAGGTAGCCCTTCTTCTCCCATGCGTCCTGCACGGTGCGGCACAGCGGCAGCATGTCGACGTTCGGCTTCGTGGGAACGCCCTTGTTCACCTCGCGGTTGAGGTGGATGGCGACGTTCGGGATGATGGCCAGCGGCTCGTCCCATGCGACAAGGCGGCGCGCCGGGCGCATGGGGTCGTCCGTCCGGACGAGGGCCACACCGGCAAGGCCGAGCGGGCGGTCGAGCCAGGTGTTCAGGATCGCGCCGCCGTAGGGCTCCACGCTCAGGCGGCAGCAGCCGCCGGAAACCAGCTCCGGCTGCGGCTTGATGCGCATGCAGGGCCAGTCCGTGTGCGAGGCGGCGATGCGGAACACATCGCGCGCGCCGACGGTGACGGCGGCGAGGAACGTGCCGCTGCTCACAAAATAGCGGCCGCCGCGCTTCACGGCAAACGGCGCGCCCAGCTCCAGCGGGGTGAAGCCCTGCGCGGTGAGGGCCTGCTCCGCCATGGCGACGGTATGCCACGGCGAACGCCCGCCGTCCAGCCAGTGCATCAGCTCGGTGCAGAATTCAGACATGGATGATCGCTCCTTTTATTTATGGCAGCACCGCATCATTGCACCTTCGGCCTTCGCCGGATATTTTTCGCCGATCCGTCGGTTCGAAAAGCTTGACGTGCACAAAGCACGCCTGCACTTTTCAAACCTTGCCTCGACAAAAAATCTCTCGACGAATGCTCTCGCTGAATGGTGCGGTGCTGCCTTATTTATAATGTTGGGAATTAGAAATGAGAAGTTAGGAATTGGAATTGCAGGCTCCCGGAATTGTCATTGCGAGGGCGCTTCGCGCCCGTGGCAATCTCGGGAAGGCACTGCCGATTTGGAAAGGCTATCGTTAAAATGGTATGTACCGATTGCGTCTGTAGCGGCGCTCACTGCGCAGCCGTTGGCGGCTCTGCCGCCTTACGGATGCGGCGTACCCCTTGCGGGTAGTGACCGCCATGCAGGCAGGTAGTGATTGCGGTATGAATTCTATGGCGTGAGGTCCCCAGGTTTGTCATTCCGAGGAGCGAAGCGACGTGGGAATCTCGCAGAACCCGGTTGAATAACAGAATACTCCCGGCGAAAACGTAACTGCCTTCCCGAGATTGCCACGGGCGCAAAGCGCCCTCGCAATGACAATTCTGTGGCCAGTGCCATTTTAACGACAGCCTGTTTATTGCGCCAATGCAGCGCCGGGCCGGGCTGTCCCCTCCCCTACAACGCATGACATTATCTCTGCAAATACACACAACAAGTGAGGTAGCTTATGAAATACGGATTCGGTGTCGACGTCGGCGGAACGACGGTCAAGCTCGGTCTGCTCAGCGAGGCGGGCGAGCTTCTGGAAAAGTGGGAGCTTCCCACGCGCACGGAAAACGGCGGCGAGAACATCCTGCCGGACATCGCGCGTAGCGTGCAGGACTGCATGGCCCGCCGCGGGCTTTCGCGGGACGACTGCCTTGGCCTCGGCATCGGCGTGCCGGGCCCGGTGGACGCCTCCGGCATGGTCAACCGCTGCGTGAACCTGAACTGGGGCGTATTCAACCTGCATGATGCCCTCGGCATTCTGACGGGCCTGCGCGTGCGCGCCGGGAACGACGCGAACTGTGCTGCCCTCGGCGAATTCTGGATGGGCGGCGGCTCCGGCTGCCGGTCCGCCATCTTTGTCACGCTGGGAACGGGCATCGGCGGCGGCGTCATCGTGGACGGCCGCCTGCTCACGGGCGCGCACGGCGTCGGCGGCGAGCTTGGCCATATCGAGATCAGTGCGCCGGACAAGGCCCCCTGCACCTGCGGCAAGCGCGGCTGCGTCGAGCAGTATGCCTCGGCGAACGGCATCGTCCGCGTGACGAAAAAACGCCTTGCCGAATCGGCCGAGCCGTCCTGCCTGCGCGGGATGGCGGATTTTGCCTGCAAGGACGTGTTCGACGCCGCCCGCAGCGGCGACGCCTTCGCGGTCGAAACGCTCGAGCAGGTGTTCGACTATCTGGGCGAGGCACTGGCAGACGCCTGCTGCGTCTGCGACCCGGAGCGCATCATCCTCGGCGGCGGCGTGTCCCGCGCGGGCGACTACCTGCTGCGCGGCGTCGAGCGCCATTTCCGCGCGCACATGTTCCACGCCTGCAAGGACACACAGTTTGCGCTCGCCACGCTCGGCAACGACGCCGGGATGTACGGTGCGTTCCGTCTGCTGGCCTGATTTTTCCGCATAAAAAGAGCACCCTCCCGCCAAACTAGCGCGGGAGGGATTTTTTATGGAACGAAAAGGGCGAAAGAACGAGCTGGCGGACCCGCAGCTGCCCGCCATCCGCAGCATCGCGGACGGCCGCGCCATGCCGGCGTGTCAGGCCCCCGTGCCGGAGAGGCTGGAGAAGCCGGATAAATAAAATTGTAGGGGCCGGGCTGTCCCCTCCCGGCGCCGCACGAACGACTCGTGCCAGTTGCCGTTACAATGGTGAACGCCCCCGATTTGTCATTGCGAGGCCCCAACGGGGCCGTGGCAATCTCGGGAAGGCACTTCCAGTTCGTACAAAGTGCCGATAAAACGTACCAACCAATTGCGTCCGTAGCGGCGCTCACTGCGCAGCCGTTGGCGGCTTTGCCGCCTTACGGATGCGGCGTGCCCCTTGCGGG
>ENA-UERN01001914-UERN01001914.1-human-gut-metagenome-genome-assembly--contig:-NODE-1914-length-17598-cov-6.734376_pt1 | contig 17598 bp, 14 predicted proteins | sample MGYA00242950_ERZ507950 | MGnify/ENA primary metagenome ERZ507950 (study PRJEB26167, sample SAMN06115515) | human gut metagenome | host: Homo sapiens | place: China:Ningxia | collected 2014-11-26...
GGTGGCTTCAAAGAGTTTGAGATCTTCAATATGCGGGACAACCGTATGGAGTACGAAGCCAATCTCTTTGCCGCACAAATTTCCCTATCAGATGAGGACTTCCTTGAACTTGCGGAAAGAGGATACGACACGCAGCAGATCGCACGGACATTGAACTCAGATATTAACCTTGTCGCTTTAAAAGCCGATACGCTGATCTCTCAAGGCTACCGTTTGCGCCAACAGGAACACTGTAACGATTTTCTAAGATACGACAAATAACTAAGATGCCACCCTTTCGGATGGCATCTTTTTTATCACCTTTAATCAGCGCAAGCCGGTTTTGTTTTTTTAGCTCAAACCCGAAAGAGAGCGCATCACCAAGTCGATGTCTTTGTTTTCAAGTTCCTGAATGATGTGCAGATAGGTTTTTTGCGTAGTGGTCATACTCGAATGTCCAAGACGGCGGGCAACGCTCGCAATGGAAACGCCCGTAAATAACAGCAAAGAGGCGTGTGTATGCCGTAATCCGTGGACAGAGATGACAGGGATGTTACAGGCTTTGCAATGCCTGCCGAGAATGTCGTTCACCGTCGAATTGTAGACAGTGGAGTTGACAAAGATGGGCTTATCTTCGGGAAGGTGCTTTACCAATTCAGAAAATTGAATGACAGTTTGCCAGTCAATTTGAATTTTCCGCACAGACGACTTGTTCTTCGTAGGTTGGAAGCCGCCCTTTCCCTTGTAGTCCCAAGTCTTGCTTATGGACAGTGTTTGATGGGCAAAGTCGAAGTCTTTCGGGGTAAGAGCCAGTGCTTCAGAAAAGCGCATCCCCGTCTTTGCTACCAACAGGATAAAGTAGTCCCAATTCACCTTATCTTTTAGGTCAAGCGAGATCAGCAGCGTGTGTAGCTCAAATTGATTGAGATACTTGATTTTCTTAGCAACCGGCGGCTTCCCCTTGATGATTGCCTTGCGAGTAGGATCTCTTTCAATCAAGCCCTCATCAACAGCATCAAGAATAGCTCCTTTGAGCTGGTGGTGAAAATCCATCGTGGTTTGGCGCTCGTGGAACTCAGCATAGTCGTTCAACAGCTGCTGATAAGCGATCCGGTTCATATCACATACTCTCAGGTTTGGGACGAGCTTAACGAGCCATTTCTGCGTCATTAGGTACTTATCCATCGTCACCTTTCTGATTGCGCCCTTCTTATACACCGTAATCCATTTTGCATAATATTCACAGAACAAGTCTGTTCGTTTGGTTTCTGTTAGCATCAGAAGTCCTCCATTTCATTAAAAATGGCTTACGCTGATGAAGGGTGATAAGGTGGTCGAGTTGGTCTAAATAAGTACCGATCTTCCGTTGTTCCTCGACTGACGGTACAGTTATTTCAATTTTCAGAAAATCGGACTCGTGTATTCTCCATTGTCCATAGATGACACCCTGACGCCATTTGACCATAGCATTTATAAAGTCCTTTCTGACCAATCTTCTTCCTAAAAAATCCGAGTCAGCTATGCCAGTAGGCTCAAAAATGCTATATACCGGTGAAATGCAGGCTTTTCCGTACTTATTCAGACCTATGGAGCCGGTTTCAAGGTTGTTGGAGCTATATATGAAATCGCCTTTCTCTGTTTTCTTATATAGCTTGTTTACCGTGTCCGTAACTAAGGCACTTCGGTCATAACGCTCACCTTTAGGGGCAACACCTTCATTTGCTATGAATGCCATAAGGGGATATTCGTCGCTCATTGGTGCTTGTTGATTACGCTCTATGAGCAAATCCCCAACCTTACGCTGTTCCCAAGAAAAAGTTGAAGTCGCAAATAACAGAGAGAAAACTACCTGAGAAGGGCTGCATAAATTTGCACATTTACGCTGATGAAGGGTGATAAGGTTGTCAATACCTCGCAGGAAGTGTCCAATTCTTTGCTGTTCCTCTTTTGACGGGGCAAACAAGTCGTACTCACCATACTCTTGTGCGTTTACACCCGGCTGTCCAGATCGCTGCGAGGTAATACGAATATACTTCTCATAGCTTGGCGAAAGGGTGCTTTGAAAAACAAATTCTGCATCATTGTCCTGATTGACTTTTGCCCGAATAAGGAAACCTGCAAAGTACACAATGCCGTCGTTTTCCCTGTAAATGTAGGTTTTTCCGACACTTGCACCAGTTCGTGCAAAGACAATATCTCCGCTTGAGAGTAGATATTTCGACATACCATCAAGGCAAATATCAGGGGACGAAAGATCAGAAAGCAAGAACTCTCTGCTGGCATCATCAATATCCGTGATTCTGATGTATTTGTTTTTTCCGTCAAACTCCTTAGCGGCTGCGTTAAGTCCATACTCAAAAGTACCGCACATTTCAGACAACTTACGCTGTTCCCAAGAAAAATCAAAAGAGCCAAGGAAACACCTTGGCTCTCTTGTTAAGACCGCATATTTTTTCATTTTTCGGCTTGCTTTAGCGGTGATGGCACTCATTACGGCATATCAACCTCAAATCCACCGGTAAGAATGAACTGCCGCAAAAGCTGATCCGTTTTCATATTGACCTTGGGCGGAATCAACTTGGTTTGTTCATATGCTTCAAAGAATGCTTTTGCTTTGGTCTTATCGACGCTCTTTTTCAGCTCGTCAAACCTGCCAAACTCATTGATAGTCGCTTCATTCAGGTTAAGCCCCATCATATTCCTGAGTTTATCCTCATCAAGACCGAAGATAGTCGCAAAACGGTGAATTTGGTCATCTTTTGCTCTAAACTGATACTCCGTGATGTAGTCACGAAGCGTTTTTCCGTCCTCGGCAATGACATCGCCTCGCTCAATGTCGTGCAGAAAGATATTTGCGTATTTCTGCTCCTCTTGCGTTAGGGCAGCAAAAGTTTTGTGAAGTTCTGCCTTTGCTTGCTCAATAGATTCCTCGGACGAACCTTCCTGTCGAATCAATTTGAGGTACTTATCGAAGCGACTGTTCATATAATCGGCATCGATAACCCCTGTGTCAATTTCAGTCAGGTATCCAACAAGATCGTATGGTATATCTATGTCTTGTGATCCAGGATCATCGGAAGAAGCAGCGGAAAGCTCTTTATAACGCTGTGCCAAAATCAAAAATGCGTTCTCATCGAACTCCATTGTAATTTCAATCGAATTTCCACTTTCCTCGTCCTTGAATGAGTAGGTGTGTTTGTCCCACCTAAATCCTTGGATTTTAGCAGCTTCAAGGTATCCGTTGAAATCTCTAAACAGCGAGGCGAACTTAGCTCTTACGGTTCCGTCCGCAGGCAACTTTTCAAAGTCAGGGATACCAGCATTCTTGAACAAATAGGCAATATCATCAAACACAGCGTTGAGCTTTCCGAGGTTGTAAGACAGTTTTTCAACGAACAGACCTATCGGTCTATCGCCGGAATAGAGCTTAACAGCTTTGCTCACATTCTGCTCCATCGTATGCGGCTTGCGATAATATCTGATGATGCCAAAAGGCTTATCGGGTCCGAAAAGTCTGTTGGTTCTGGAAAATGCCTGAATGATGTTCTCATACTCCAGTATCTTGTCCATATACAGCGTGTTGACCCACTTAGAGTCAAAGCCGGTAAGCATCTGATCCACTACAATCAGGAGGTCGAGCTGCTTCTCAGGCTCTCTTTCGACCCGCTTATATTGCTCTTTGTGGGCAAGGCGTAGAGAAAGGTCTTTTTTGAAGCGAGCGTGTGTAGCAATCGAAAAATCCTGACCAAACATCGTATTATAGTCAGTAAGGATTTCGATTAAGCCTTGCTCTTTATAGAAAGCAATCGGCTGCCCTCTGTATTCTTTGTAGTCACCATCTTCATTGCTGATATTGGGGTCAAAAAGGCAACTGATCCTAAGTTTCGGCATTGCAGCCTTCAGCAGTCGATAGTAGTCTATTGCTTCGGGGATGCTGCTCGTTGCAAAGATTGCGTGGAATTTCCCGTTGTGACTCAAAGTAAGCCAGTTTTCTTGAATATCCTCAACAACCTTGCTTTGATGCTCCGAGGAAAGGTACTGAGTTTTTGGAAGATAATCTTCAATGCCCTTGACCCACTTTCCGTCATCGCCCAAGAAGCCCGCCATCTTGACGGTGGAGGAGTCCATATACTCATAGAATATTTTTGCCTTTTTGGGATCGCTGATTGCTTCTTCTTCGGTTGCTGCTTTTGCTTTTTCCAAAGCAACCACCTTGCGGACATCCTTATCACGGAAAGTCAGGACTTTATAAGGATCAAATCCAAGCACATTCTTATCCCTGATACCATCAGCAATGCTATATCTATGGAGTTCATTGCCAAAAACATCTGTTTGGGCATTGTTTTTCTTTGCATTTTCCTCAAACACCGGCGTGCCGGTAAAGCCAAAGAAGATGGCATTGGGAAATGTTTCCTTGATGATGGATAGCATATCTCCAAAAGTTGAACGATGAGCCTCGTCAACAATAAAAACAAGCCGTTTGCCGTTGATTATTTCAATGTCGCTTGCATTAAGTCCTCCGTCCTCATCTCGGATATTGCTCATCTTTTGAATAGAGGTAACAATTAGGGTATCTGCCGTTGCGTTGCTTTTCAGCTTAGTCAAAAGGACATATGTGTTCTCTGTTGCCTGCACGGTTTCGTTCTCGTCCGCAAATGCCCGATATTCCTTGAGCGACTGCGTTCCTAACTCAATACGGTCGGTAAGGAAAATAACCTTATCAGCATCATTAGAGTTTGCAATCAACTGAGCCGACTTAAAGCTCGTCATCGTCTTACCTGAGCCGGTGGTATGCCAAATGTAGCCGCCACGCTGCTTACCGCTATCCCACTTCGTTTTAGACACAACATCGGAAATTGCGCTGGCTGCGTAATACTGGTAGCTTCGCATTACCTTCAGAACACCGTCAGCATTGTCGGCAACAGTATAAAAACCAATGAGCTGGTGCGCCATAGGGATGGACAGCAGCGAGGAGGCGATAGCTTTCCAATCGTTGATAGGTTCGTTATTGAAGTCAGCCCAATGGAAATAGTAATCCGTATTGAACTTTCCGTCAGGTCCGGGATTCGCAAAATAACGAGTTTCTTCAGGGTTCATTGCAACAAACACCTGAACGAGCGAGAACAATCCGGTAAAAACGCCCTCATATGAGTATTTCTCAATCTGATTATATGCTTGACTGACGGGGACACCGCTGCGCTTCAGCTCGATATGTATGACAGGCATACCATTGATGAGCAGCATCAAATCGCCACGACGGTCATTTAGCATTTTTGACTTGCTCGGAAAAACTGGTTGCTGTACGATCTGATACCGGCTCTGTCCAGCGGCGATTTCTCTGCGATCATATATTTTCAAGCTGATTTCAGTGCCAAAATGGAGCTTGTCGTCAGGGTTATCACGCTTGATGGACACAGTTTTTCCGTTGATAAAGCCATTGAGTTTTAACGGGGTTCTAAGTTCCGTGATCTGCTCAATAATCTGCTGCATTTCGCCATCCGTAAGAGGATAGTTATTCAAGCGGTCAATTCCACGGTTGTTATCATACAGGATCTTTGCCCAATTTCGGATGAGGTCTTGCTCGGTCGGGTTCTTGATAACTTCTTTTTCCCAGCCTTTATCCGCCAAGACTTTAATCAGGGCTTCCTCAAAGTCCGCTTCTTTTTGGAATGTCATTCGATTTCCTCCTTCCTGCGAAATTGATGTCACACGAACATCTTTTCAAGCATAGATTTCTTGATATTTTGGAGCTTCTCCAACTCACGCTGATGAAGGGTGATAAGGTTGTCAAGGCAAGTTAGTAGCTCGCCAATTTTTCTCTGCTCATCTATATCTGGTATAGGTATAGGCATTTGAAAAAACACATTGTCTCTAATCGAGAACCTGTCTGACCTTGCGCCGGAATCACCATTGAAATTCATAAAAGAATGCCAATAGCCGCACTTGAAAAAGTACTCCAAATAAGTCGTGTCAATATCGTGCGGGCGAAAGACGGTATATAACGGTGACATTACGCCCGTTCTTCCAAGTTTATTGCGGTTTATCGGTCCAACTGGTGCGGAAGTAGAGATACGAGGGTTATAAACAAAGTCCTCGTTTTTTACAATGTAGTACCCATCCAAGCTGCCCAGCTTTGCTATATCGTGGTCAAAGAAATCTCTTTGACTTATAATTCCGAACTCAGCAGAGTTTGTAAATGTTTCTACATATTGTAGTCCGGCATTTTTCTCCGTGACTTTATCTGTAATTTCGGATAGCTTACGCTGTTCCCAAGGGTCAGTAAATCCCTTAAAGCGAATTTCGGGGTAACTGCTGCCATTTTGAGGGAACATCTTTTCGAGCATCGACTTTTTCACATTCGTCAACTTTTCAAACTTACGCTGATGAAGGGTGATAAGGTGGTCAAGCTGTGTCAAATACTCGCCAATTCGATACTGTTCTTGCAAGCAGGGCAGTTTAAACTCAATGCTCATTAGGGTTTCTGCATTCAACTTTGCTCGACTGCCACCTACCAAAAGTGATTCAATATCTGATTGACTTATGGCAAAGGCAAGAAAACTATTATCGGAAATTCCCGCCTTTCCTTGAAGGACGTGAGCGTGATTATTGACCCAAATACGCCCGTTTACGCATTTTACAGGGTAGTTTTTTAAGTCATTCGCTCCATCTTCAGCAACAAGGACAAATTCTCCATCGTGTGTAAATCCCTCCACATAATCCTGAATTCCGTTTGCTCCATAATACGGCGTTGTTCCGTGAACTCGAAGATTTGCTGCAACAGGGATACGCAGATTATCAAAGCGGTCAGCAACATCTTGAACCTTACGCTGTTCCCAAGCGTCTGAGAATCCTTTGAAGCGAATTGCGGGAGCATCTGATTTTTTCGTCATTCTGCACTACCTCCCAGCAATTTCTTCAACTCTTTAAGTCCCAGCATATCATACTCATTACCCTCAAGGTCATCGATCATTCCCGAAAGCGTTGCTTCGGTTTCGCTGATCTGCTGTTCGACCTCGAAGAAAGTTGTAGCATACTTGTTTTGAAGGGCTTGAATTTTGCTCACCAAGCTGTCGATTACGGTATCAGGCAGTTTGTGAATGCTCTCAATGAGAGGAGCAATCCACTTCTTTTCGAGCAAATCCAAAGCCTGCTCATCGCTCAGACTTTCAATCGTATCCTTTGTTTTTGCCTGCAACGCAGCACTCTTTGCCTTGATCTCCGCCTTGATTTCTTTCTCACTCTTGATCAAAGACTCAACCTTTTCTAAGAGTGTACGAAGCGCAACGCTTTCAGGAGAACGGTCTTTCTTCAGTTCCTTAATCTTTTTGGATACTTCTTTCGGAACGAAAGCATCGCCTTCCTCGGTGAGAACATCGTTGCAGCTCTCTTTATCCTCCTCTGTCATTTCATTAAGGATAGACTCATACTCAGAAGGGATTTCCGCCAAACGGCTTTCCAAACCGTGAAGCTCGTCCGTTTCTGCGGAGAGCAAAGTCGCCTGAACCAAGTCGAACGGGATAATATGACCTACCCACCCCTCTTGAACTTCCTGATCTTTACCGTCCTTTTTCTTGATGACAAGGTTCGGATCGACCTTCTTTGTTGCAGCAAAGCCTTCGGTTTGCAACATTTCGAGGTCGATGGAAATACCTGTCCAATCGTCGTCAAGAAGCTGGAACGCCGCATATTTGTCGATAAGAGGAATTTCCTTCAATCGCTCGAAAATATCAGCACTTAGAACGGTTTCAGCCTTAGAGATTTCGATGCTTCCCATCCGGTCGATAAGTTCTTCTTTCAGGAACGCCGGAAAAGTGGAAAAGGCAGCGTTAAAAGCATTCTCAAAGCCGACCACATCAGGATGGCTCTTGATGGCACTCTTAATATCAGGGGTAGACACATTCACATAAGGAATGCCACTCTCGGTGAACAACGCCTTTTTCAGTGCAGGGAACGCCGTCCAGAATTCGCTCATCTCGTCAATTTCTGCTGTCGGGATACCGCCAAACATAGACGCATAGACATCCCAATGCTCGGCAGCTTCAGAGGAATCAACATAGCGAGGAATGTTCAAGTTATAATCATTGCTGCGAATTTCTTCACGACTGACTACTCGTGAAAACTTCGTAACGCTTTCACGCTTGATAAAGGTATCTGCTATGCGTTTAATGTCAGACGCACGGAGCTTGTTATTTTTACCCTCTTTGATAAAGCCCTTGGATGCATCGATGATAAGAACATCGGTGTTCTCACGCTTTTGGCGCAGCACCATAATGATGGTGGGAATTCCTGTCCCAAAGAAGATATTTGCAGGCAGCCCGATAATGGCGTCGATATGGTTATTCTCAATCAGGTTCTTTCTGATTTCACCTTCCTCACCGCCACGGAACAGTACGCCGTGGGGAAGAACGATTGTCATAATGCCGTCCGGCTTGATATGGAACAGATCGTGCAAGAGGAAAGCATAGTCGGCTTTCCCTTTGGGAGCAAGTCCAAAACGAGCATAACGAGGATCTCCCTCTTTGTTGGACGGGTCCCAAGCCTGCGAATACGGCGGATTGGACACGACCGCATCCACATAGAGAGGATTATAGGTATTCACCGGATCATTTTCGTCAAAGTACGGCCAATCCTCCTCAAGAGTATCGCCGTTACGAGTGACGATATTATCCGGTTTGATGCCACGCATAACCAAATTCATCCGGGTCAGGTTGTAGGTGTTCTCCTTCAATTCCTGAGCGAAGTATTTGATGTTGTTGTCATCGGTCATATATTTGGCAACGCTTTGACCGATATTGATAAGCAACGATCCCGAACCGCTTGTCGGGTCGTAAATTTTGATTTCGCTTTTGCCCTTCAAGTGGCTTGCAACGATTTCAGACATCAGCAGAGATACCTCGTGCGGGGTGTAGAACTCGCCTGCCTTCTTTCCGGCATTAGCCGCAAAGTTACTGATAAGATATTCGTAGATAAAGCCGAGAACATCGTAGTCCTGCTTGCCGTCCATAGGAATATCCTTTATCAGCGTCAGAAGTCCGCTGATTGCTTTTGTTTGTGAACCGGAGCTATCGCCAAGTTTGGAAAGACCCGTTTGCAAAGTGTCGAATACCTTATCAAACACCTTTTTGTGCGTGTTGGAAATCAACCGGCTGAACGCAGAGAGCGCATCACGGACATTTGAAACATCAAAGTCCTTACCCATCGAGAGCCAAGTAGAAAAGAGGTCTTTATAGGCAATAAAGTAGCCAATATTCTCTTGAACCCACTTAACCGTTTCATCATCTTCTTCTGATACGGTTTTCAGAAGTTCATCGTCATAGTCATTTTCCTTCAAGAATTTGACTTCTTTATCAGATAGATACTTGTAAAAGATAAAGCCAAGTATGTAATCCTTATATTCATTCGCTTCGATTTTGGAGCGCATTTGGTTTGCGGAAGCCCATATTTTCTGAGCAAGCTGTTGCTTATTCATCCTGTGAACCCATCCTTTTTCTTTATTAAGGGTAATATACTACCCCACTGTTATGATACATCAATTAGTGTCCCATAAAACGGACTCACTTCTCGTCGGGAACAAATTCCATAATGTCGTCAGTCGTGCAATTCAAAGCTGAGCAGATTTTCCCCAATACTTCAGTGCTTACATTTTCATCACGACTGAGCTTATTGATTGCGTATTTAGTGAGTCCAGCAGCTTCCTGCAAATCTCTTTTCTTCATATCTCGATCAAGCAGAATGTGCCAAAGTTTTTTATAGCTTACAGCCATCGTATCATTCCTTTCTCTCAACCTGCGAGTAAGTGCTAAAACACATCTTATATTATAGCATATAATCCCGAATTAGCAACAATAAATCCCGAAATTTCAAACTTACTTCCCATATTTCACACCTGAATAAGCTCGACTGCGACCGGATAGCTTGGGAACAGCGTAAGTTAGAAGATTACCTTACTGTTTCCGCCGAAAAGAACACTGGCAACATATATGGTAGGTCTGATGTTTTGTCCGTTTCAGGCGACTATGGAATAGTTAATCAGATTGAGTTTCAAGGTCGTTCTTTCGCTGGTGCATCAGTATCAAATTACGGTGTTGTTCAGACGGGTGATGTAGTATATACAAAGTCGCCTCTTAACTCTAATCCGTATGGAATAATCAAGACAAACAAAGGAAAACCAGGCATTGTTTCAACTTTGTATGCCGTTTATCATCCGAAGGAAAATGCTTTTTCGGACTTCATTCAAGTGTATTTTGAGCAGCACGCACGAATGAATAACTATATGCATCCATTGGTCAATAAGGGTGCAAAGAATGATATGAAAGTATCCGCCGAGAACGCCTTGAAAGGTCCGGTATGTTTTCCTTCCCGCATTGAGCAGGAAAGTATTTCAGCGTTCTTTTCAGTCCTCGACCACCTTATCACCCTTCATCAGCGTAAAGGAAAAGCAGCCGTTTCCGGCTGCTTTCTTAATTGTTTCAGTTTAGAAAAAAGTTCGGCGCAAAGCCGAACTTTGGAGTTATTTGGACAAATCTCTAACCAAGAGATCAAGTACATCATAGACGGTCTTTCTATCCTTGGTGGAAAGTTGAGAAACTTTTGCGTCAAGCTGATTATTCTTCTCAGTTACACCCGCATCAATGACATCGCAAAATATCATATCAGCAGAAACACCGAGTGCGTTCATAATATCAATTAGCGTTTCGACTGACGGTATCTTTACGCCTCTCTCGACAGCACTGATATAATTTGAACTCACATTCGCTTTCTGTGCCAAATCTTCTTGACGCATCTTTTTTGCGTTTCTGCATTTTCTGATATTCAGACCAATCGTTTCGATGTCCACGGGAACCACCTCCTTCAGCGTTACTATCGCACTATTAGTATTATAATCGACAACACGCACGCTATACACGGTCGTGTAGGCATAATCTAACTCTATTGGTTGTAGTTTTCTTGATTATCTGCTATAATAATTACACCTATAGCGTTATTTTAGGTCTGTTAGCGTTTGTGCGATGAAGATGGAGGGGTGGCTATGACTGTTATTGTTTGCTTAGATAATGCGAATGGGATGATGTTTAACCATCGTCGGCAAAGTCGAGATGCTAATGTTGTCAAGGATATTTTGAAAACTATCAATGGGGCTTCTTTATTGATTGCACCTTACTCTGAGTCATTATTTTCTCAAGCAGAATGTAGCGTTTCCATCAGCGAAAGCTTTTTAGCTGACGCCGATGCCAAAGACTATTGTTTTGTTGAAAACACATCGGTTGCTGAGTTCCAAGAAAAGATTTCAAGGTTGGTCATTTATAAATGGAACCGAGATTACCCGGCAGATTTCTATTTTGACATTGACTACGCAAGCGATTACAAGCTCGAAACTACGCTTGACTTTGGTGGCACCTCTCACGAAAAGATCACGAAAGAGGTGTATGTCAGATGAGCCTCTTTTCTAAAAAGCCGAAAAGCATAGCGGACTTTGAGAAAGAGATTGAGAAGCTCCGCCAAAAGAAGAAACTCTCTGCCCGCAATTCCGAGCGTTTAGAAGAATACGAAAAGCAATTATCTACTCTAAAAACTGCGGAAGAAGCAGCGCAGAAAAAGAAAGCACGGCAAAAGAAAATTGCCATTGGCTCTATCGCAGCTTCGTTAGCCCTCGTCACTTGTATTATCATAGCCGGATGTATCTCCGAAAGCGGAACGGTTGAGTCGCCAGCGGTATCGCCGGGATATACCATTTCGGATTCCGCTAACGGAACGACAACACCATCCGACACAGGCTCAGACAACTCATCCTCCTCAGAAGCATCTGCATCGCCGACAACAAGCAATGCAACCACTCCCGCTAAAGAAAGCAATTCTTCTTTTTCCATTAGCGATGTACCTGCTTATTCCGGTTCGCCATATGCTGTAATCAATAACAACATTCCGTATTTTACCGAGAGCGACTATACAACCAACTCATACGAGTATTACAGTGATCTTGACTCGTTGGGGCGATGTGGCGTTTGTGTAGCTTCAATCGGAAAAGATTTAATGCCGACCGAAGAACGAGGCTCTATCGGAAGTGTTAAACCAACAGGTTGGCATACTGTAAAATACGATAATGTAGATGGAAAATACCTCTATAATCGTTGCCACTTGATCGGCTATCAGCTTTCCGGTGAAAATGCCAACACGAAAAATCTCATAACCGGAACTCGCTATCTAAACATTCAGGGAATGCTGCCATTCGAGAATATGGTTGCAGACTATGTGAAAGAAACCGGAAATCATATCCTTTATCGTTCGACGCCAATTTTTGAGGGCAACAATCTCCTTGCAAGCGGTGTTTTGCTGGAAGCATGCTCTGTTGAGGACAATGGAGATGGCATTTGCTTTAATGTATATTGCTACAATGTCCAGCCAGACATTTCGATAAACTACGCAACTGGGGATAGTTCATTCGCTGGTACTCAACAAACAGAACCGCCGAAGCAAACCGAACAATCTAATCCTCCAGCCCAAAATGTTGAAAGTACCTACATTCTGAATGTCAATACGAAAAAGTTTCACTATCCTTCTTGCTCGTCAGTCAAACAAATGAGTGATAAGAACAAGCAGACTTATACCGGAAGCAGAGATGATCTGATTTCCCAAGGATATGACCCCTGCAAGAAATGCAACCCGTAAACAAAAAAAGCGCCACCGACCCACATCAAAAGTGAGTCGGTGGCTTTTTTTGTTAGTAGTTCGGTACTCCGTATCCGAGGATTTCGTAGTGACCTACGCTGTACTGGTTTACCCGACAGCTATCACCGGAGTTTCCCTCAACGGTATAAACGATACCGTTTTCGACTTTTTGGACAATACCGGTGTGGTCGGATTGTCCATCCTGCGGACCCGACGAACCCTTGTTATCCCAATCAAAGAAAATAATCATTCCGGGAACAGGCTCGGCAGAGCCGTCTATCCACTGTCCACGATCTTTGAACCACTGGACGCCGTTCACGCAGCCCGCATATTTCGGCACAACCCCGGTGTCAATATAGCCGCACTGATCGGCGCACCAGCTTACAAAACAAGCACACCATTCCACACGGCTTCCGAAGCCATACCAAGACCAATACGGCTCACCGCCCACATTGCCCACCTGAGAAAGAGCGACGGTAACGATCTGATCCTCGCTATAACGGATGCCGTAAAGGACTGCCGCCCAAAGGGAATTGTTCTCATCCTTAAGCAGCTCGGCAAGGTATTCCCGCTGTCCTGCGTCAAAGCCGTATAGGTCAGCCATCTCATCCACCGTCAAATGAGAAACGGTAATATAAAGCGTTGTTTTTGTGACTGTCGTTTCCGTCTGAACGATGTTGCCGTTTCCGTCGTCCGTTTCGGTTATTTCCGTTTCTGAGTGGCTTTCACTGCGGGAGGATATGGAGTTCATCTCCCAAAAGATGTCCGAGAGGATCTGCTTCTTGCTCTCGTCCATCGTGGCAACCTCCTGCGGGTTGTCCTTGTCTGTATTCGTCTTGACTGCATAGACCGCAAGCACATCCTTCCACACAGCTCGACCGCCGCTGATCTCCATATTATCATAAGCTACCGAGTTTTTCTCCGCTTCCATCTTGGCATCGTAATCAGCGTTGATTTCCTGCACGGCTGTCTGCATCGACATTCCTGTGCCGGAATCCTCACCGGAAAAGAATATCCCGAAAACCGAGCCGCAAATCAGGGCAATCAGGCAAATCACGACAATGACCGCAACGGCAACCCAGCCGCCTGCGGCGATAGCAGCGACCAATGCTTTTGTCGCCGCTATGATTGCTTTGACTGCGGCAATCGTTGCTTTAACGGCAGCTTTTACACCGGCAACCGCTGCCTTGGCTGTGGCTTTGGTGGCTTGTGCAGCTTTTTGCGATGCTTTCACCGTAGCCTGTGCGGTTTTCTGCGCCGTCTTTGCCGCCTGCTGCGTGGTCTTGATTGCCGTTTTCGTGGTCTTGACCGACCTCTGTGCGGCTTTGGCTGCACCTTTCCCGGCAGTCTTGATGGTTTTCTTACCGGCAGACCTGGCAGACTGTTTGATCGTCTTTTCCGTTTGCTCGACCGCCTTGATGGTCTTATTCCCGGAGGTACGGACAGTCTGCCTTTTTATCGACTCAGCCGCCCGCTTTTCCCGGAACCTCTGAACACCGTCCTTTGCTTTGGACACATTCCGTTTCGTTTCTTCCAGTCCCTTGCGTCCCTGCTTATCAAACTGGTGCGCCGCTTCGTGCGTGATACGGTCAACGCCGCCTTCCACTCGGTCGGAGGCGTACTCCTCGGCATTATGCTCATCCGGGTGCGTTGTGTGTTCTGCCTTTTCCTTCGCCTGCACATAGGCGGAGCGCATACGGTCTGCGGCGATTGCCGCTTTGTCGATCTTCTTGATTGTGCCTTTCACGACATCTCTCGTTTTAATATCAGCCATTGAACCCTCCTTTCCGGGGCGTACCCAAACGCCCCTAAATTGAAAACGAGGGGTAAAGGTATAAACACCTTACCCCTCAAAGTGCGGGAGCTGAAAAGTCTTGATATTGCTGGCTTTTTCAGCGCCTATTTTTCGACTCTGCCCGTTTTCTTCTTGCGTACTCTGCCTGCTGAGCTTTGTAAGCTCTTTGAGCGCACTTCTCGCAATATTTCTTTCGGTTGCCCTTCTTGATAATCGGCGCACCGCAGAACACGCACTTTTCAAAGCGTGTGCCAAGAATATCCGCTTCCAGCAAAGGCTCTGCCGGCAAAACAGCTTTGCGGAAATACTTGCAGAGAAGTGAGTATGAGATGCTCTGCACACAGGCGCAGGGTTCTCCGTCATCCAGCGCAAGGCAGTTGCCGTTGTCATAATTGGCACAAAGGCGCTTAATTAGGGCGTTCGCCCTCTGCCGTTGCTTCGGCGTGAGTCTTGGCAGCATCCGCACCACCGTCCTCCGTTATGCGCTTTGCCACGACCACAAGACGGCTGTTGTTGCGGCTGTACTCACAGGTAGACAGCGTAATGAGCTTATCGCCGTATTCGGCGGTCACGCCGGTATCATAGAAAGTCAGCTCCTTGCACTTGGCAATGAAGTCGTCAAACTCATTGGCACTCTCTGCGTCTATAAAGCGATAAAACTTGAATGCTTCGGGACTGTCGGTGTAGACCACCGTGCAGAATACGGCAACGATCTCATACTCCTGCTTATCCGTCAGTGTGTTGAAGGTGATCATCCGATGCTCACTCCAAAAGTCTTTGCTCTTGAATTTTTCAAGGTGGGCAAACATCGAACCGTTGGACATATGGTGTCCATAGATGACAAGATTGTCGGACGGCTCCTGCACATCGCAATCTTCCTGCACATAGGGACAGCCATAGTCGGAGTATTCCTTATCAAAGCCGTGCTTTAGATAGAAATTCGGCTCATTCACCGACTGCATCACGGGATAATTGATGTTGGTATCTGCAATGCTGATCCAGCCCACCAAATCGCCGTTCTGTTGATAAAGCTCTGCAAGCTCCGGCAGAAGCATCTTTTCCTCAGAATATGGAATCTGCTCCGCCGGTTCCGCTGCAACATCCGTCTGTGCCGCAGCATTCACAAGGTCAGCCAGCTCGCCATAAAGCTCGGCTTGCTTATTCGCCTCCTTGTAGTGATTGATAATAAAAAAGGTGCTCGTGCCGAGGACGGCTACAAACACCGCAACAAGAATCATACAGATTTTCTTTTTCATTGCGTTTCCTTTCATAAAGTGAGTAGGCACCCGCTGAAGTCAGCGAGTGCCTATCAGGTTCGTCTTGTTTATTTGCAGCAGATAGAGATTGCACGCTCGGCAAATTTTGCAGTTCCTTCACCACCTGCTTTATCAATATTCTCGGTAAATTCACCTCCAGCTCCATACATTGCGCCAAGAGCTTGCAGTATTTCAGGAGTGCATTGATAATAATTCTCTGAGATGTATGCCTGTAAGCGCTTTACCAAATCTTGTGCTTCCGGCGATGCAGGGTCGCCATCCTTGCATTTGCCAAAATCAGAAAAGATCAGCATCAGTCCTCTTGCAAGCGCTTCTTCTGCATCCTTAGAGCGCCCCTTGTTTTTTTGTGTGTATTCCTGATAGGCATTGGTGTGTTGCCACTTTTCTTTTGCTTTTGTAGCGTATTCATCCATCTTTGCCGTATCAAATGCAGAAAAGTCCATATTCATTCCTCCAACCTGTTTTAGCCCACGAGCGAAGGTGATAAGGTTTTCGATATGCTCTTTTTTCAATGTGAGCAAGCATATTTGCTGATCTAATGCCCGATCCCTATCAAAGTCCGGACTTTGAAGAATGGACTGAATCTCTTTGAGAGAGAATTCAAGCTCACGGAACAGCAATATTTGTTGCAAGCGTTCCAGAGCTGTATCGTCATACAGCCGATAGCCCGCTTCGGTATATTCTGCCGGATGCAGTAAACCGATTTTGTCATAGTACTGCAAGGCACGAATGCTAACCCCTGTGAGCTTGCTCACCTCATTGACGGTCATCATTGGTATCATCCTCCTTCGTGGTAATTATAGCATAAACTATTACGCTGCGTCAGAGTCAATACCTTTTTTGAAGAATTTAAGCACCCTCGCCCGGTTTGGTGGTCATCAGCTTATAGAGCTTCGTGTTCTTGGGGAATTTATTGGCAAACGGTACAAGGCTGGAGCCGACCTTGATTAGTCCGTGACCGGCATCCACATTGGTGATATAGGAAAGCTGGGTGTCCGAGATGTTCAGCAGCTTCGCAAGCTCCAATCTGTCCGTGGATGCCTGATTGAGCATAACAATGAACTCGGAGTTTGCCAGCATCGTTCTTGCCGTGTGGGACTGAAGCAGGTCGTCCACATTCTGCGTGATGCCCGTGGCATAAGCGCCGTACTTTCGTACACGCTTCCAAAGGGTAAACAGGAAGTTTGCACTGTACTCGTGCTGGAACAGAAGGTAGATTTCATCGATGAAGATGAAGGTGTTCTTGCCCTTGGCTCGGTTCTGCGTAATACGGTTCAGGATCGAGTCAAGGACGACCAGCATACCGATAGGCATAAGCTGTTTACCGAGGTCGAGAATATCATAGCAGATCAGGCGATTGTCCGTATTCACATTCGTATGCTTGGCAAAGGTGTTTAAGCTGCCGTTTGTGAAAAGCTCAATGGCAAGAGCAATCTCCTGCGCTTCGGGTTCAGATTGCTTCAAAAGCTCTGCTCTGAAATCCTGCAAGGTCGGCACTTCGCCGGTATAGTTGTTCTGCTGATAGGTGCGGTAGACGCTTGCCGTACAGCGGTCAATGATGGACTTCTGCACTGCGCCGAGGTTGTTGCCTCCGATGAGCTGCTCGCACAGGGACATAATGAACTCGGATTTCAGGATAACGGGATTTGCGCCGTCACCGTATTCCCGGTTCATATCCATCGCATTGATATGGGTAGGAGAAGTGGCAGAGATGTTGATGATCTCGCCGCCAAGTGCTCGAACAAGGGACGAATATTCTCGCTCCGGGTCAATGATAATGATGTCTGCGTTGCCGGCAAGCACCTGATTGATGACCTCGCCTTTTGCGGTAAAGGACTTACCACCGCCCGAAACACCGAGAATAAACTCGTTGCCGTTGAG
>ENA-UERN01001916-UERN01001916.1-human-gut-metagenome-genome-assembly--contig:-NODE-1916-length-17581-cov-11.707952_pt1 | contig 17581 bp, 13 predicted proteins | sample MGYA00242950_ERZ507950 | MGnify/ENA primary metagenome ERZ507950 (study PRJEB26167, sample SAMN06115515) | human gut metagenome | host: Homo sapiens | place: China:Ningxia | collected 2014-11-26...
GGCTGTAATAAAGCATACCCGGATCAAAACGTGCTCCACCACCGGAACAGTTCTCCAGAAGAAGATCCGGGAAATCATGGGTCAGGCGTTCCTGCATCTCATACACACCAAGCACATAACGGTGGCTTAACTCGCCCTGACGGTCTGCCGGAAGTGCCAGACTTCCCAGATCCGTAAGCTGACGGTTCATGTCCCACTTGACATATTCGATATTTGCACTGTTTAAAATCGCACGGATCTTCTCATAGATACAGTCGCGCACATCTTTTCTGCTGAAATCCAGGACATACTGATTTCTTGAAAGCGTTCCTGTACGTCCCTTGACAGCGATCGCCCAGTCCGGATGCTCTTTGTACAATTCGGAATCCGGAGAAATCATTTCCGGCTCCATCCAGATGCCGAATTTCAGACCAAGCTTATTTACTTCATCCACAAGATATTTCAGTCCGCCCGGCAGCTTATTTTCATTGACAAACCAGTCTCCAAGACTCGTACTATCATCGTTGCGGTGTCCAAACCAGCCATCATCCATAACCAACATCTCAATCCCGTACTGGGATGCAAGTTTTGCAATGTCGAGAAGTTTTTGCGTATTAAAATCAAAATAAGTGGCTTCCCAGTTGTTAATCAGAATCGGGCGCTTCTGGTTGCGGTATTTGCTGCGGATCAGATGCTGGCGATAGAAATCATGGAAATTTCTCGTCATTTTTCCAAGTCCCTCTGCGGAGAAGGTAAGTGCCACTTCCGGTGTATAAAAGACTTCTTCGCTTTCCAGTTTCCAGGAAAAATCTGCCGGATGAATTCCCATGACTGCACGGATGCTGTCAAACTGGCTCTTTTCCAGCTGCGCAATAAAATTGCCGGAATAAATAAAATGCATGGCATATACTTCGCCGGCGGTCTGTGTACTGGATGATTTCATCCATGCCATAAACGGGTGCTCCTGATGGGAAGACTCCCCGCGGATACTTCCCACGCTGGTCTTTCCATAACCGATCGAACGGCGGTCCATCTGGCGCTCTCTCCCCCAGGAACCGTGAAGTGTCAGCATCTCGTATCCATCGTCATCCATATCAAGGCATGCGGAGTATGCTTTCGTAAGATAAACAGCCTCTTTGCTGTGATTACAGATACGCACGCTTCTTGTAATCATATCATTTTCTTCAAACACGGTATAATACAGATCCACATCCAGCTGTAACACTTCATCCCTGCAGTGAAGAATCAGTGTCTGTGCGGTATTCTCCCGGTCAAAAGCAGACGGCAGTCCCGGAAGTTCTGGTTTCTGATCTGTAATTTCATAAGAGACATAGGTCGGCATAACCGCATGCTGTCCAGCCTGTGTGCGCACAGCAATGCTGCTTTCCCGATAATCTCCCACTCCGTTTCCAGAATACTCCGATGGAAACGTATCATAAAAAGAGCAGCGCTCTCTTTCATTCTCCGATGGAACAAACGGTGCCTCTCCGGTACGAAGCAGGTAGCGCAGATCCTGCCCGCGCACACGCCTGCCATAATATACATGACCTACAAAGGTCCGGTGGTCTGCAAGACCTATGATATAGCTGGTATTGGCCGTCTCCAGACGGAACAGATCCAGATTTTCATCAAATACAATACTCATGTTACTCCTCCAGTATTTTTTCTTCTATAAACTTCACGGCCAGGTCTTTGTTTTTTAAGCCATCTGCCAGGCCTACCACACAGGTATCCGGATACCAGCCGGTTTCCTTCACCCAGGCATTTTTTTCTAACTTTATGCCGATCGGATATTTTTTCCCTGTTTCGATACTTTTTACATACACCAGATCGTCCTTATATTTTTCCAGCAATTCTTCTGGCAAATACTCCCGGATGTCTGCCAGATAGTCAAACTCTCCCAGTGAATAAAAGAAATCATAATCCGCAAAAAAGACATCTACCGACTGTGTCATAAAACGGCTCTGGATCATCTGAATGCTCTCTGCAGATGCCCCGTCATTTTCATTGGTCGAAGCCCCAAAATTACTGCTGACCAGCACTTCATTTTTTTCTGGGTCTACCCCATTATTTTCCAAAAAATCTTTGTAATAGTCCGAGTTATCCACCGGATTACTGGCTGATTGCTGTGCATTCACAGCCATAATTTCAAGTGCTGTGTTTTTTTGCGTAAAGTAGTGGATGACCAGAAAACTGAGCGTCCCTATGATGGCAAGTGCAACCATCGCCTGTAATCCATAATAATGAACCAGATACCACACTTTGTCTTTTCCATGCAGTTCCTTTAACTTCTCTTTTTCCGTTTTGGGTTCTTCTTTTTGATAAAGGACACTGTCCACCCCGGCTTTTGAGAAATCCGGTCTTATATTTTTCTGATCATCCATAAATTTTATTCTCCTGCGTATGCAAGCATCGCGGTGCGCAGCTCATCCAGTTTCTTTTCCGAATCTTTGATATCTGCTCCGACAACACCAAAGTAGAATTTGATCTTTGGTTCTGTTCCGGATGGACGTACACAGCACCATGCATTATCGCTTAACTCATAGTAAAGTACGTTGCTCTCCGGCAGACCTGTCGGTGTTACTTTGCCGCTTGCGATTTCTGTTCTTGTATCTTTCTTGTAATCCCGAAGTGCCAGAACATCCCATGCACCGATCTTTTTCGGCGGGTTGCTGCGCATCTCGTTCATCATGCTCTGAATCTTTTCTGCTCCGTCCATACCCTTTAAGGTCATAGTCTCAAGGCCTTCTTTGTAATAGCCGTAAGTCTCATACAGGGAAACCATGGCATCCCAGAGGGTGATTCCGTTGGATTTGCACCATGCTGCCACTTCGCAGAGCATCATGACTGCCACACAGGCATCCTTATCTCTTGCATAAGTACCTGCCAGACATCCGTAGCTTTCTTCCAGACCAAAGACGTACTCATAACTGTTCTGCTGCTCAAAAAATTTGATCTGCTCACCGATATACTTAAATCCGGTCAGTACCTCGATCAGTTTTACTCCGTAAGCTTTTGCGATTGCCTTTGCCATGTCGGTCGTTACGATAGTCTCAACCAGTGCACCGTTTGCCGGGAGTGTTCCGGTTGCTTTTCTCTCACGCAGAATGTACTCTGCAATCAGCATACCGGACATATTTCCAGTGAAACTTACATACTCTCCTGTCTTGGTATCCTTTGCATAAACACCCAGACGATCGGCATCCGGATCGGTTGCCAGAACGATATCCGCATCTACTTCTTTTGCCAGTTTCAGTGCAAGCTCAAATGCCTTTGGCGACTCTGGATTCGGATAGGAAACAGTCGGGAAATTTCCATCCGGAAGTTCCTGCTCTTTTACTACATAGACATTTTCAAATCCCAGTTCTTTTAATACACGGCGTACCGGGAGATTTCCTGTTCCATGTAACGGAGTGTAAACGATCTTGATATCTTTTGCCATCGCTTTGATGATTTCCGGGTGGATCGACTGTTTTTTGAGTTCTTCCATATAGCGGTCATCCATTTCTTTTCCGATGGTATGATAAAGTCCTGCAGCTTCGGCCTCAGATTTCATCATAGTCTTTACCTGTGAAAAATCAGTGACTTTTGCCACTTCTGCAAGAATATTTTTATCGTGTGGCGGAGTAATCTGTGCGCCATCCTCCCAGTATACTTTGTATCCGTTGTACTCACGCGGATTATGGCTTGCCGTAATTACAATACCTGCAATACATCCAAGTTCCCGAACAGAAAAGGACAGCTCCGGTGTCGGACGCAGGGATTCAAAACGGTAGGTTTTGATACCATTTGCATTCAGGCAGAGCGCTGCCTCATCGGAAAACTCCGGGGACATGATACGGGAATCATAAGCGATCGCAACTCCCTTGTCCTGTCCGTTCTGCGAAATGATATAGTTTGCCAGTCCCTGGGTTGCCTGACGAACCGTATAAATATTCATACGGTTTGTTCCTGCGCCGATTACCCCGCGCAGACCACCAGTACCAAACTCCAGCTGACGGTAAAAACGATCCTCGATCTCTGCATCATTTCCTTCCAGTGCCAGCAGTTCTTTTTTGGTATCCTCATCAAAATAATTGTCTGTGCACCATTTCTTGTATGTATCCATATAACTCATTTCGGATCCCCCTTCTATTCTGCTTTTTATTTAAGTATACCATAATTTAAGTTTGTGTAAATATGTTTTTAGTCGGAATTTAAGCTAAATTTTCATTCTGAAACTTGTGGAAATTTCCGATAGATGATGTCTGCTGCCGCTTTCCCGTAAACTTCATAATCCCCTCTTTTGACAGGATTTCTGCCGTCTCCATGCCATGCAGCCCATTCCCAGATGCCAAATCCGCCTACCCAGTCTCTCTTTTCGCAGGCATCAAACATCGCCTGAAACCAGTCTGCCTGTCCTTTTTCATCATAGTCCCCACGCACGCCCCAGTCATTCGGCACCTGATTGGAACCTTTCACAGACATACAGCCGGCTTCCGCAAAGAAAAACGGCTTATCAAACTTCTTTACCACCTGTTCAATACGATCCAGCTGATTGTCCCAATCGTCAATCGGATAATACCCGCTGGACGAAATCACATCTACCGCATCCCACCATTTCACATTGTGTTCCTGGTACTTATCCGTATTGTAGGAAACCAGTCCGTCATACTTCCGGCGGATCGCCGCAATCACTTCCCGCCATTCCGCTTCGCGGCGCTCGGTCTGCACCATCTCGCAGCCTGCAATAAACAGATCCACTCCGCACTGCTGCGCAAGTCCGGCATAGTGTTCCTGAAATGCCCGGTAAGAGGCGAACCAATTGCCCCACTTCGGTTCACACACGACATCTTCATCAAAAAAATTGATATGTGCCCGCCAGGTTCCATCCGCGCAGTTTGCGGTCGGTTTCAAGGCAACGTTAAGCCCCAGTTCTTTGGCATAGCCGATCATGGCGATCAGTTCTTCATCGGTCACATTCCGGTCTGTCCGATAATCAATCTCCTCGGAAAATGCGGTCTTTTGCATACCGTTCGGTGCAAAAATGACATAATTTGCCCCCGTCTTTTCTTTCATGAGCTTTAAGCTCTGTCTGGTTTCTTCTTTTTCAAATGTACCTCTTGCGCAAAATGGTGCAAAGGTGACTGCATTGATTCTCTCCATGTTTTCCTCCATTGTGTTTTCCAGAAATTTACTTCAATATAGCATATTTTTTTCGGGAGGGGAATTGGTTTAAACATAAGTTTTTTCAAAACGACGGAAGAAGGGAGTCATTCTCTTTTTCCAGAAAAATTTGCAAGTCAGCTCCGGTCCTGATTTCACGTACGTATTTGCGGGTTTGCAGGATTACGCTATTTGCGTTATTTGATGGAACTCCGGAGCAGTTGCAAATTTGTTCTTTCAAAAGAAATGATTCCCTTCTTCCTGTGTGTTGGAAAAAAGATAAGTACTAGGATAAGGATCACAAATCCATTTGCTTCTGTTTTGGCACGTGGTATAATAAATTTGCTTACACATAACAGAAAGTTACGGAGAATATAGGATGATGAATATAGATGAAAAAAAGAAACTGGCACTGGAAGTGATTGCGCGACTGAAGCAGGCATACCCGGATGCGGCCTGCAGCTTAGATTACAATGAGGCCTGGAAGCTGCTCGTCAGTGTGCGGCTGGCGGCACAGTGTACGGATGCCCGCGTGAATATGATCGTACCCAAACTATATGAAAAATTCCCGGATGTCAATGCTTTAGCAGATGCTCCTGTGGAAGAAATCGAAGAAATTGTGCGTCCCTGTGGACTGGGAAAAAGCAAGGCAAGGGATATCAGTGCCTGCATGCGGATGCTGCGGGATGTGTATGGTGGAAATGTTCCAAACGATTTTAATGCCCTGTTAAAGCTGCCGGGTGTCGGGCGTAAAAGTGCCAACCTGATTATGGGAGATGTCTTTGGAAAACCGGCCATCGTGACGGACACGCACTGCATCCGTCTGTGTAACCGGATTGGTCTGGTCGACCATATCAAAGAGCCAAAAAAGGTGGAAATGGAATTGTGGAAAATCATTCCGCCGGAAGAAGGGAATGATTTATGTCACCGCTTTGTGCTGCACGGGCGTGACATCTGCAGCGCACGCACGACTCCGCACTGTGAGCACTGCTGCCTGCAGGATATCTGTGCACAGCGCATATAATCCACATCTGTGCATGTTACCCTGTTATGATTACACAGAAGGCAATGCTTCTTCTGGTATCAGCCTTTGCATATCCGGTGGCAGCGGAGCCGTAAACTCCATCGGCTCCCCTGTCATGGGATGGGGAAATGAAAGTTTCCAGGCATGCAGTGCATGCCGGTCAATATCATACGGTTTCCGCCGCACACCAGATTCCGTTCCGGAAACATCCCCGTTCTTATTTTCCAAATCCTCCCTGCGGTCAATCTGATTCCCCACATATGTGGGATTGTATAAAAAATCACCAACCAGTGGATACCCAAGATATGCCATATGTACCCGGATCTGATGCGTGCGGCCTGTTTCAAGCTGCAAAGCCACCAGACTACGAGATATCCCATCCATCACCTCTGTTGCAATCACCCGATAATGTGTCACTGCCCGATCTCCCTTTTGAAAATCCACCACGCGTCGCAGACAGCGATCCTCTTTTCTTGCAATCGGTGCAGATATCACTCCAACATCCACTGTCATGTTTCCTTCCACAATCGCTAAATATTCCCGGTGGATACCCTGTGCCTCTAAACCGTGTATCGATTTTTCGCGCACCATCTGTCCTAATATTGCTGCAGATACGGCATGTTTTGCCACTATGGTAAGTCCTGAAGTATCACGGTCCAGCCGGTTAATACAGCGGAAAACAAAAGGTTTGTTCTGTTCTTTAAAGTACCATGCCAGCGCATTGCCGAGGGAATTATCCGGATTGTTGCGCGATGGATGAATCGGCATGCCCGCTGATTTGTTGATCACAAGCAGATCCTCATCTTCATAAACGATTGTAACAGGCAGTTTCACCGGACGAATCTGTTCGGAGCTTTCTGTCTCCTGAATGTATACGGTCAGGATATCGCCTTTCGTAAGCATCTGGTTCATATGTACATACGTTCCATTCAGGCAGATTGCCTGCTCCCTTTTACGCAGATCCGTCAGATTCTGCTCGGAATACCCCTTTTCTTTTAAAAATCCACTGATCTTGTGTGGAAATGGTAATTGTGTAATGTGATACGTTATTGTCCGGTTCATTGCCTTTTACTGATGCCTCATATTCTTCCGGTACTCACTCGGTGATACCCCACAAATGGATTTGAACAGTTTCATAAAATGTTTTTCATTCTCATACCCTACCATCTGGCTGATCTCAATGATCTTTTTGTCCGTTTCCTCCAATAGCTTTTTGGCTTCTTTCATCCGCAGCTCTTTGAGATACGTCACAAAATTTACCCCTGCGTAATTTTTGAATTCGAAGGAAAACACCGAATAATTCATGGATATATAATTGGAAACCACCGCCATATTCAGATCTTTATTATAATTTTCCTGAATGTAGGCAATCGCCTGCTGCATTTTCTGACCAACCCCGTGGTCACCACTCTGTGCACGTATTTTTTCATGCATTCCAAGCACCAGTTCCATCACGGCTTCCTCATATGCTTCCACCCCGGAAAACTGATAGATTTTCCGACAGCGGTTGATCTTCTCCTGCACATCGTCATCCACCAGATTGTGATAAACTTTCTCTACATCCGAAAGAAACTGGATCATTCCATCGGCAAATGCATCGGGCTTAATATGTCCCCGCCGGACTTCGGTAAACAAATTTTTCCACAACGTGGTCAATTCTTCTGTTTTGTTCGTACCAATCAGATGCAGTTTCTGCATCCATGCAGTCTCCTCTAACTGCTTATATGCCGACTGCCGGATTGCGTCTGCCACATGCGGCGGATTTATAATTCCGATCTGATGTTTCTCCTGGTAAAATGCCTGTTTTCTGCACTGCAGGGCTTCTTCATACGCACTGCGCACCTGCGCTATCCCATGCGAGATCTCACTGATTCCCGCATATTCCTGCCACAGTGTATTACTGAGCAGTTCCTCCATTTCTTCTGGTGCTAAAATACAGACATTCTGATCCAAAACATCCTGTAACCAGATCAATTCCGGAGTATCTTCTAACGCAAAAGAACCTCCCACGACACAGATCCGGTATCCCTGTGGGAAAAAAGTTTCCCCGAATTTCTGGCTAAGACTCTCAATTTCCTCCGGCTTGGGATTCTCATCCAAAAGCAGATGCCGCAGCTGGCTTTTTCCAATGACCTGTTCGGCCTGTCTTATTTTCTGGCGGCTTACAATTTCTTCTTCGAGTTTTTGCATGATCGAAGTGATTTTCTGCCGCTCCACTGGCTTTAAAATATATTCTCTCACGCCATTGCGCAGCATTTCCACCGCATAGGAAAAATCGTCATATCCGCTGATTGCCACGATTTCCGGCTTGTCGGACATCTTCTGCACTTCTGCAACCAGCTGGATTCCATCCATCTTCGGCATCCGGATATCGGTGAACATGACATCCACATGCTGTTCCTGCAGCATCTCAAGTGCCATCTCTCCATTGCTGCACTCTACGATATTTTCCACCGGGACTCCACATCTTTGAATCATCACGCGAATTCCCTGCCGGATCATTTTTTCATCTTCTACGATCAACACGGTTTTCATGATCGTACTTCCCTCCCTTGTATCTCCTTGGTTCCATAGATCTGCGGCAAATGCATACTTACTTTTGTATAACATCCTTCTTTCGAAGCAATGGCCAGTCCATACGCATTGCCGAAAGCGATCGTGATACGATCCTGCACATTTTTCAGTCCGATTCCATGACCATTTCCACTCGTATTATCTGCCTGCAGCCTTCCATTTATTTTTTCTTTGAGTTTTTCCACCTGTTCCGGCGTCATTCCTTTTCCGGAATCTGTCACCTCAATCACACAGTCTGTTCCTTTTTGTTCCGCTTTTATGTAGATGGTTGTGTCCTCTGCCACATCCTCAATGCCATGTTTGATTGCGTTTTCCACAATCGGCTGCAGCGACATCTTTGGAATCACCTGCTGCATCATCTCCTGTGGCACACGCATGGATAAAATAATTTCATAGTCAAATCGCAGATTCATAAGCGCGACATAATTACGAACATATTCGAGTTCTTCTTCCAGAAGAACCGTACCGTTCGTCCATTTCATACTGTAACGCAGCATCTTTCCCAAAGAAGTCACTGCATCCGAAATCACATATTTCTCATCGATCTCTGCCATCATTTTTATCGTTTCCAGCACATTATAGATAAAATGTGCATTGATCTGATTCTGCAGAGCACGGATCTGAGAATTTTTGACCAGCAGCTGCCGGTCAAGATTTTCCTGCATCAATGTCTGGATGCGGTCAAGCATCGTATTTAACTGCGCGCCAAGTTCCCCCATTTCTTCGGAACTGTCTACCGAAATCCGCACATCCAGATCTCCTTCCTGCACCTGATGTACGGTTTTTAAAATTCCATACAAACGGCGAAGCAGATGCTTGACAAGCCAATTGATAAAAAAGCTCAATCCGATAAGCAGAAGAACCAGCAGCGCAACCGTAATATTCCGGGAACGGTATACGGCCTGCACATCCTCTGTGATATCCTCCACCGCTAAAAGTGCACCGCCCATGCCAGCCACCGGCTGATAGACACCTATCAGATTTCTTCCATTGACTTTTTCATACAAAACAACCGATTCCTTTTTGTCCTGCGTTCTTTCATACAATTTCTGTGCCAGTGCACGGCGCTCTTTGGAATTGCTGTTTCCCATATACAGTGTGCCATCTTCTGCCATAAAACAGGTCCATTCTTTTTCATTTCCTGCATACATTTCATAAAACATGGTATCCATTTTCATAGCAGCTTCTACATAGCCGACTGTACCATTCCGATAGTCTTTTACCTTTGTCACATAACACAAAAGCGGTGTTTCTTCCTGCAGATTCTGCTCAAAAATCGTATCCGAATATCCAAAATGCCAACCTTCGATTTCGTGTTCTTTGGCCCAGCTTAATTTTTTCATGCGGGAATTCTGATACAGAACCGGCATCATCTCTAACACCTTGTCATTGGTTGCATACACACGCACCCCGTACAACAGGGGGTTGTTATAGATCAGCCGCTCTAATGCTGCAATATCGGTATCGTAGGTTTTTTTCATTTCCGCAGACGAATAGGTTTTTTCCGATACGGATGCATTGAGCATATCAAGCACCCCCGCATCCGAGATAAAAAACTGTGTGGCCATATTGATGGAACTGATCCCCGTCTCCATCTGGGTTTTGTTTCGCTCCATTTTGTTTTTCATATATGTCCGGTGTTCTTTGATTGTACTCTGTTCCATATTGTAAAACAATACTCCGAGTATCACACCCATAGGAATCATAACAAAAATGAGAATCGTTATGGTAAACTTCCGATTCAGTTTCATATTTTCCAGCTTTTTGCTTATTTTTTTCATCTAGTCCATTCCCAGTTTTTTCTTATTGATCTGTACCAGTTTATTTTTTTCTTCCATCACCAGATCATATCCCAGTGCTTTTCTCTGCTTTTTGTACGACTCCATGATCGCATCAAATTTTTCATCCGATTCTGCCAAAAGAAGCTGTGGCAATATCTCGCTCCAGAGCTTCGTAATGTTATTGTTTGCAATTCCAGCATCACTGTCTGCATCCAGTGTGACATCGTATTGTCCCAGATATTTTGTATACGGATATGTCCATTCCTTCATCTGTGCCAGCGGTGCTTCGGTTTTTGGCATCCAGTCTAATTGCATCACTTCATTCTGCAGCATCCAGTAAGCATCATCCGCTCCGTATTTTGCATTGTAAGCGCTGCGGTCTTCATTGAGCAGTTTTTTTACCTCAGGTCTGAGTACCGCTTTTCCATCTTCTTTCGTGTACATCTCATCCTCTACTCCAAGACTGATCAGCTTCTGTCCATGCTCACTCATCATATAATCCATAAACGCAATCGCGCGGTCCGGATGCTTACAGTTTTTGGAAACGAGTGTAATCGTCCAACCGTTGATACTGGTGGTCGGGAGTACCGGATCATCGCCATGGCTGTTTTTCGGTCCATCCACTGCCATATAAATCCGGTCCGGATCTTTGACATAAATTTCTTTCTGCTGATCTGCAATATCTGTGCGCTGATAAATCATGCAGAAATACCGTCCCTCCAACAGTTTTTCATTCATCTGTGTCCGCTGATCCACAAAAATATCATCCACCAGATATCCTTCCTGACCGAGCTTTCGGAAAAATTTCAGCCACGAAAGATACTCCGGATCTGTATATCCATCGTACAATTTTCCATCTTTTTCCCATGGAATCGCCAGAAAGTTCTGCAGGTATTTTCCAAACGATACACATCCAGAACCGTCAAATACATGCGCCCCGATCGGAATCAATGGTTTTCCATCGACTTCCGGGAACATTTCTACTGCTTTTTTTACAGCCGCCTCAAATCCTTCCTGTGTCGTCATGTCCGGGCTTCCGATTGCTTCGTATATATCTTTGCGCACGAGAAAGGTCTGGTTAGAAGCAATATCATCCCGTTCTTCCACATCTTTGGGCGTATAGGAGGAATTCGGATATCCATATATATTCCCCTTTTCATCCGAATACCAGTCGACCACGGCAGGATCTGCAACTTTATAAAAATACATGTCATACTGATCGGCCAGATCATTCAACGCATAGACTAAATTTTTCTGGATCATCTCATTGACCTGCGGCTCCCACCAGCCAAGTGTGATCAGATCCGGCAGGGAATCCGATGCAATCAGTGCGTTTAGTTTTTCATCTTCGTTTCCCAGCGGCGTAATGAAATTTACGCTGACACCGGTCTCGTCCGTAATTTTCTGCGAAACGAGATTTTTCCCCCATCCCATATCAAACCAGGAATAGTTGACATACCAGTCCAGCGTCACGGGATCTTCTTTCGCATAGGTTTTCCATGCGGGCGTATCGCCGTCCTTTTCTGCTGCATGTTGTGTTTCTGTCTGTGTCTGCTGTGCACAGCCTGTCATCATTCCAAGAAATAAAGCTGTCACACTTGCGTATATCCATCTTTTTTTCATTGTACCCTCTCCTGTTTTTATAGCATTGATCCGGCGATCGCGCAGCTCATATCTTGGGCTGCTTTCGTGTGATGGCTGGGCTGCCGCTTCTCTGTTGCGCATTCAATATCCAGAATCAAGGATTTGCAGAAAATGACTGCCTGGCTCCTATGATGATTTGTGTTCGTTCAAGTTTCGACAGCGGCGCGCTATGTCCGTCTGGCAGGGACGCGTCCGAAGGATTTCGTGTCTGCCTTAGAGGGAATCCTGAGAATAAGCGCGCCCACGGGTCAATTTGCGCAGTCACCAAGTAAAATAATGAAACAATAGTATATATCAAGACAAATGAGAGTGGGCGCATTAAACGTTTCGAAGGTTCCCTCTTAGACAGACTAGAAATTCTGAGCGCATTCCTGCCAGACGGACATAGCGCGCCGCTGTCGAAACGTTGCCCGGACACAAAATTTGAGCCAGGCAATCACTTTCGCAAATTCTAAGATTCTGTCTAATTCATGCGCAACAGAGAAGCAGCAGCCCAGCCATCACACGAAAGCCACCAGAAAACATAAGTTGCGCATCGCCTTATAATTTACATGTATTATACCACAACAGGAGCCTCCACAAAAGTGAAGACTCCTACTGCAAAACATATATTAAAGGGAGAAAACTATAAAAAAGAAAATAAGCTTATTCTTTTACCGCGCCAGCAGCAATACTACTGATGATGTACTTGGAGAAAAATGCAAATACCAGAAGAATCGGAATAACCGAAATCGCAACCGCCAGATAAATCGCACCCTGGCTTCCGGTAATATCGGTAGAGGAACGAAGCGTTGCCATCATAACCGGTAAAGTAAATTTCTCGTTTTTGTTTAAGATAATCATTGGTGTCAGATAAGAATTCCAGTTGCCAATGAATGCCATGATTCCCATAGTTGCCAATCCCGGTGACATAATCGGAATTGCAATGCGATGGAAAATATATAACTCCTTTGCCCCGTCAATACGTGCTGCTTCAATCAGCGCCGGCGGCATCACCGAGAGCACATACTGTCTTAAGAAAAAGACGGTTCCCGGTGCTGCGATTGCTGGCAATATTAAGGGGAGGTATGAATTCACGAGATGCAGTTTGGTGCATAAGTTGTAAAAACCAATGAGGCCAAGCTGTCCCGGAATCATCATAAATACGAGGATGACGGTGAATAATACCTTGTTTCCTTTGAACTTATACATCGCAAGTCCGTAAGCTGTCAGGGCTGAAAAATATGCCGTAAACAAGGTAGCCGGTACAGCCACGATAATACTGTTTGCCATACCTTTGAACAGGTTGAAAAACTTAAATACCGTCTTCCAGTTGTTCACCAGCTGATCCCCAGGGATCAGGGTAAACGATGTCATGATGTCTGCGCCGCTTCGGGTGGCATTGACCACCATAAGCAGGAATGGAAACAGACATGCAGCTCCAAGAAGGATCAATAATATGTATAAAATTGTTTTTTTGATTTTATATCCCACACTGTTCATATGGCTAATCCTCCTTATTGAAAACTTTTAACTGTACCACAGATACTGCCAGAATAATCATAAAGATCACATAGGCAATCGCAGATGCATAACCGGTCTGTGTAGTTCCTGTGGTAAAACCAAATTTATAAAGATACATAACAGCTGTGTAAACCGACTGGTAAGAGCTTCCGGTTGTCTCTGTCATCAGGTATGGCAGATCGAACATCTGCAGACCACCGATCAGAGAAGTGATTGCTACATATAAAAGCATCGGTTTTAACAACGGTAATGTTATTTTCGCAAATACGGTCCAGCGCCCGGCACCATCGATAGCGGCCGCCTCGAAATAATCTTTTGAGATACCCTGTACCCCGGCCATCAGCATGATAAACGAATTTCCAAACCACATCCATGCAGAAATAACTGCAATGGTCGGTCCTGCTGTTGCACCAGATCCCAGCCAGTCAACCGGATTGTAATGTGCTCCAAAGAGTTTATACACACCGGAAATGATCTGGTTAAATGTACCATATCTCCAATCCAATAACGTTTTAAATAAAAATGCGATAGAAGTCGCAGCGATCAGGTTTGGCAGATAATAAATCACACGGAAAATGCCAAGTCCCTTGATCTTATACTTGATATCACTAAATACAATGGTAAGTAAAAATGCAAGTCCAAGCTGGAGAACAATATTAACACCCCAGATACGTATCGTATTCCAAAGTCCTTTCCAGAAGAACTTATCGGTAAATACACGGATATAATTGGAAAACCACACCCATTTCATCTCGCCTACTCCGGCGATTTTTGCATTGGTAAAACTTAAATATAAGGTCCGAAATACCGGATATACACTGAAAATCAAAAATACGACTACAAATGGAAGAACAAACAAATAGCCCATATTATCATACGATTTGAGTCCCTTTTTCTTCTTTTTTCCCATAGGTCCATCTCCCCTTTTCCCATTTTTAAGGTTATGTCCATCGGCATATCCCCGGCAGGAACTGTGTATTCCTGCCGGTGTCTGCCTATCATGTTTTGTTATAATTACCGGTCGATCTCAATTTCAGGGAATGTTGACTGTACCGTGTCATAAAATGCATTTACAGCATCTTCTTTCGACTTCTCGCCTGTCTTGATCGCACTGATTGCCTGTGACCATGCGTCACCAATCTGCTTGTCGTAACGGGTTACCTTCGAGTAGTCAATTCCCTTTGCCTGCTCTAACCAGAACTGGTACAATTTCTCACCGCCGTAGATCTCATTTTCATCATCTTTGTGTTTCTCAAGTGCCGGCAGGTAAGATACAGTATCGCCCTGTGAATAATCAATCCACCAGTCAGAAGTATCTTCATTTAAGGTACAGAATTTTACGAAATCCCATGCGGTATCCTGTCTCTTGGAGTTGGAAGAAATACCAATGTATGTACCACCACCGAATCCGTAAGTAGGTCCGGCACAAACGCCCCATTTACCAGAAGTATCACCCACATGATCTCTCATGGTAAGAACACCCCAGGCAGGAAGTCCGAATGCAAATACGCTTGTCTTTTGAGCATCCTTGGTTGCCTCCTCAAACTGTGTGGAATCCCATACATTGACGGAATCATCAGCTCCACTCTGGATATCGGCAGAAAGGATCGGCACCTCTCCGGCCATAGCCTGATACCATGGGGTAGACCACTGGGTTGCGTATGCAGTATAATCGTTCTTGTATAAGTCTACACACAGATCCATGTAATCGTATCTTGCCTGATCCACATTTAACTTTCCATCAACCACCCATGCACTGTCACCTGAGAAATAGCTAAGCTCTGCATCGGATGAAAAAAATACGGTAGCCTTTGTCTTTTAACTTCTTTGCGGTATCTAAAATGGTAGAATAGCTGGAAAACAGCTTTCCAACTTCATCCGGATCATCGGTTCCGAATACTTCTTTTGCAATGTCTCTCCTGTAATAGAAACCTGCTGGTGTAATCTGATAAGAAATTGCTCTCTGGATACCATCGGAATCCTGTCCGACTTCCCATACATAATCTACAATCTTATCTTTGTAATCCTGTGCGCCAAAATCGTCTAAGTTTGCAAAAAATCCTGCATCATAGAAATCATCGAGCATCTGTGGTTCACCAACGATGATATCCGGCTCTGTCTCTCCTGCCAGTAATGCCGTCTGCACTTTTGTCGGATAATCCGCCGGTTCAATGACTACGGTATCTACTTTCACACCGGTCTGCTCCTGGAAACGCTTTCCGTAATCTACCAGATCGTTTGTCAGTGTCCAGACAACCAGTTTGTTGTCTCCTTTACTGCTTGTTTTTGAACCACCCTGTGTACTGTCTTTTGATCCACTGCTTCCACAGGCTCCCATGGTACATACCATAGCCCCAATTAAAAGCGCGGAAACCATTTTTTTCCATCTCATAAAAATATCCTCCTTTTGACTGAACAACTCTTGTTCTTTGTTGATACTGTCATTATAGGAGGATATCTTGTTCGAAAAAATGATGCAAATTTTAAAAAGGTGTCTTTTTTTTATTCTTCCAAAATATAAGTAGCAATACTATGCGCTTCCACCGTTTCTTTTACTCCCATACCGTCTTCCCGCAGCGTCATATCTACCGGTTTGTCCCCTTTGTTTAACACAACAATCACACGGCTGCCATCCGGGTTTAAAAAGCCGCAGACATCCAGTGCATCGGTATAACGGGTGGTTGCGATCCGCACAGCCTCTTTTTTAATATAGCGGCTGAACTGTCCGATGTAATAATATGCCAGACGCTTGTCAAAGGTATCATTTTTTGGATCACACAGAATCGGAGCGGCACAGAAATTACCGACATGGTTCGGTCCGCCTTCCATATCCAGAATCAGGTTCCAGTCGAAATATGCGCTTAACCCTGCACGGAAGTTTCCGATCATATCATGCGCATACATCTCCGCTTTGGCCGTCTCTTTGGTGTCCGCAAAACGGGAATACTCCACACAGCCCTCGGAAAAGATTACTTTTGTCCCCGGATACTGTTTTTGTACCATTTCAATTGCCTCAAAATGATCTCCGGTATACCAGTGTACGGCAGCACCTTTGATATATTTGGCTGCTTTTTCATTCTGTATACAGGTGCCGAAACGCTCAAACAAAATTTCTTTGTTGTGGTCCCACACGAAAATATCCACATCCGAAAGACCTGCTTTTTCCAGTGCTTCCCCAAGGTAATTTCCTACAAACTCAGCTTCTTCTTCTGTGGTATACACACAGGAATCCCAGGTCTGGACAGCCGCCGGCTCATTCTGTACGGTCAGTGCCCGGATATTAATTCCTTTGGCACGATAGGCCTGGATAAATTTAACAAAATAGGCGGCCCAGGTGGCGTAATATTCTTTCTTTAACTTGCCGCCGTGGTTCATTTCCCCGTTTGTCTTCATGAAAGCCGGTGGGGACCAAGGGGAAACCAAAAAGGTAAGATCCTCGCCATAGGTTTCCTTTCTTTTTTCGATGGCGTCTGTCAAAAACGGCAGAATTTCTTTTTCATCATGTGCGATGGAAAACGTCTTAAGCTCTGCATCCCAATCCTCGATATATGTATAATTTCCCAGCGCAAAATCACAGCTGTTCATATGAATCCGCCCGATATTATAACGCAGTCCGTCTTTACCAAAATATGCCTCGATCATTTCTTTCTTTTTGGCATCGCTGCATCCCATATATGTGTGTGCACTTGCCTCCGTAAATGCCCCGCCGAATCCATCGATTGTCTGATACGTAACCTGCGGATAGATGCTTACCACCTGCATTTCTCCCGGCTGCTCACACACCGTAAGCTCCTGTTCCTTCCAAAACTCATGTTTCTGTTCGCATGTAACAATTTTTTTCATTCTCATAGTAAATATCCTCGTATAATAAGTGTATAGCCAGTAGAAATGATGGTTATGCACTTATCCTTTCTATAAATTTATAGATGAT
>ENA-UERN01001935-UERN01001935.1-human-gut-metagenome-genome-assembly--contig:-NODE-1935-length-17499-cov-9.401045_pt1 | contig 17499 bp, 16 predicted proteins | sample MGYA00242950_ERZ507950 | MGnify/ENA primary metagenome ERZ507950 (study PRJEB26167, sample SAMN06115515) | human gut metagenome | host: Homo sapiens | place: China:Ningxia | collected 2014-11-26...
CATCGTGCTTCAGTAGACTTGTCAATTCGGTCAAAAGATTTTGCATATATTTTTATTTTTTTAGTTCATAAATAACCATGGCCATCTGCATAAATTCCGACGTAATCGTTTTGCCATTTTATTTTTGTCTTTTAATAATTTCAAACTAAAAATATGTAGTTACCGCAAACTCAAACTGATCAATGAATATCTGCTTAAAGACTGATATGTTATTTTGCTCATAGAAAACCAGCATTGCTTTTTTGTATTCCACTGAGTCAATTGTACGAAAAGAGATTGGGCAGTAATAATTTGCCATAAGTTCGGCATTACTTACTATACGAGCCGTCCGCTTATTTCCATCGTTGAACGGCTGGATGTAAGATATCAACACAAGCAGCAGAAGAGCCTTTTCAAATATATCTTCGCGGCGATTCACCAGATCGCAAACATCATCCAATGCCTCTCGGATCTGAAATTCATTATCCAACGGCCGATAATTCGTACCTGTAATACCTATACGCCTGGTGCGGATGTTCCTGTCCGCATCTAAATCATGTATCAGTATGCCGTGTATGTTCTCAATTTTCGCTACGCTCAGCGGCTGGAGATAATTCGGATTCTCGATCAGATAATCCAATGCCTCTTTGTGGTTGAGAAGCATAGTGGCTTCTCCCAGCGACTTGCCGGATGCTGTTTCTTTCTCCAACAGCAATCGCTCTGTTTCCAGCAATGAATATGTGTTTCCTTCGATCTGCGAGGACTTCCAACTCAAATCCACCGCCAAACGTTCCATTTCCTTTTTATATTGCGCCGGGGTCAGTTTGGCCACATTTTCCCGAAACTGCTGTTGCAGCCCGATAAGTTTCTCATGCTCACGTTTGGTAAACAACGGGGCATCTTTCAGAATGCCGAGTAGCTCAAAATTAAAATGATCTATAATTTTACGCTGGTCAATCTCTTTTTTGAAATACATTTCAACGTCTATTGGCGCTAGCATATCATAGGTCGGCGAGACAAAATATCGTGTTCCTTTATTCTGCCCCTCGACTGAGAGCTTGTTATCTGCGACCAGTAAAGCGAGATCCCGTCGTAAGGTTGCCGGCGAAATATTCAGTCCAAGCCCTGTTATTATATCGGATGAAGATACTCCTGGATGCTCCCGAACATACTGAATAATACTGTCTGTTCTTCCGTTTTTCATGCTGATAAATTTTTATCGCTCACAAATATATGAAAGACTGTTTAAAGATCACCTCTTTTGAGCGATATTTTAGAAGTTTAATGAGCGATATTTTTATTGGCCAACCCTTTTGCTTCTTTTTCAGCCGCCTGTCCAGTACCTTTCTAAAGGAGTCAAATTCGGAGTACCGTCGACGGCCTGTTACCTGAATGTGGAAATTCTCCAGCCGTTCGTAAGCCTCCATCTGCGAGGGATACAGGTCTTGCATTTCGAAGTAGTAATCCGCGAAACCGTCAGCAGAGAGCAACTTCTGCATGGCCGGATCGATGTGGAGAATAGCCGACAGCTCCGACTCGATCTTCTCGCGCCGGGCCACCTTATGCGGGGCATCACATAGCCGCACCTTAGGCTATCTTTCCGTTTCCTCATTACAACAGTCTAAGCATTCCCCGGTCGTTGTACGGGTTGGATTCGTTTTTCGCCTGATCGGTCAGCCACTCACCGAGGACCATGATCGAGGCGACGATGCTGTCGATCTTCTGCATCGACTTGCGCTTGTCCAGTTTGATATTGCCTGCCGGATCGGTCTGCACCACCGTTGATGCCAGCATCCACCTCAATACCGGATTCCCGAAGTGTTCCAGTTCTCCGGTCAGCACAAGTGCCTCGAATTGTTTGGTCGGAGCCGACATCGAGCCGAACCCCTGCCCAAACGGAGAGAATTCCATCCCCTCGTTTTGCAGGTCTATGATCGTCTACGAGGCGTTCCAGCGGTCGTAAGAGATGGATTTCAGGTTGTAGCCGGCGGTTACGCGGAGGATATCAGCCTTCACGAAGTCATAATCCACCACGTTGCCGGGCGTGACGGTCACATACCCCTCGGCCACCCACTTGTCGTAATTGATATTTTCCTTCTTTACCTTCTCCAACGTCTTGTCTTCCGGAATCCAGAAGAACGGCAGGAGCTGGAAGCGGTCGTTTTCATGGAAGAGCAGCACGAATGCGGTCACATCGCCCACGTTCGACAGGTCGAGTCCACCCCAACAGTCACAACCCCGCAGGCTGACCGGATCCGTCTGGCCAACGCAACGCATCCATGCATCGTCGAATATCCATGTCAGTTCGGCATCCACCCACAGGTTGACGTTCTTAGTCATCACGTTGCGCACAGCCTCCGGACTTGCCCCTCCGCGTAACCAATTGCGTCACGGCAACGTCCATCGGCAAATCTGTTGTATAACCTGTGTGTGACCTGCGGTAATTTTGAGGGCATTAATTAGGGTATAAACGAAGAGGGATAATCCGCCAAAAGCCCCTGTAGCCCATATATAGCACGGATTTGGAGGTAAACCCCAGACGGATCACTTTTGATTCCAGCTGAATCACAAAAGATTCCAGCGGGATCACGGAAAGAAGCGGCAGTCACACGATTGCCGCTTTTTTTGTCTTTATACCCGGTTTGTACTATCTTTGCTTCAATTAACGGAAACGAACCATGGCAGACAACTATCTGGAACGGAAAATGGAGGAATACCGGGCCCGGACGACAGCGGGACAAGGCAGCCGCAGACCCCTGGCGACGCTCGGCCGACTGTTGCTGAAAAACCGCAGCCACCGCGGCTACGACGCGAATTTCATCGTCCGCGAGGACCAGCTCCGGCGCATCATCGCAGTAAATGCCAAAATCCCCTCGGCGCGGAATCAGCAGGTATTGCGGTTCCGTCCCGTATTGTCCGGCGAAGCGCAGAAAGTACTGGAGCACATCCGTCTCGGAGGGGCCCTGCCCCACCTGCACCTCCCCCTGCCGGGCACCGAGCCCAATGCCTTCATCATCATCTGTTCGACCGCAGCGGAAGACCGTTACGTCGACATCGACCTCGGCATATCGGCTCAGAGCATGCTGCTGCAGGCGGCGGAGATCGGGCTGAACGGCATCTGCATCGGAGCTTTCGACAAGGAGCGCATCCGGCAGGAGTTCGGGCTGGAATGGGAGCCGCTGCTGATCCTCGCCATCGGCCGGGGCATCGAAAAGATCGAACTGGTGCCGATCGGTGCGGACGGCGAACACGCCTACTACCGCGAAAACGATACGCACTACGTCCCCAAGGTCCGCCCGGAGGATTTGACCATCAAATAATGGAAACGACCGACACGCTATACATTCGCAACATGGTGTGCGACCGTTGCCGGATGGTCGTGCGGGAGTTGTTCGCCGAGCTGGGAATCGAGCCCCTTTCGGTCGAACTGGGCGTGGTGCGCACCGCGGTTGCGGTGGAAGATGAACAGCGGAAGCGGCTGGACGCACGGCTGCGGGAATTGGGGTTCGAGCTCATCGACGAACCCCGGCAGCAGATCGTCGAACGGGTGAAAGCCGAAATAATCCGGCTGGTGCACCGCGACAACGGGGCCCTGCGGGTCAACCTCTCCGACCGGCTGACTGAAGCCACGCACCATGAATACAGCCAGATCAGCAAACTCTTCTCCGAAACGACCGGAACCACCGTCGAAAAATACTTCATCGCCCAGAAAATCGAGCGGGTGAAAGAGTTGCTGACCTACGGCGAGCTGTCGCTCGGCGAGATCGCCGACCTGATGAACTATTCGAGCGCCGCCCACCTCAGCGCGCAGTTCAAAAGCCTGACGGGAATGACCCCGACCCGCTTTCGGGAACAGGCCGCGGGGCATCGGAAACCCCTCGACAAAGTATAACGGCCAAATCTTGTAAATCTATTCCATAATTCTGTAACGGCCCTGCGGCCCCGCGGCGTTACCTTTGCAATGAAGCAAAAAGGTAACGGAACCATGGAAAATCACAGCATCAAACAGACCTTTCCGGTCGCCGGCATGAGTTGTGCGGCGTGCGCGGCGAAGGTGGACAAAGTCCTGAACCGTGTTCCGGGCGTAAGCCGGGCTGCGGTGAATTTCGCGGCGGCGACCGTTCTGGTGGAATACGACGCCGCGCAGTGCTCACCCGCCGCACTGCGGGAAGCCGTGCGACAGGCCGGGTACGACCTGATCGTCGGGGCCGGGGATGCCGCCCGGGAAGCGGAAAAGGCCGCCGGAGAACGCTACCGCACGCTGAAACGCCGCACGGCGTGGGCCGTCGCCCTGTCGGTGCCGGTAGTCGTTGTGGGGATGTTCGGGATGAGGATGCCCTATGCCGACGAATTCATGTGGCTGCTGTCGACCCCGGTGGTATTCGTACTGGGGCGTGATTTTTTCATCAATGCCTGGCGGCAGCTCCGCCGCGGCTCGGCCAACATGGACACGCTGGTGGCCGGAAGCACCGGAGTGGCCTATCTTTTCAGCGTGGCGAACATGCTCTTTCCCGGATTCTGGGAGGCCCGGGGCATCCATCCCCACGTCTATTTCGAGGCGGCAAGCGTCATCATCGCCTTCATCCTGCTGGGGCGCCTGCTCGAAGCCCGCGCCCGCGACCACACCTCGGAGGCCATCCGCAAACTGATGGGGCTGCAACCCGCAACCGTGGTCCGTATCGGTGCGGATGGACAGCAGCACGAAACTGCGGTCGGCGAGATACGCCCCGGCGACCTGCTCCTCGCACGTCCGGGCGAACGGATCGCCGTAGACGGAACGGTAGCCGAGGGCAGTTCGTATGTCGACGAAAGCATGCTCACCGGAGAACCCGTCCCGGCGGCCAAAGGTCCCGGCGACGCGGTGTTCGCCGGAACCGTCAACCAACGGGGAAGTTTCCGCTTCACGGCCGCGAAGGTCGGCGGCGAGACCCTTTTGGCACAGATCATCCGGCTGGTGCAGGAGGCGCAGGGCAGCAAAGCCCCGGTGCAGAAGCTCGTGGACCGCATTGCGGGCATCTTCGTGCCCGTGATTATCGGCATCGCCCTCGTCGCGTTCGCGGCATGGATGCTGTTCGATCCGGAGAACGGGTTCTCGCACGGCCTGCTGGCGTTGGTCACGGTGCTCATTATCGCCTGCCCCTGCGCTCTGGGGCTGGCGACGCCCACGGCCATCATGGCCGGAATCGGCAAAGGGGCCGAGAACGGCATCCTGGTAAAAGATGCCGAGAGTCTCGAAACGGCCGTAAAAGTGGATGTCGTAGTATTGGACAAGACCGGGACGCTGACCGAAGGCCGTCCCGAGGTGACGGACCTCGTATGGGCCGGGAACGACGATTCGCACCGGAATATACTTTGCGCCCTCGAAAAACGCTCGGAGCATCCGCTGGCCGAGGCCGTCTCCGCGCATCTCGGCGCATGCGCCCCGGTGGCAGTCGAGGGGTTCGAAAGCATCACCGGGAAAGGCGTAAGCGGCACAGTCGGCGGCGTCAGCTACTACGTCGGAAACGAAGCCCTGATGCACGAACACGGCATCGCCATCGACGACAAGCTCCGCACGGCGGCAGAGCAAATGGACGGGGAGGCCAAGACCGTCATCCGGTTTGCCGACGGGGAGCGGGTGCTGGCCGCAGCGGGGATCACCGACCGGCTGAAAGAACATTCGGCGGAGGCTGTCCGGGAGTTGCGCGAACAGGGCATCGCGGTCTGGATGCTCACGGGCGACGGCGAGGCGGCGGCCCGCGAGACGGCCCGCAGGGCGGGCATCGACAACTACCGCGCAGGGGTGCTCCCCCACCAAAAGGCCGAATTTATCGAAGCGCTTCAGGCCGAAGGTCATACGGTGGCTATGGCGGGCGACGGCATCAACGACAGCGCGGCGCTGGCCCGTGCCGACCTCGGGATCGCCATGGGGCGCGGCAGCGATATTGCGATGGAGGCAGCCCCGGTGACGATCATCTCGTCAGAGCTCACGAAGATCGCCGAGGCCATCCGTCTCTCGCAGCTCACGGTGCGCACCATTCGGCAAAACCTCTTCTGGGCGTTCATCTACAACCTGATCGGCGTGCCCGTGGCCGCCGGTGCGCTCTACCCGCTGCTGGGGGTCCAGCTCGACCCCATGATCGCGGGGGCGGCAATGGCGATGAGCAGCGTCAGCGTGGTAGCCAACAGCCTGCGCCTGAAACGCGCGAAACTGCACAAGGAAAAAACCAGTAAAAAACAACGGATTATGAAAAAGTACCAAGTGGAAGGCATGATGTGCAACCATTGCCGCATGCACGTAGAGAAAGCGCTCAACAGTCTCGAAGGCGTATCGGCGTCGGTGACGCTCGATCCGCCTGCAGCCGAGGTCCGGTTCTCGGGCCGCACGTACTCCGACGAGGAGCTGCAGCGGGCCGTCGCCGAAGCCGGCGACTACCGATTGAAGGCCCTGTAAGGCTCTTTCGGAAACAAACGATGGCGCAAAGATGCGGAAATCCCGAAAATTATCCGTATCTTCGCGCCATCACCAATAATTACTGCGATGAGAATACAACAATAAACGGGTCGGGTTCAGTCAGACCGACGCCGTATCCGCTCGGAACGAAACATCGGTTTAACCGGTCTTCACGCAAGACCCTCATTTATTGTGTATCTATGCATATCATCGTCAGTGATCTCTCCTATCACTATACCAACCGGCAGTCGCTTTTCGAAGCGATCCGATTTTCCGTGCCGCCGGGCGGAAAGGCAGCCGTCGTCGGCAACAACGGAACGGGAAAATCCACGCTCCTGAAACTGCTCGCAGGCGAACTCACACCCGCATCGGGCTGCGTCGCCTGCACCGCACCCGCCTGCTATGTCCCCCAACAGCCCGATCTGGCCGGATTGAGCGTCGCCGGGGCGCTGGGCGTCGCCGAAAAACGTGCGGCCCTGCACGCCATCTGCGCCGGAAGCACCGACCCGGCCCATTACGACGCCCTGGGCGACGATTGGGACATCGAATCGAAATGCCGTGCGGCGCTCGACGGCTGGGGACTGCATCACGTCGGTCCGGATAGCCCGGCCGACGCCCTGAGCGGCGGGGAGAAAACCAAGCTCCTGCTGGCGGGAGCGACGCTCTGCCAGCCCGAGATACTCCTGCTGGACGAGCCGACCAACCATCTCGACGAGGCGGGGCGGCGGCAGCTCTACGCCTTCGTCCGCGACACGCGGGCTACCGTAGTGGTCGTGAGCCACGACATCACGCTTTTGAACCTGCTGGAAACGATCTACGAACTCTCGCCGCTGGGACTGAAACGCTACGGCGGAAATTACGATTTCTACCGTCAGCAGAAACAAATCGAACGGCAGGCCCTCGAACAACACCTCGACGCCGCGCAGAGTGCTCTGAAACTGGCCCGCAGGCGGGCGCAGGAGGTCCGCGAACGGCAGGAAAAACGGGTTGCGCAAGGCGAGAAAAATAAGGACCAGGCGCCGCGCATTCTGCGCAAGGGACTGAAGGACAGCGGCGAGCGGACAGCCTCGCGGCTCCGGGACCAACACGCCGAGATCATCGGCCGCGACCGCGAAAAGATCGCCGGACTGCGCGCCATGCAGCAGCGCGAATGCCTGTTGCGAATAGATTTCGACGATGCACAGCTCCACGACGGCAAGCTGCTGGCGGAGTTCCGGGGCGTCAATTTCGCCTACCCCGGAGGCACGCCGCTCTGGGAAGGACCACTCGACGCGACGATTCGCAGCGGGGAACGCATCCGCCTGCGGGGCGGCAACGGAACGGGCAAAACCACCCTCGTAAAGCTGCTGACCGGAGAATTGCAGCCCACGGCGGGCGAAATCCGCCGGAACGGATTTTCGTATGTCTATCTCGATCAGGAATACAGCCGACTCGACACTCCGGCGACCGTGCTGGAAGCCGCGCAGGCGTGCAACCACAACCATCTGGAAGACCACGAACTGAAAATGCGGCTCCACCGGGCGCTGTTTCCCGCGGAGGCGTGGGACAAGGCGTGCGACACGCTCAGCGGCGGCGAACGGATGCGGCTGAGCCTCTGCTGCCTGATGATCGAGAACCACGTGCCGGACCTCTTCATCCTCGACGAGCCGACGAACAACCTCGACCTGCAGAGCCTCGGCATCCTGACCGACACGATCCGCAGCTACCGGGGCACGGTGCTGCTGATCTCCCACGACAGCCGTTTCGCCGAGGAGGTCGGCATCACGAGGACAATCTCGCTGTAAACGACGCGGGGCCGGTCATGCCGGCCCCGGTCGTCTTATACGGAGATGGATTTCGGACGTTTCAGGTGCACCCGCACGGAGTTCACGAAAGCTCCGCCAAGGCCCTCGTCGTAGACGATCCGGTGTTTCCAGCGGTTAGCCCACCAGCGGCGGGTTTTGAACCACATATTAGGCAGCAGTCCGGTCGGCTTCGGAGCCGAAAATTCGGGTGAGAGAATCTCATTCAGCACCCGTTCCTTCAGTTTCGGATCGACGGTAAACGGCGGAAGCAGGGAAGAGTCGAGTCCCAGCTCTTCGACACAAATGGCATTAAGACACCCCAGGAAACGGTCCATATTCGCCTCGCGGGCCAGCGCATAAAGCTCCTCCCAGCCGATCTTGCCGGCATTGCTTTCGATGAAGACATACCAGTCCAACACGTGCCGGAGCCCGATGTTGATGGCGGCGAAATGCACCGCGGCATGGCGCAGCAGGAACAGCGCGTTGAAGGGCACCGAAGGCAGTCCGACCGGCACGCCCCCGAGTTCGACCGACTCCCCGGGCTGCGCCGCGAAGCGTTTGAGCGGCTGTTCGATCCGACGATTGGAACTGTGGGTCTCGTTATTGACGAGATCATAATGGTTCTCGACCATAATGCCGTCGAAAAGAAAGGTCGTGTGGTGCTCCTTGTCCTCGTCGATCCGCAGGCCCAGCTCGCGGGCAACGACCCGGTCGGCCTCGGGCTGACGCCCGTACAACCAGATGTCGATGTCCCCGAACGGACGGTGCGACGGAACGGGATAGGAAAGGCTCAGTCCGTAACCTTTGAGGAGCATCATCGGAAAGCCGTGTTTGTGGTAGAATGCCGCGAGGCGCGTGACGGCCGCCTCGTGACGGCGGTAACGTTGCTCGATCTGCTCGACGTTGAAAGCCCACTCCAGCAGCAACGCCCGCGGCGGACGCAGCTCGCCGGGCAACATCTGCAATCCATCCCAAGCCACCGCCAAGACGCCCTGCACCGACGAGCGGCGGTAAATCTCGCCCCAGCATGCTTCGTCGCATCGTGCGAAAAGCGCCGTATCTTCCATCTTCCCGTGCAGCGCCGCCCGCAGCAGGGCGAACAAGCCGTTGGTCGCCGTATTCTTCATAGTCAAAATAAATTGTTGGTAAAGATAGCGATACTTTACAAAAAATCAGGCCCGGGATACCGGAAATTCGCAAAAAAGCCGTACCTTCGACTGAAATTTCCCCGTGCGGAAACCGCAGGGAGGGATCAACACGCAACGATATGAAAGGCATTGTCTTGGCGGGAGGCTCGGGAACGCGCCTCTATCCGATAACCAAAGGGGTCAGCAAACAACTGCTCCCTATTTATGACAAACCGATGGTCTATTATCCGCTGTCGGCGCTGATGCTCGCCGGCATCCGCGACATACTCATCATCTCGACCCCCGCCGACCTGCCGGCTTTCCGCCGCCTGCTGGGCGACGGCTCGGACTACGGCGTACGGTTCTCCTATGCCGAACAGCCCTCGCCCGACGGACTGGCGCAGGCGTTCCTGATCGGCGAGGAGTTCATCGGCGGTGACTCGGTATGCCTGGTACTGGGCGACAACATCTTCCACGGCTCGGGATTCACGGGAATGCTCCGGGAAGCCGTGCGGACAGCCGACGAAGAACAGAAAGCGACGATCTTCGGCTACCGCGTCGAGGACCCCGAGCGTTACGGCGTGGCGGAGTTCGACGCCGCAGGCAACTGCCTCTCGATCGAGGAGAAGCCCGCGCATCCGAAATCCAATTACGCCGTCGTGGGGCTCTATTTCTACCCCAACAAAGTGGTCCGGGTGGCCAAATCGATCAAACCCTCGGCACGCGGCGAACTGGAGATCACTTCGGTAAACCAGGCGTTCCTCGGCGACGGGGAGTTGAAAGTGCAGACCCTTCAGCGGGGTTTCGCATGGCTCGACACGGGGACGCACGACTCGCTGGCTGAAGCCTCGATCTTCGTGGAGGTGATCGAGAAGCGCCAGGGACTCAAAATCGCCTGCCTCGAAGGCATCGCCTACCGCAACGGCTGGATCACGGCCGGCAAGGTCCGCGAACTGGCTGCGCCGATGCTTAAAAACCAGTACGGGCAATACCTGCTCAAACTCATCGACGAACACAAATGAAAATATACCGAACCGACATCGAAGGGGTGCTGATCCTCGAACCCGACCTGTTCGGCGACGCCCGGGGCTATTTCTTCGAGAGCTTCTCCCGGCAGCGTTTCGAAGAGGCCGCAGGCGCAGTGGACTTCGTGCAGGACAACGAGTCAAAATCCCGCTACGGCGTAGTCCGGGGGCTTCATTTCCAGCGCGGAGAAACCGCGCAGGCCAAGCTGGTGCGCGTAGTCTCGGGCACGGTGCTCGACGTGGCTGTGGACATCCGCCGCGGATCGCCCACATTCGGGCGGCACGTCGCCGCGGAGCTCTCGGGCGAGAACCACCGCCAACTGTTCATCCCCCGCGGATTCGCCCACGGATTCGCCGTGCTGAGCGACGAAGCCGTGTTCCAGTACAAATGCGACAACTACTATGCCCCCGCGAGCGAGGACGGCATCGCCTGGGACGACCCCGCGCTGGGTATCGACTGGCGGCTTCCGGCCGACGCCGTCGTGCTCTCGGAGAAGGACCGCCGCCGTCCGACGCTGGCCGAAGCCGGAAAACTGTTTGAATACCGAAAACCATGAACATATTAGTAACGGGCGCCAACGGACAGTTGGGCTGCGAAATGCAGCGTTTGGGCGCCGTATCGCCCAACAATTACATCTTCACCGACGTCGCGGAACTCGACGTCTCCGACGCCGGGGCCGTCCTCCGGGCTGCGGAGCAGACCCGCGCCGAAGCGATCGTCAACTGCGCAGCCTACACCAATGTGGAGCGCGCCGAGGAGGACGAGGCGACGGCCGACCGCCTGAACCGCCTCGCCCCTGCGAACCTCGCGGCGGCGGCAGCCGCCACGGGAGCCACGCTGATCCACATTTCGACCGACTACGTCTTCGACGGAACAGCCCACACACCCTACACCGAGCAGGCCCCGACCGCGCCGCTGGGCGTCTACGGACGCACGAAGCTCGCCGGGGAACAGGCCGTCGAGGCATCGGGATGCAGTTACCTGATCCTGCGCACGGCATGGCTCTATTCGGCATTCGGGAACAATTTTTTGAAAACGATGCTGCGGCTGACGGCCGAACGGGAGTCGCTGAACGTGGTCTTCGACCAGATCGGAACTCCGACCTATGCCGGGGACCTCGCGCTGGGGATCTTCTCGGTGATCGAGGGCCAACAGTTCCGCGGCCACGAGGGGCTTTACCACTTCTCGAACGAGGGCGTCTCGTCCTGGTACGACTTCGCCGTGGAGATCGCCGCAGCGGCCGGGCACGACAAATGCCGCATCGAGCCGTGCCACACGGCCGAATATCCGTCCAAGGCCCCCCGCCCGGCCTATTCGGTCCTCGACAAGAGCAAATTCAAAACGACGTTCGGCATAGAAATCCCCCACTGGCGGGAGTCGATGCTCTACTGTCTGAAAACAATGCAAGCATGAAACGCACCATCCTCATAACCGGCGGCGCCGGATTCATCGGCTCGCACGTCGTGCGGCTGTTCGTCACGAAATACCCCGACTACCGGATCGTCAACCTCGACCTGCTGACCTATGCGGGCAACCTCGCCAACCTCCGCGACATCGAGAACGCCCCCAACTACACCTTCGTCCGGGGCGACATCTGCGACTACGACGCCATGCGCGCGCTGTTCGCGGAATACGCCGTCGACGGGGTGATCCACCTCGCGGCCGAGAGCCACGTGGACCGCTCGATCCGCGATCCGTTCACCTTCGCGCGCACCAATGTCATGGGGACGCTCACGCTCCTGCAGGCCGCGAAGGAGGTCTGGGGAGGCGCCTGGGAGGGCAAACGGTTCTACCACATCTCGACCGACGAGGTGTATGGAGCTCTGCCGCTCGGCGGCGGACTCTTCACCGAGACCACGCGCTACGATCCCCACAGCCCCTATTCGGCGTCGAAGGCGTCGTCGGACCATTTCGTAAGGGCGTTTCACGACACCTACGGGCTTCCCGCTGTGGTCACCAACTGTTCGAACAACTACGGGCCCTACCAATTTCCCGAGAAGCTCATCCCGCTGTTCATCAACAACATCCGTCACAACAAGCCGCTGCCGGTCTACGGCCAGGGCGAAAACGTCCGCGACTGGCTCTATGTCGAGGACCATGCCCGGGCCATCGACACGATCTTCCACCGGGGCCGCGACGGCGAGACCTACAACATCGGGGGATTCAACGAATGGCGCAACATCGACCTCATACGGGTTGTCATCCGGGTCACCGACCGCCTGCTGGGGCGTCCCGAGGGGACTTCGGAGAAGCTCATCACCTACGTCACCGACCGTGCGGGACACGACCTGCGCTACGCCATCGACTCGCGCAAGCTCAAAGAAGAACTCGGATGGGAACCCTCGCTGCAGTTCGAGGAGGGCATCGAAAAGACCGTCCGCTGGTATCTCGACAACCAGCCGTGGATGGACAATATCACCTCCGGGGAATACGAAAAATATTACGAAGAGATGTACCGGCTTTAGAAGCCGGATTTAGGGGCGACGGTGGCTTCGGAACGCTTTCCATCCTCTTCTGCGCCGTTCCTGTCATTGCGAAGCATCGCAGATGCCGTGGCAATCCGATCGGGAATCGAGACGCTGCAGATCCAGCGTGGATTGCCGCGTCGGACATGCGTCCTCCTCGCAATGACACGACTTATCGGACCCGCCCCGGCCCGGTTTTAACGTTCACCTCTCCTGCTGATTTCGGCGAACGCCGCCCGCACATAGGCCGCCAGGTCGGCGGGTGCGAGTTTGAGCTGCAGGCCGCGGACCCCGGCGCTGATATAAATAAAGGGGTGTTCGGAAGCCGATGCGTGGATATAGGTCGGAAAGGCTTTCTTCATGCCGATCGGCGAACAGCCTCCGCGGATGTAGCCCGTGACGGGCAGCAGCTCCTTCATCGGAATCAGGTCGACCTTCTTGTTGCCCGAGACTTTCGCCGCGGCTTTCAGATCGACCTCGTGGTCGCCCGGCACGACGCAGACGAAACAGCCCGTGCGGTCGCCTCTCAGCACGAGGGTTTTGAAGACGCAGGCGATCTCCTCGCCCAGTTGTTCGGCGACGTGCGTGGCAGCGAGGTGCTCCTCGTCCACCTGATAAGGTATCAGTTCATAGGCGATCTTCGCACGGTCGAGCAACCGCGCGGCATTTGTCTTTTCAACCTTCCCGTGTGCCATATTGTTCCTTTTATCGGCTAATTTGCCGCAAAGGTAATTCAAATTACCCGAATGTGTACATTTTTGCTACATTTGCCGCGGTATGACGCAAAGGACGATTATCACGTTTCTGCTCGGAATTCTCTGGGCGGCAGGAGCCTCGGCACAGACCACACGTGTCCGCGGGCAGGTGACCGACGCCGCCGACGGAAAGCCGCTGCAATTCGTCAGCGTCGTATTCCCCGGCACCACGACGGGCATCATCACCGACGAACAGGGCATTTACGCCCTCGAGACCCGCGACACGGTCAGCCGCGTGCAGGCCTCGATGGTCGGTTACGCCACGCAAACCCGCCCGGTGACACCCGGGACCTTCAATCACGTGGATTTCGCCCTCGAAACCGTGGAGTTCGGCATCGGACAGGTGGTCATCACTCCCGGCGAGAATCCCGCGCATCCGATCCTCGACGGCGTGATCCGCAACAAGCCGCAGAACGACCCCGACCGGTACGATACGTACAGTTGCCGCACCTATACCAAAATGGAACTCGACCTGACGAACATCAGGCCGCAGTTCCGAAGCAAGCGTCTGCAACGCAATTTCGGTTTCGTATTCGATTACGTCGACACCTCGGCGCTCACGGGACAGGCCTACCTGCCGGCGATGATTTCCGAATCGACGGCCGACCTCTACCGCAGCCGCCGTCCGGAGTTCAAACGCGAGGTGATCCGCGCCAGCCGCGTCTCGGGCGTCGAGGACAGCTTCGCCGTGGCCCAGTTCACGGGCGGCATGCACGGCGACGTGAATTTCTACGACAATTTCATCGACATCTTCAACGTGCGCTTCGCCAGCCCGCTGGCCGACGGAGGCCGCGCCTTCTACAACTATTTCCTGGTGGACAGCATCACGCTCGGAGGCCGCAAGACCTACAAGATCCGCTTCCACCCCAAACGCCTCACAACCCCGGTACTCGACGGCGAAGTCAACATCGACTCGGCGACCTACGCCCTGCAGTCGGCGTCGGCGCGCATGCCCAAAGGCGTCAACGTCAACTGGATCAAACACATGATGCTCGAGAACGAAAACCGACAGACCGACGACGGCTGCTGGTTCCGCAGCCGCGACCGCGTGTCGGCGGAGTTCTCCATCTCGGAGGCCGACTCGTCGAAACTCACCTCGTTCATCGGCACGCGCGAGGTGGCTTACAGCGACGTGCGGATCGGCGAACCGATCCCCGATGAAGTTCTGCGCATGGACAACAACGTCGTGGTCCGCGACGAACAGCCCGCCCGGCACGACGAAGCCTACTGGGAACGGATACGCCCCTACGCACTGAGCGAAAAGGAGAAGGGCATCTATTCGATGGTCGACTCGGTGCAGCACGTGCCCTTGTACCGCAACATCTACACGTTCATCAACACGGTGATCGTCGGCTACTGGAACACGAAATACATCGGCATCGGTCCCTACTACAAACTCGCCAGCTTCAACAAGCTCGAGGGTTTCCGCATGCAGTTGGGAGGGCGCACGACCACCAACGTCAGCCGCACGGTGCGCATCGGGGGCTACGTAGCCTACGGCACGCGCGACGAGGACGTGAAAGGCGGCGGAAGCATCGAACTGGCCTTCAACCGCCGGCTGACGCGCAAGCTGACCCTCTCGGCCCGGCACGACGTGATGCAGCTTGGCGCCGGACAGAACGCCCTCACGGAGAGCAATATCCTCTCGTCGATCCTCTCGCGCGGCGACCAGCGGCTCTCGATGGTCAACCGCGGCGAAGCGGTCTACGAGCACGAGTGGTGCCACGGCGTGAGCTCGTTTGCCGGCGCGCGCATGCAGCGCATCTTCGCCAACCGCTATGTCCCGATGCTGAGGCCCGACGGCACGCCGGTCAACTCGGTATCGGACGCCGCGGTAAGCGTCGGCCTGCGCCTCTCGAAAAACGAAACGGTCTACCGCATGCCTTTCGACAAACAGTCGATGGGCTCGGTCTACCCCATTCTGACGCTCGGATTCACGGCAGGCATTCCCGATGCGCTGTCGGGCAGTCACGAATACTACCGCCTCGACGCCGGCATCCGCTACCGGCCAGAACTGCCGCCGCTGGGCTATTCGGACATCACGGTGCAGGGCGGCCGCGTCTTCGGCAAGGTCCCTTACCTGCTGCTGAAACTCCACGAGGGCAACGGCACCTATTTTTACGATCCCTACGCCTTTTCGTGCATGAATTTCTACGAGTTCGCCTCGGACGCCTGGGTGGCGTGGTTCTGGGAGCACCATTTCAACGGCATCCTGCTGGGACGCCTGCCACTCATCAAAAAGCTCAAATGGCGCGAGGTGTTGGTCTGCAAAGGGGTCTGGGGCACGCTGTCGAGAGAGAACAACGGCTCGCTGGCCGGGACGCAGGCCGACCTGCTGTTCCCCGTGGGCATGACCTCCGTATCGGACCCTTACGTCGAAATGGGATTCGGCGTGGAGAACATCTTCAAACTCTTCCGTGTGGACTGCATCTGGCGGCTCACCCACCGCGCCCCCACGCCCGGGCAGGAGGTGCAGAATTTCGCCGTCAACCTCAGCCTGCGGCTCAAATTCTGAACCGCAGCCAATCCGATTTTGGAACCGTCAGGCTTTTTTTCTACCTTTGCGTTGCCAAAACAAAAACAACGATGAAAAAAGCAGCCCTGTTCGATATGGACGGTACGCTGGTGGACAACTCCCCGGTGCATGTCCGTGCCTTTGAGATATTCTGCGCCCGTTACGGCGTCACCGACTGGAAAGCGAAACTCGCCGACAGTTTCGGCATGGGCAACGACGACATCATGCGTGCAGTCATGCCCGCAGAGATCATTCGCGAAAAGGGCCTCGCGGCGCTTGCCGAGGAGAAGGAGGCCATCTACCGCGAAATCTACGCCCCCGACATCCATCCCGTCGAAGGACTCGTCGAACTGCTCGAACGGCTCCGCGCAGCGGGTGTCCGTTGTGCCGTGGGTTCGTCGGGCTGCAAGGCCAACGTCGATTTCGTGCTCGAAAAGTGCGCCATCAGCCCCTATTTCGACGCGAAGGTCTCGGGCGACATGGTCACGCGCTGCAAACCCGACCCGGAAATCTATCTCACAGCGGCCGCCGCGCTGGGCATCGTCCCTGCCGACTGCGTGGTCTTCGAGGACGCCAAGGCCGGCTTCGAATCGGCCAAACGGGCGGGTGCGGGCCGTATCGTGGCCCTGACGACCACCCTGCCGCGCGAGGCGCTGGAGCGCGAAACCCCTGCCGACGTAATCGTCAACAACTTCGCCGAACTGACCGACCTCGGCGCCCTGCTGGCTTAGTGCACCATGTTCAAAGGAATCGCCACCATTCTGCTGCTCGTCGTTTCCAACGCCTTCATGACGCTGGCGTGGTACGGACATATCGCCTTCAAATCCAAGCTCGAACGCTTCGGGATTCTCGCCATCGTCCTGCTGAGCTGGGGCATCGCACTGTTTGAATACTGTTTCCAGGTCCCGGCCAACCGCATCGGAAGCGCCGAATTCGGCGGTCCGTTCTCGATCTGGGAGCTGAAAGTGATCCAGGAGGTCGTGTCGCTCTCGGTCTTCACCGTCTTCGCACTGGTCTTCATGAAATCCGACACCCTGCGCTGGAACCACCTCGCAGGGTTCCTATGCCTGATCCTGGCCGTCTATTTCATTTTCCGCAAATAGCGCCAGTTCTTCGGCCTTCCCGCCGCGGATTAGCGGCAGGGCCCGGCGGATCGTCTCCGCAGGCCACTCCCACCATTTTATCGCAAGCAGGCTTTCGACCGTCGCCGGGTCGAAGCGGTATTTGATGACCCTGGCCGGAACGCCTCCAACGATGGCATAGGGCGGCACGTCGCGCGTCACGACGGCCCGCGAAGCCACAATAGCCCCGTCACCGATCGTAACGCCCGCCATCACAACCGCTTCGTAACCGATCCACACGTCATTGCCGACAACGATGTCGCCCCGGTTGTCCCACGCCGAAGCCACCTCCGA
>ENA-UERN01001956-UERN01001956.1-human-gut-metagenome-genome-assembly--contig:-NODE-1956-length-17368-cov-7.701579_pt1 | contig 17368 bp, 9 predicted proteins | sample MGYA00242950_ERZ507950 | MGnify/ENA primary metagenome ERZ507950 (study PRJEB26167, sample SAMN06115515) | human gut metagenome | host: Homo sapiens | place: China:Ningxia | collected 2014-11-26...
CGAAACGCTGGCCTTTACGCCATTTGTGGTATGAGGATAGATAGTGTGGACTGTGGCGCAAGGTTGCAGTTCGCCAGGCCCTCCGGATATTACAGCCTCTGACCCACTTTTGACCCAGAATAGGATTGGAGCGGGCAGGGCTGGACGGAAACAATGGAAGATCCGCCGAGCGGACTTGACACGCAGCTCATGATTCCTTCCATCTCCACAGGCAGATCAAAAAATCCTATCAGCTACAGTCCTCCACATCCCATAGAAAAGCGGATGCGCGCCATAAGGCACGCATCCGCTTTTCTATGGGATTGCAGTTCTCTATTCGTTTGTCCCCATGGCGTAGACCATGTCCCAAAAGCGCAGGTCAAACCGACAGCACTTTTCAAAAATCCCACAGAGGTCCTCTGTCTTTTTTTCGTCGATGGACCCACTGAGTGCGTCGATCCAATCAATGAGTGTCTGGTTGGCCTTTCGGTAGCTTTCCGAAACGTAGCCTGCGAACTACGAACCGTAATGCTCATCATGAAGTGCACCCGGATAGTGCTCAATGATTTTCTCTGCTACATACGCATAACTCCAGGAGCAGTTCAGAAGCGCCACAAGTCCGGTCAGCACATCCCCGGCCTGCGCTTCCCAGAGCATATAATGGGTATAGGCGCTGTTATCCATGTGGGGACGGGCGCTGTGGATCTCCTCCTCCGAAATGCCGAGGCGCTTCATATAGGGAAGATGCGTGCGGATGGTCTCTCCGATGGTGTCCGCCAGTTCTCCACTCAGGAAACGGATCTGTTCGAAATCGTCAGCCTTCTGGATGATCGCCGCAAAGATCTTCACATAATCCTTGAGGTATAAATAATCCTGAAGCATATAATACCGGAACTTTTCCGGCGGCAGTGTTCCATCCGCCATCTGCGTCACAAACGGGTGGCAAAGATACCGGGGCCAGATTTTTTCCGCCCGGGCATAGAGTGTTTGTGAGAGCTTCACGCCGGCCTCCTCTTTCATTTATGGGCGATGATCGCCACATAGCCGCCGCTCTGATAGCCGGGGACCACATCCTCCACGTCCTCGTTGGTGTACATAGGGTTCTTCAGCAGCGTCTGATAGAAGTCAAAATCGTGGAAGCCCAGCGCCTTGAGCACATCGATCTTCTCCTCCGTGGAATGCCATACGCCCGCGCAGCACAGTTCATGGGGGTATGGCAGCTTGGGCATAACACCGTTGAGGAACGGATGGTCAAAGGTGCCCACCTCTTTTGCCAGCAGATACATAAACCCAAAGGCGCTCTCCTTAGGGACGTCCAGGGAGATGAAGGTGCCGTTCGGCTTAAGTGCCTTCTTGCAGACATCAAACGCCCGGGTCAGGTCCTCCATATAGCTGGAACTGCCGTTGAGGTAGATCATGTCATAGGCGTTCTCCTCCAGCTCCGCGTCTTCGATCGCACCGAAGGCCACCACATTCACCCCCCGTTTCTCCGCGATGGCGCCCATGTCGCGGGAGGGCTCGATTCCCTCAATGCCGCTGCAGTCGATCATGCTCTCGAACAGGCCGCTGCCGCAGCCAACGGAAAGCACACGTTTGCCCTGAATATCGCCGAGCACTTTCTGGAACAGGCGGAGTTCACTCTGAAACAGGTTTTCATTCTTCATGAACCAAGCGTCATACTGTGCCGCATAGCCGTCAAATTTAGGTTTCATTGTCAAAGAGTCCTTTCTGATTTAAAAATTTCAAGTCCAATGGGATCTTCGCCGTTGTTTTCATCTCATTTCCGTTGAAAAGCCCGCCTCAATTACATACGATATAAGGCGTCAAGCTTTTAGGGGGCTGAATAAACCTCATAGAGTATACTATCACAAGCATCGGCACCTCGCAACGCTATTATGAAGTGATTTCTGTCTGGGGATCTGATTACATCCCTTCTCACAGCATGATACAGGCAGCAAGGAAGTGTTCTTCTAAGTCTGTCCCGGGCGAAACCGATCATTCAGAGAGGAGAACACGATGCGTTACGCAAAATTTGGCAGCACAGATATGGTGGTCTCAGAAATCGCTCTGGGCACATGGGGAATTGGCGGCGCTGGCTGGGACGACAATTCAGAGGATACTCGATTGGACGCGATCCGCTCCGCAGTGGAAAGCGGCATCAACTTCATTGACACCGCTCCTGCCTACAATGGGGGCGTGGCAGAGTCCTATGTGGGAAAAGTTATCAGTTCCATGGGAATCCGGAAGGAACTGTACCTTGTAACCAAATGCGGCACAGAATTCATTGATGTAAAATGGTTCGCAATGAGCAAAAACAAGTATTATAACTCAAAAGATGAAGCTTCTAAAATGCTGTAGCGGCTTTGTTGTATGAAGGCATTCTGCCCGCAGCAAACAGAAAACGAGGATCGCGTTTTGACCCACGCCGTGACCCACGAACAGAAAAACCGGGGCGGAAACAGCGGAACGGAGAGTACCTGCGGGTGAGGAAATCCCGCGGCAAATCAGCTTTATTTCCTCGAAATCCCGCAGAAGACGGCCCTATCGAATCTTCACACGCATGAGGCCACTGGTTCGAGTCCAGTAGTCTCCACCAAAAATCACCGGAATCGCCTGATTCCGGTGATTTTCTTTCATAATCCGCAACTTTTTTGGACGCTTAATTTTCGCCGTTTCTTCAAGACTCACACGCTGACCCACACGGGGAAAGGCGCGGAAAGTACCGGACAAGGCCAGACAGGAATTTTCCTGTCTGGCCCTGTGTTTTTTGCCATATTTACCGCATCTGCTGGCTGATGACCCCACCGATGGTGTCCGCGGCGTCCTGTTTCATTTGGGCCGTGGCGTGGGTGTAGGTGTTCAAGGTGAAGCCAGCCGAGTAGTGGCCCAAGGCACCGGACAGCGTTTTCACGTCCACGCCGCTTTTCAGGGACAGCGTGGCGAAGGTGTGCCTGAGATCATGAAACCGAATGTGTTCCGCGCCGATGGCTTTCAGAATTTTATCGTGGGTTCGGCGGAAAGCGTCCGGGTCGTACATGGTCCCGGTTTTGGGCGATGGGAACATATATGGATTGCGAGGATGTTTCTGATGTTCGGCGATCAGCAGGTCGACTGCCTGCTGTGGGAGGGCCAAAGTGCGAATAGAATTTCTCGTTTTCGGCGGACTGACCACCAATTCACCGCTGATTCGATTTACCTGTTTCGTGACAGCAAGCGTCCGGTTTTCAACGTCCAAATCCGTCCAATGGAGGGCCAGCAGTTCACCGCGCCGCAGGCCGGTGGTCAGCTCCAGATAGAAAGCGGCCAGCAATCCTCGTTTTTCCGCTTCCGCGAGGTACATTCCGATTTTCTCTTGCGGCAGGATCTTCATTTCTTCCTTTTCCAACTGCGGCAGTTTACAGCCTTGGGCGGGATTGGCGAGGAGCAGGTGCTCCGCCACCGCCTGCTCCAGGCAGTTGTGCAGCAGTGTGTGAACACCCCGCACCACTCTGGGACTGAGGCTGACATCTTTCAGTGGCGGGAAGTTTTTGCGCTGAACTCGTCCGGCTTTCTGGAGATTGTTGTAAAACCGCTGGATCTGAATGGTGGTCAGCTTGGCCAGCGGGACGTCCCCAATTTCGGGGATGATGTGGTTCTCAATGTAGTTCGCATAGTACGCTTTGGTGTTTGGCCGGATGCGGGGCTCAGCGTAGACCTCGTACCACATTTTCATCCACGAACTGACTGTGTAAGCCCCGGCTTTGGATACATCCAGTTGCTGACTTTCGCTGATCGCGGTCTTGAGTTTCTCCTTCACCTCGGCCTGCGTCTTGCCCAGCACGTTCTTGATGATGCGCTTTCCGGTTTCCGGATCGTGACCGACTGTGTACCGGCCCTCCCAGCGTCCGTCCTTTCGCTTTCGGATGTTCCCTTCCCCGTTTGCTCGTCTTTTTGGCATGGTATCGACCTCCTTTGTAACGGCAAACCATACCGTAAACGGCAGAGGAAAGCTATCGAAAAACCGAACTGTTATCAGAAAGTTATCATTTGCGCTGGATGCCCCCTATCTTTGTCTATGGCGGTGCAAATCTTGCGTTGCCGGGGACGTTCTCTTTGGTTACAGCGGTGCGATTTTCGGACGGTCAAGAAGCCTTTTTCATTGACTACAGCGGCGCAAAATATGTACGATCTGTACCGAAAATTGATCTTGCTTGGAATCACTTTTTTGAGCAGTTGAAAACGGCGGTTTTGCTGATTGACTGCGAAACGGCCACCTTGAAAAGTCCGCCGTCATGGGGGTCTGACGCCTCTCACGTTCACCCGAGACTGCGAAAACACCCGCCAAGGTGCACCTTAGACTGCGGTTTCAAAACCTCGGAAAGCCCCGCACTGCGGGGCTTTGTGGCTGAGAGGTGCCCAATTACGGGCACCTCTCTTTATCTTGTACTAAAATCGAACGGCCTTCGCCACTCGAAAAACCTTCCTGTAAAGTTCGGTTTTTCGTCCAAAACCGTTCCCGCAAATATCGCCCAAAAGTTACCGTCACAACGCTGTCCCAAACCGTTTTTCATCGCGTTTTTCAACTTCTCGCACAAACAGCCCACATTCGCTTTCATGGGTAAAAATGGGTACACACTCGGCTTTCGGAGAAAGATCGCACACAGCGGCTCACACGCCGAAACAGGGGCCTTCCCTCCCCCGGCCACAATGCGACTTTGTGCTGCCAGCGAAATTGCTCTGTTATACCACTCGATTCCGCCGTGCTTTTATATACATACATTTCCCGGTTCTCTGTGAACCCACAACACCAACAGACGAGAAAAATCCGGCAAAGCTGCCGCTATAAATTTTATTCCCCAACCGCTTTTCATCGCATCTTTCAACTTCTCCCACAAACGGCTCACGTTCGCTTTCATGGGTAAAAATGGGTACACACACCCGGCTCTCGAAGAAAGATCGCACACAAGGGCACACACGGCGAAACAAGGGCCTTTTCGGATGAGGGTGGTATCACTACCCTCGGAGCGTTCCGCACGTTCACAAACATCCCCGGCCCGGGTATCAGAACGGCAAACTTTGCCGCTTTTGGGTCTTGGTCGGGAGGTGCTCTCGAAGAACGCAGAAAGCCTTCCGGACAGCGATGCGCTTATGCGCGTCGCTGTTCCGAGGCGTCGCGGCCCCACTGGGCTGCGTAGTTCTGCTACCAATGTGCCAATGACAAAAAATTCATTCAATTCATGAGTTGGTTCATTTCTTGATTTTTATATATCTCCTATAATTTCTTTTAGTACAATCGGCTTGGCATATTTGATTTGAGCATCACTAATGAAAATCGTATCAGATTCTCTCGGCTTAGCCCACATTGCCGGATAGATTACCAGTTTCTTGCTGGCCCATTTCCCATGCGCAGTTATGCGATGTCCATCAAAATCAACAGAAATACCAGAACGCTGGAGAATGCGTATCATCGGAGCTATAATCTCTTTCTGTCGAACGGGACTCTGTTCTTCCGGTAACTTTGTTTGTTCGCCCCAGTCCAGCAAATTCAGTGCCGCTTTTCGATCCAACATTCCGTGAACAAATTGATTTCGATAGTGCTTCAGGCACTTATGACAGGCGCTTTCACAGGTACATCCCTCTAACAGTTCTCTGGCCTTTGAGAGCAGTGTCTGGATCTGAGATTCCATGCTGACTGCATAACCGGCACCGCTGGAAAGACTGTCGTACAGATAGATGTCCACGTAATCACCGCTGGAATTTTGGCGGATACGATACCCCGTTACCAGTTCCGTAAATTCCACATCCAACTCCTGGCATGCGGCAAGCCGCAAGGCTTCTGCCAAAGATTGACCGGCTCGATTTAACCAGGAGCTCTTTTCTGCGTTGACATCCACCTTTGTCCTATCCAGTTCGAATTCCAGAACCAACATATCGGTGATAAAATCGTATCCCAAATTCACATTGATAGTATCCGTGTGCTTGCATCGGGTTCGATTAAATTTAGAGTGATAAGGCCGCATAACATTCTTCAGAACGCTTTCGTCATCACCAGGCATGGCGGCACCACAGTCACAACAGACCGTAAACCCCTTATTACCCGCACCTTTGTTCAGCATAATAATTCTCTGGTTCGGTCGAACTGCCATTCGAATATTGGCACATCCATTGATTTCGAATACATCATCTGCCTCCGGCAATGTGGAGTATAGCGGCTGCTGAGTAGCAGAGTATTCTTCGTTCAACTGAGCTGTTTCAATGGATCTGGCATCCTTGGGTGCAAATCCCCAAGGTCTCAGCATTTCACGCATAGGAGTCAGGGTTGGATTGCCGCAGAAGGGACAATGCTCCATATGGTCTTCCCGTAAACCAAACCATCCACACTTCTCGCAAGTCATAACGCCCTTGCGATAGTTGGCGTCCTGAATAAAAGGCCGTGCAGGAGAGGCTGCAGTTGCTTCGGTTCGATCTCCGCCGGGATAATAGAAACCACCAATCTGATAAGTCGTTTTGTCTACAACAATGGCTCTGCCGGGAGCATATTCTCCGATGGCCATATCAAGACCCCGTTCAACCTGATATTTCAGTTGTCCGTTTGGCTTGGAAATATAGGTGCTAACCACATTTTTAGGAAAGGAATATGTAGGGATGATGCCTTCTTCATAAAGTGCATCCAGCAAAGACTTTCTGCCGGATTCACTTCCGTCATCTGTCTCAAAGAGCTCGGGGTGTTTGTCTCGCTTCGCCTTTAGCTGTGCCAAAGCCGTTGAAAGCGCATCCTTGTAGCTATCCAACGCCTGTTTGTTCTGGGCGGGAATCAGAATATCATTGTCGGAAATCTGGTGGGTTTTCAGATAAACACCAAACGCTTCCGAATGCTCATCCAAAAAAGCAATCGCCGGAATCGCATCCAAACTCTCAGATTTCAATTTTAAGTAGCTTTGCAGTGCGACCATTCCTAAGTGACGCTGCACGATTTTTTCACTACTGGTATCCACCCATGGCCTGCGAGGGTCTCCTCTGAACATGGGAACAGGATTAGTAAAATACAGGGCATCATGGGGTCCATCTTCGCAGAACGTCACAATGGTGGATAGACTGAAACCACGCCGACCAGCACGGCCGGCACGCTGTTGGTAGTTCTCTCGCATAGGAGGAATATTTCGCAATCCAACGGCCACCAGAGAGCCAATATCGATACCGACTTCCATAGTGGTCGTACTGCTGAGAATATCCACCGGTGCCTGACCAGCTTTCAAAAAGTCCTGAAAGCGCAGTTCATACTGCTCCGTTTTTGACCACAATTCATCTCGCTGATCCTTATGAGACAACTGAGCAGTATGCTCTTCTGTGTCAATGACACGAATCGTTTCTCCGTTCATTGCGTCAATAATCGGAGATCTCCAGAAATCCAGTGCATCAATTTCTTCTTGTGTCATAGGATGGATCTGCTCACATTGACAGCTGGGGCATTTTCCATGCATAGGATACGCTGTTAATTCGGAGCAGCGTTCACAACGGTACCACGAATGATTTAAGTCGAACCGAGGCTTTACACGAGAAAGATCAACATAGTACTTTCCTTCGTCGAGCTGTCCCTCCGCCATGAAGGTTTCACGAAGGACCCGCACCCATATCGCTTCTTCTGAATCATTGTCCGTCCACCCCATCAACCCTTTGAGCGTATTAGAAAAATGCCAGTCCTTGTCCATACCATAGCCTGCGTAGTTGGGACGAACCTTGAGTCGTACATCTTTGGAAATTGTTTGTCCAAGCACGACAAAGGAATCGCAGGCCCATAAAATCCAGGCGTTAAATAACTCAAGAAAAGCATCTTCCTCAACATCGATCCCAGCTTCCTCCAGCGCATCAATTGCATCCCATTTTGCGGAGTCGGTCGGCTCAATCCAACTGATGGCGGAATCTATCAAAGTATTATATCCGCCGCAATACAGGCGCAGGAGTTGCTCCTTCATCTGACTGGGAGCATGTTCTGTTATTGAAAACCGCGGCTCATAATCTCTACGTTGCTTTTGACTCTTCTGATAGCTCTTGATAGCCTGCCGCCCATGCGCCAGAAGAACCTCTTGCTGCTGTTCCTGGAACAAGTGCACATGATTCTCGGCAGCAGCCATAGCAAAGAAGTCATACAACGAATTTAATGAATACTCTTTCGGCCCCTGTTCCATTCGGTGGATTGCCAGAGCGGTTAGCTGTCTTGCTGCGGTCATATCCGAAGCATCCGACATATCCCGAGCCAGTTTTGCGGCCCTTTGACGGCTATCAGAAAAGAGAAGAACCTTTCTTCCTTCATTCGGCAACTGATCTGGGTAGCCCATTTTCTTTGGAACGGGAGGCTGTGCTTGGAACTGTGCTTTAATTAAATTGAAAAACGAAAGGTTTCCTCTGGTGCTGAAAGAAGTCAGCTGCATTTTAGAAAGCTCATGCCGACAATGGGGGCATGTAGAAAATGTCAGAATATTGGGACGTCCTTTCGCGGTAAAATCACTGTAATAGAGTTTTCTAATTCCGGGTTTTCCATCCAAAGAATCATCTGTGAAATCAATAAATCCGCTTTCAATATCCAGATAACAGGGAAATGTTTTATTCTTACCTTGCTTTTGGGGCAGATGATAATCTGTATTTGGCAAGAACAGGTGGATTTCTTTTACCTCATCCTCATTAACAATTCCAGGTTGGTGCCACAAATAAGTTCTTTTGCGATTTTCAAAATCAGCAGTTAGAACATACCCCTTGATAAAAACACTGCCGCAGCGACGGTCGTTATAAAGCTCATAAACTGCACTGCCGCATTCCTTGCAGGTCATTCTGCCATCAGAAAAATAGATTTCTCCCAAGGTCAACCCGTTTTCAGAGTGACAATGGGGACAATTCGGGTTTGTGCAGGCATAAACACCTTTGATTCCACGAAACAGCATGTGCATTCGGGCAGGAAACAGAACGCTGCCTTCTTCACTGCGGGCCAGGGGGGCAATCGCCAGCATAACACTCACAGCACGAATCGCATCCTCTTTTTCACCTTCCGGGAAAATGGAGTCTGCCAGTTCCGGTAAGGAAACGGCGGTCCCTCGGCAAAGCTGAAACATCTTGCAGAACGGTTTATACTCAACGAGATGATTATATAGCCAATGATATGCGCAATCCACATCTACAAAGGGAACTGGTGCGCCCGGAATACCCGACCAGAAATGATTCAATGCATCCAAACGCTGGGGGGCATCGCCTTCAAACGGTTCGGCTTCCATCCCAACAAAATGAGATAGCGGGAGGTCATTGCAACGCTCTGCACCAAGATATTCTCTTTCGCCGGTCAGATAGCAGAACGGATGATTATCATCCAAGGCTGTCAGCGCATTGGCGAATTCCCGAACCGCCCTACGATCCTCTTCGTCATTGTTTGGCATACTGGCAGTGGTCAGAATAAATTGGACTCGGCTCCGATCGATTCCTAAACGGTGAAACAATCTTCGGATCAACAGGGAAACTTCTCCACCGGCAGAACCACGATACATATGTGCTTCATCAATAACAAACAGAAGCTTGTTTTTGGGATCACTTTCTAACCATCTTTTGGTATCATCCCAGATTTTTTTCTCTCTGGGGCGAAGAAGCATATACTCCAGCATGGAATAGTTGGTGATCAGAATATCGGGGCAGAACTGCTGCATCTCAAAACGAGTGACTAATTCCGCATCTTCTGCATCGGGGATATGTTTGCTGTTGTGTAATTTCTCCAGAAAAGCATCAAAATTTTCCTTGGATGGAATTTTACCTTCCTTCGTCAATTGCCGTAGAAAATCTTCACCTTCATCCGTTTCCGGGTGGACCATTTTAGAATAGGTATTTTCCAGCCTATGATCGGCGTCCTTTCTGGGTTCAGGTCCTGCATAAGGGGTACGGCCTGTATACATACCGAACTGTGGACGCCGGACACCATTTCCACAAGTCTCACGGAAAATTTTCACAAAGCGATGATTCGGGTCGCCGATCAGTCTGCGAAGACGACTCACCTGGTCAGAGACCAGTGCGTTCATGGGATACATGATAACCGTGCGTACGCCACGAAGCTCCCAACTGTCTGTTCGATTTCTGGCCTCATCAGCAAGCTTCGCCATCAAGGGCCACATAAAACACTCAGTTTTACCAGAGCCTGTACCAGTGGACACAAACAAATCTTCCCCTCTGAAGGCTGCCTCCAGAGCAGAAATCTGATGGCAGAAGGGTGCAGGATAGACACCCAGGTCTGCGATGGACAGCTGGGTAAAATAGTTTTTCAGCCAGTCAGGCAAGACTTCGGAATCTTGTATTCCATTTTCTTTACTCTTATAGGCAGGCGAGGATTCAATATAAGGTTTCTGATATAAAACTCCTTCTTGGTCCAGCTTTCCCTGCAGCGCAGAAAGCAGAATGGGGGACTTCCCAAAATACTGGGATTTTATATAGTTTTCCAAAGCTTGCCGCAGCTGCATATGTACGGCATTTGCTCCATTTGCCATGTTTTATTCCTCCACAAAGCGGTATCCGATGGATTCCAGATGCTGCTTGAACACCGGATACACAATTTCGGACATTTCACGCTGAAACACTTGTGGTGTTTTCTGCGTAATATCAAAGTTGATCGGCCAGCTGTATAGCTTGAAGAAGTCCTCTTCTGCAGGGGGCAGACGATATCCCAATTTAATTGACACCGTATGATTTGAGGCAGATTTAGCGACCACTGGCGGGAGCTTCTGCGCAGCCTCTAAAAGTCCACAGGCGATGCGCCGATACTCTCCATAGCCAGGCTGACCAATGGTTCTGAAATCGTCTACCCTCCAGGAGGGAATTGACTTTTGCTCAAAATGGCCGTTAAGCCAGCGATAAAAGACGTACAGCTTATTGGGAGCTCCGTAACGGGCCATTGAGGGTATTTCAACCTTGTCCGGTTTTTCCTGCCAATATCCTCTGGAAAATGGTGGATTCAAGCGCAAAAATTCCGCATCTTCGGCCCACTCCACTTCGTTCCAGTCATTGCTCGCCAAAACTTCCTGTAAATAGTCGAAAAGGGGCTGCTTCTGCAGCTCAAACATCTCTGCCGCAGATTGACCATGCTCTGCAGCTTTTGTAACGCCATACAGCCCCAATCCGCTCATGTAACACGGCTTCTCCGGCGGAACGCCCCGGTACAAGGAGCATTGTCCCGTCCCTCCGGTACTTGGTGCCGCAGGATACAACCGATGAGAAGAATGGTAGAAGAATCCGTTCCTTCTGTAGGTTTCGTATATATCCTCAATGATACCGCTCCGATCCGATGGGAAGCGATGTGCAGCCTCTGGGTAAATGGAAAGATATGCGTTCAAAACCTGGGCCGCTCTCTTCTTAAAGTGCTGAATAGAGACGAAATTTTCATCTTCGGGATGGTCCCAAATTGATGCAAGAGCCATCTTACCCGTTGCACTATAAATTGCTTTACAGAGGCTTTCTGTACCAGCAGTTTCTGCAATATTTAGCTGTTTTGATATTTCAGAAATCAGTTGATCTTTCATAATATCACTCTTCTACGTAACGCTGAAGCTCCGCCTGGACTTCTGATTTTATATTTTTCTCACTATCCAGCAACTCAGCCAATGCTTCCTGTTTACCGCTTAAAACGCACATGGGCAACATTCCAAACAGGCATTCCATGCTGGTATCAGAAATGGAGCCTATACACTTGGCGTCTGCCAAAACCTTTTCCAGACGGCTCAGCATCAGCCGACTCAAGCCCAGCTTTTTGACCGGGCCCATCTTAGCCCGATACTTTGGATCTGGCTTGAATTCATCGTATTCAACCATTTCCTGACCAGCGTCCATATTTTCTACAGAGGGAAGCTGATCAACAAAGCATTCCGTAAAGACGGGATAAGCATAATGGTACAAGCTGCGAGGCTCGATCTGAAGGTCTTCGGTGAACGGATGAAGCCACAATGCAAAACCGTTGTTGGAATGAGAGATACAGGAAACCCAGTCTGGGTGGAACGGATTTTGCACCGCAGCCATGTCTGAGTCCACAAAGCCGGAAATTGCTTCGGCATCCTGTTCACCGCAGCATGTAAGTAGGTCGATTTTTTGGCCGCAGATCGTCATAGACAAGGCATCTGCAATGGCTTTGGCGTTGGGGCCGGCCAGTAGCAGCGGCATACGATTCAGATATGAAGAGTATAGGAAGGACGACAGCATAGTTGTCCATTGCGATCCGATACCCGCAAGCTGAAGGTTGTCACATAGCAGTTCGAAAGTATCCGTCCAGCTGCTGCATCCTTCCAGGTTGTCCATCCTATGGCACACCTCGCCGGGGGTAAATGTCCAACGGTTTGTCGAACCACTCTGCACGCATTGCTGGGGCATAAAGGTGGATAATTCCGCAATGAAGCCAGCCATATCCTGCTGTGCCGAACCAATTTTATCCCGAATGGCCTGAACAGTATTAGCACCTAATGCCTCATACTCTTCGATTTTCTTTAAAATGCTATCAAGCTTTGATTGTGTTTTTGATGTATCCGCAAGCAGTTTTTTATAGGCGGCTTCAGCATCAGCCGCATCCTTATGTTTTTGATCAATTTCAGACTGAGCTGTAGCAATTTCTTCAGCATGAGTAGCCAGCCATTGACTTTTAACAGCGGCTTCACATTGAGTACGCAATGCATCGTGATTTAATGCAATTTGTGCTAAAACATCAGAATCAATGTCACCCTCCTGAATAAGGCTGCCAGCTCTCTTTACAAATCGTTCAACGTTTTCACTGGCAATTTCCAGGGGACAACCAAGTTTTTCTGAAACTTCTTCACACAGAGACTCCATACACGCTCGGTCAAAAAGTGTTTTACAATCTCGCCATTCAGCTTTAGTTTTCCCAATACAATCTTTATAAAGCTTCCATGACATGCGATCTGAAATTGTAGTCCGAATCAATTCATCGACATTACCAACAGGGATATACTTTTCAGGTTCTCCCAATCTTATACGCCTCATAAAGCGTAGATTCTTATCATCCCAATTGTAAATGTCGTTGCTCTGGAAGGAAAAACAAGGGAGTGAATAGGTAGTATCCTTAATCTTTGCATATTGGTTGCAGACAACAAACTCTTCAGGACGGCACAGAACTCCTGTGAAATTGCCCCATGATCTTTCGTAGCAAAATAACGTGTCACAAATATACGGCTTTGTCCAAACTGAACCGTCTTTTAATGATTCAATTAGTTTTTGTGTGGATTTTACGTCTTGACTAACCACTACACGTATCGGCAAAATATCCGACACAAAAAAAGATTGCACGTAGTCGGTTTCCGGATCGTTAAGATTAGGCGTTGCTGTCCAGCGCCATACGCCTATCGTGTCCACCTGAGAGGGGCCATCATTACGATATAATCTATCACGGTTTTCAAAATAGGTTGTACTTCGATTGGATTTGTAAGGAATCGATAGTTGCTGATCGTTGATGTCAGCAATTCGAGTTAGCCAAATGCGTCCATTATAATCTTCCGAAATACGGCATACTGAAACAAACTCCACCATATCATCAGTCATGTTTCACAGCCCCCTTCTTTCTGTTTTGATAAGATACCACGAGTTTAAAAGCATCTACAGGAATAATCCCTTTCCGAATCATTTGATATAACCATTTTTTTGATTGCGGGAAATTTGAAAGACTCTTTGCTATCACCCCTACACTATGGGGGACAGCCATCGCAGGTCCATTGCAATTGTTTAATTTTTGAATCATTTCTTGATCAAGATCAGCGTAATTCTTGTTTTCCGTTAACTTTTCGAATTTTATATTTCGAATCATATCGCAGCTCTGGAAAATTCGAATCTCACACCCAAACGAAAGCTCATCTACGGTGAGTATTTCCTCAGCAACAATATGTCGTATTTCTAAAATCTTATTATTTTTAAGGAGGATAACCTTTCCGTCGAAAGGCGTTTGAATTGTAACTTGTTTCCCCTTCGGAAGTTGATTGCAGAAATATTCTGCAATCAACTTTCCATCAATACTTTTGATCTGTACCTCTGGAAATAGTGCAACCATATCCAGAGGCTTTGTCATTAGGTAAGAAAAACCAATTGCCCCCGACTGCCCCAGTGATAATAACTGCTCTTTTGATGCTGCATAAACCCTATACAGTTTCCCGTCATCAAGATTTTGATGCTGAGCATATATAGTAGCTGGATAAATGCTAAGTTCGGCATCTTCCCCCTGCATATAAAAGTACATTCTTGGGTCATGATGATATAAGAAATAAGGATCTTCAACATATGGTGGCCAAACCGGATAAAAGGCTACTGGTCTTTCCGTTAAGAAAATCGACCTCTTCAAGAAAAATCGGGCAACTGAGGCAGAGAAGTCTTGCACATGGATTTTATATAAATACCAAGTCGTAAAGGAGCCTGTTCTGGTTTCAGCAATGCGCTCATACGATATGCCATGTGGTACATCATATTCAATGGACTTGTGCTGAAGGAGATAGTAATCTTGATAAGGATATGCTTTGCTACCAGAATACAATATTTTCCCGGTAGAACAATCAAAAAATGAACCCCTACTATTGCCCCCTGCAGTTTTAGATGGCCAAGATCTATCCAAATTTGATGATGGGCGATCATATGAAAGATGGTATTCGGTGCTGGGCGTATTCCCCACACTAAGATAGGTAACGCCTTCTGAAGAAAGCCTCTCAAATGAGTAAACGTATTGTTTCTTGTTATCATCTGTAATTGTGATTTTTGGGCACCAGGGACAGCCTGTAGCAGAAGATGGTGTACGAAAAAAGCCTAATTCCAATAAGTAGTCTCCGTGAACCACTTTAATACGAAGCGGCATCGGATGACAGTTATATCCTGTGCTGACCCGTGCATATGCTTGCGCACGATCTTCACACTCTTTTTTCTGCGCAGCGGATGTATGACGAAAATGTCGTACATTGGCACCGGGAGCCGTTAGTCCAACACTTTGCGCACACAGGGAGCAAACAAAAATTTCGCTATTAGCTGCGACTGTATAAGGGTACATGGAGCAAGCTTCTTCTATTGATACACGACGATATCCAGCTTTTCCGTCCCATACACATACATGAGTTAAGGGCATGTATGATCACCTCAATCCTGCCATCATTCTTTCATATCTATAGCTGCGGAATTACTCTCCTTGATAGAGTCCATTATGTCACCAGCATTATAGTTCATTCTCTGCAATATGCAGTAAACCAGGCAGGTTTACTGTCTGGTTTTTGCCTAACTTTATGAAGGTGGCAGAAGAAAGCTCTGCTTTCTTCCTTAATTCAGCACGGCTTATTTCTTATTCGGCGCACAGTACCCACATCCTTTTATAGATATTTTTTCTGAATATTTCCCCACAGAAATGTGGTACTTACATTATAACCCTTTTTTCAACATTCTCAAGAATGATTTTGCAATTGCGACAGAAGTGCAAGGCGTTGATCGGCTTTTTTTGTGCAAATGAGCAGAACGGAAATTGCTTTTTTAAAATGGATTTTGCTTTATGTTGTACTGTTCTATGATCCAGAGTCGCTACCATCGGCCCGACAATTGCTGCTGGATGGGTCGATGAAGACGATGCCGTGGTGTAATCACGCACGAAAAAGTCAGTGCTGCATCTGCTCTCTTGCTAAATCATTGCCAGTAGCAGCTTGCCGGGAGAGGTTAGCGAGTAGTTATCTATATTACTGCCATCAGCGTTGCTGCTGAATTCAAATCAGCAGTTGCGCTCCTTCGACCCCACATTAATCTTATCGTTGTCGTTGTTGAATTTCTCCATCAGGCTCCAGCTTGTTTTTTCCGGCGAGGATCGCGTTTTGACCCACGCTGTGACCCACGAACAGAAAAAACGGGGCGGAAACAACGGAGAAAAGCGTATCTGCGGGTGTGAAAATCCTGTGGCAAATCCGCTTTATTCTCCCGAAAACCCGCGCAAGACGTCCCTATCGAATCTTCACACGCATGAGGCCACTGGTTCGAGTCCAGTAGTCTCCACCAAAAATCACCGGAATCGCCTGATTCCGGTGATTTTCTTTCGTAATCCGCAACTTTTTATGGCACCTAATTTTTGCTGTTTCTTCAAGACTCACACGCTGACCCACACGGGGAAAGGCGCGGAAAGTACCGGACAGGGCCAGACAGAAAATTTCCTGTCTGGCCCTGTATTTTTTTGCCGCACTTACCGCATCTGCTGGCTGATGACGCCGCCGATGGTATCGGCAGCGTCCTGCTTCATCTGGGCCGTGGCGTGGGTGTAGGTGTTCAGGGTAAACCCTGCCGAATAGTGGCCCAACGCGCCGGACAGCGTTTTCACGTCTACCCCGCTTTTCAGGGACAGCGTGGCGAAGGTATGTCTGAGGTCATGGAACCGAATATGCTCCGTGCCGATGGCCTTCAAAATTTTGTCATGGGTTCTCCGGAAGGCATCCGGGTCATGCATGGTTCCGGTTTTGGGCGATGGGAACAGATACGGATTGCGAGGGTGCTTTTTGTGCTCGGCAATTAACAGGTCAACTGCCTGCTGCGGGAGGGCCAGCGTTCGCACGGAGTTGCGTGTTTTCGGTGGACTGACCACTAATTTTCCGCTGATGCGGTTCACCTGTTTCGTGACGGAAAGCGTTACATCTAAGTCCGTCCATTGGAGGGCCAGTAGTTCCCCTCTCCGCAGGCCCGTGGTCAGTTCCAGATAGAAGGCCGCGAGAAGCCCACGGCGCTCCGCTTCCGCGAGATACAGACCGATTTTCTCCTGCGGCAAAATTTTCATTTCCTTTTTCTCAAGCTGCGGCAGCTTGCAGCCCTGGGCAGGATTGCTGAGGATCAGCCGCTCCGCTACTGCCTGCTCCAAGCAGTTGTGCAGCAGCGTGTGGACGCCCCGCACCACTCTGGGACTGAGGCTTTTGTCCCTGAGTTCGGGGAAGTTTTTGCGCTGAACTCGTCCGCTCTTTTGGAGGTTGTTGTAAAACCGTTGAATTTGAATGGTGGTCAGTTTATCCAGCGGGATGCTGCCGATTCCGGGGATGATGTGGTTCTCGATGTAGTTGGTGTAGTACGCCTTTGTGTTGGGCCGGATGCGGGGTTCGGCGTAGACCTCGTACCACGTCCGCACCCATGACGCAACAGTATAGTTGCCAGCTTTGGATACGTCCAGCCGCTGACTTTCACTGATCGCGGTCTTGAGTTTCTCCTTGACTTCGGCCTGCGTCTTGCCCAACACGTTCTTGATGATCCGTTTTCCGCTCTCCAGGTCATAGCCCGCCGTGTACCGGCCCTCCCATCGACCATCCTTGCGTTTTCGGATATTTCCCTCGCCGTTTGCTCGTCTTTTCGGCATAAAATCAGCCTCCTTTGTAACGGCAAACCATACCGTAAACAGCAGAGG
>ENA-UERN01001989-UERN01001989.1-human-gut-metagenome-genome-assembly--contig:-NODE-1989-length-17094-cov-6.785626_pt1 | contig 17094 bp, 16 predicted proteins | sample MGYA00242950_ERZ507950 | MGnify/ENA primary metagenome ERZ507950 (study PRJEB26167, sample SAMN06115515) | human gut metagenome | host: Homo sapiens | place: China:Ningxia | collected 2014-11-26...
GCAATCTCTCCTATTATTATAGAAGAAGAAACCAGAAACCTTACGCTGAGTTACAACATTATCGGGAAAAAAGCAGCATTCTGATTTAAAAGAGACTTTAGTGTATGCCCATGTTTTAAACGAGAGTAAGCAAGAGGGAATGCAGTGTTTCAACTGTTTTGCATTTTAAATTGTACATTTGTACAATGTATTTCTATTAGTCTGAAAACCAGTAAATAACGAGCGTACAGTCTTTGTACACTTTGGTACAAAACACTGCATGCTCGTACAAACTTTCTTATGGTCGTATAACAACTGCAGGAGAGTAGCCGAATTCAATTGCAGCGTCGAAGCAGGGGCAGGATTTAATCCATTCCTTTGACTCTACGATGCCATTGTCATTCAGATCTGGAGAAGTATCTCTGTGACCTAGTACTTCTGTGATCTTGAATTGACTTTTGAGTCGGGAGACCAACTCGATTAGTGCAATTTTTTGTGCAGGAGTACGTGTGTCTGCTGGGTTACCGTTAGCGTCTAAACCACCTACATAGCAAATTCCTACGCTATGTTTATTGTATGATATACCAGAGGTGCCTTTAGTATTACAATGGGCACCTTCCATTGATAGAGGTCTTCCTTCTTCGATGGTACCATCTAAGTCAATGATATAGTGATAACCAATCATAGAAAAGTTTCGATCTCTATGCATTCGATCAATGTCTTTTGCTTTGAAAGCTTGTCCAGCACGTGTAGCCGAACAGTGGATGATGATTGAATCAATATTGTTCATATCTTTAATAAAAGTGATTGAAACTGAATTATTCTACCGATAAAGCTTTATTAACCGCTACCTGAACAAAAGCGACGAACCCCGTACTCACATATTTTTTAATACTTTCCGCCTGTTCGGGAGATACTTCTACTTCACCGTTCTTGTAGATGTTTTGAGCTAATTCCAACTCACCCAAGTCGGCAGTTCTCTGATAGATCGCATTGCCTAACATTTTTGCAATATCGACAGTACTGTTATTCCCTTCGATGTCTTTTACTTGAATTTCTCTAAAGTCTATTTTCATAATTATGTGATTTGATTATTATCCCCAATATGCATTAAATAAAATGCCATTTTTAAACTGCAACACGCGAGTCTGCTGCCTTCCATTATTCCAAACGGCAGCACAGCTGAAAAACTCATCAATACCTCTTTGACCATCAACTACAATGCCACCATCAATAGCAAGTGCTATGTTATCTCGTCCTCCGGTTACACTAATAGATACACCCCTATTTATATCATAAGGTCTTGAACGGTGATCGTAGAATCTTCCTAAATAATCGACTCCCATTGTACTAAACGGGCCTACAATAACTTGCCTATTTTTACTATTAAAACCAATCATATCATCGTAAAGGAACATCTCCTTTTTATCTATAGTTGGTATACTGGTAGAACCTGTCCCTATACTATTAGCAGAAATCTTAAAGCCTCCAATAGTGCCATCAACAGCTTCTATTCGTTTTACAACGAGTTTGTTTACATCGATAAAATCAGCGACGATCTTTCCATCACTGATAAACGTCTTCCCCCCAACTAATATCGCACCTGTTTTAGGGAGTGATAATTTCCCGTCTGCTGTTAGTTCAAGCCCGGTTACATTGTGCTTAATCGAACCGCCTGTCATTAACCAACCTTGCGTTTTGGCTTGATTACCGATAAATAGACCAGACGTACCGAGTATATCGATCGTTGCATTTTGAGCTACTAATAAATGCGTAGCGACATTTATAAATTCGTTAAACAAAGTCCATTTCGTTACATCGAAAGAACTCCCAGAAGTATGATCCGTCCGGCATGAATAAGTATTTCCGTTATAGATAACCGTATCCCGATACTGCGTATTATTGACGTAGTTAGTATTTGCTTTCCACTCACCGCGTGGACGGATTAGAGCACCGGGAAGCCCGGTTGCACCCGTATCACCCTTGTCGCCTTTATCTCCTTTGTCGCCCTTGACTTTCGTCCAGGTATAAGCGGAAAACGTATTGCTGTCTGCCGCCGTGAAGTCGGTGTATTGGCCAATGTAAGCACCCGGCGTCTCACCGCCATTTGCCGTAAAGGTCGTACCATTGTCACTATACTTGATGTGCAGATAACTTGTTCTACCATCCGCTCCGGTCGGTCCCGCGATACCTTGATCTCCCTTGATGCCCTGCGAACCTTTCAACTGTACCCATTTATACGACGTGTTAGCAGTCGGAGCGGCCGCACTCGTTGTAACTGCCGTACCAATATAGGTATTAGGAGTATCACTCATAGGATTGCCGTTCGCATTAGCGGAGTACTTCACATGAAAATACTGTGATGTGCCGGGAATACCTTGCGATCCGGTCGGCCCCGTTTCGCCTTTGTCACCTTTAGCCCCAGTTGCACCCGTATCTCCCTTGTCGCCTTTATCTCCTTTGTCACCTTTCACTTTCGTCCAAGTATAAGCGGAAAACGTATTGCTGTCTGCCGCCGTGAAGTCGGTGTATTGGCCGATATAAGCACCAGGAGTCTCGCCGCCATTTGCCGTAAAGGTCGTACCGTTGTCACTATACTTGATATGCAGATAACTTGTTCTACCATCCGCTCCGGTTGGTCCCGCGATGCCTTGATCTCCCTTGATACCCTGCGAACCTTTCAACTGTACCCATTTATACGATGTGTTAGCAGTCGGAGCGGCCGCACTTGTTGTAACTGCTGTACCAATGTAAGTATTAGGGGTATCACTCATAGGATTGCCGTTCGCATTAGCGGAATACTTCACATGAAAATACTGCGATGTACCGGGAATACCTTGCGAACCAGTCGGCCCCGTTTCGCCTTTGTCACCTTTAGCCCCAGTTGCACCCGTATCTCCCTTGTCGCCTTTATCTCCTTTGTCACCTTTCACTTTCGTCCAAGTATAAGCGGAAAACGTATTGCTGTCTGCCGCCGTGAAGTCGGTGTATTGGCCGATATAAGCACCAGGAGTCTCGCCGCCATTTGCCGTAAAGGTCGTACCGTTGTCACTATACTTGATGTGCAGATAACTTGTTCTACCATCCGCTCCGGTTGGTCCCGCGATACCTTGATCTCCCTTGATGCCCTGCGAACCTTTCAACTGTACCCATTTATACGACGTGTTAGCAGTCGGAGCGGCCGCACTCGTTGTAACTGCTGTACCAATGTAAGTATTAGGGGTATCACTCATAGGATTGCCGTTCGCATTAGCGGAGTACTTCACATGAAAATACTGCGATGTACCGGGAATACCTTGCGAACCGGTCGGCCCCGTTTCGCCTTTGTCACCTTTAGCCCCAGTTGCCCCATCTATTGCACCAATGCGAACTGTAGTCCACGAAACGGGAGACGTAGCCGGAGGGATAACAATACCCGTGCGCATCCACAAATATTCGTTTGTACCACAGGCGGGCGGAGTTTTACTCCACCCACTTGTAGGCGCAACTGCCAGATTTAGACTTTGCGAATTCCTGCGCGGGATATTGCCCGTCCTTCGTTACGCTAATCGTTATTTGTCCTCTTGCTACTATCATACTATTATTTTAGTGATAATTCAACAACAAACGTCGCTTTTACATCGACTTCGGCAGCAGTGACGGTAATGGTCTTTCCAGTCTTTACACCGGAAGTTCCCCAAGCCGTATCTTGTGTACCATCCTTATTGTACTTCTTCCAAGAAAATACAAATTTGGTATCAGCAGCACTATCGGTGAATGCTTCCCCATTTTGCCATACCTTGGCATTGATAGTCGTACTTCCTTGGCCATTTACTAACTTATCCCCCGTTGTGGAAGATACTTCCACTATATACGGATCGGAAAGATCGGAGAACGAAATAATATCGCTCACTGTTGTGTTGTAGGTTCCGGATGCTGTATCGGTATCCTTGATTGCACATTTGAAAGATTCGAAATTAAGTACGGCACTGGCAGGAATAGATATTTCATTTGTCGTTGTCCCCGTGATGCCATAAGAATTTGAAGCCGCCAAAGATTCCCATGTGCCGTCCGATTTCAATTTGTGCCACTGATAAGCAACCTTATCGGCGTCAATACTACTACCACGCCACATATCACAATGGGCTGTCAATGATTCGGATTGACCATTCTTAAAAACATTTCCTTTAGGGGCATACGCTATAGCAATGATAAGTTGACCGGCATTTTCTGTTTTGGTATAGTTGATGACAGATTTTACAGGAGTTTCCAAACCTGTGTCTGGATCAACATAGATACCGGAACATTCAACCTTCATCTGCGATACAGATGTCATATTGTTCTTAAGCGTCAACGCATACGGCGCAGTAGCGGCAACAGTACCACCGAATGCAGTGATTGCACCTCCATTCACTGTATAGGTAGGAGCAGCTTTTAAACGACTGATTACGTTTGTTGTCGTTCCGGATACATACATTTCAGGGGTAATGACAAGGAAAGGAGAAGCCGTATAGTTCGGTACATAGGTGCTGTTTTCCTTGTTAAAGATTTGCGTCAAAGGCTGATTAGAGCCTAGATACATGTTCATTGACTTCGCATCGTTCAAGTCGACGATGGTAATTTGTCCTCTTACAATTGGCATAATTCTAGTTAATTAAGTTGTTAATACTATTATCTAAATAAGAAACGTCTATAAAGGGTAGTTGAAAATTGTCACATTTAAAACTTTATTATTCAAGATGTAGAGCGTTCTATTATTATTACTACATTTGTTTCGTCACATTTAAAATTTCAATTATTATGTCAGCATTTTCTAATATTGCATCAAATATATTCATGCCCATCGATGATGCTTTCGGTATATACAATAGAGAAATCGTTCATGAACTATTAGTTAACATCCAGAATGACTTTGCATTGTCATTGGAGAAATCAGTAGATATGTCAACTCTATGTATGATAGAATATCGTCCAGGAGACCCTCAATGCAATAAAATTCCTAACGGACACTTGATATTTTTAAGTACGCAAGGCGATGAATGGTGGAGATGGGCATATCAATTCTCACATGAATATTGTCATAGCCTAATCAACGGAGCGTCTACAGGAGAAATATCAGGTTTAATCTGGTTTGAGGAAACTATGTGCCATCTAGCTTCGATTTACCAATTAAAAAACTTGATTGAATTTTGTAGTATGTCTCCCGACTATCTTCTAAACAGTTACAAGGAGGTTGCTTGTCACTGCCTAATGGCGAATTTCGGACAGCCTCAATATAACTGTCGGGAATATCTATTATCAGTGGCGGACCAACTTGCAGAACCCGACTACCATCGGGAAATTTACTCAAATCTATCTGCGACAATGTCATCTTTGTTTTTGGAGAACAAACATCTTTGGAAGATAATTCTTCATTTTGGTGATATGCGCAAGTGGAACTCTCTCCATGAACTGTTTGAGCATCTACAGTCAAAGGCGAGTCAGGATTACGCACACACTTTGCAAAAGCTATACAATCTTTTATTTTCATAATTTAGAAGTTTTACAAATTCACAATACAATTAAATGTAGCACGTCCCCAAACATCATCCGGGGTAAGTGTCAACACATGCCCGTGCCCGACATGCGCCTCATTAAATATCTTATCGGTATCATCGTTATTACTTTCTTTCTCCCACGAGAACCGGGAATCCGGAACACTATCTGTAATATCAGTATCTCCCTTTATCACATAAGCGGTTAATGTAGTAGACACAGAGCCGTTCTGAAAAATATTCCCATTGCTACTCATTATATTAACTACTACCGCATCTTTACCCGCCGCCGACTTTTCAAGCCAGTCTGTAGCACCTTCCTCCGGTTCTTGCGTTGTAGGCTTATCTGAAATACATAACCATGATGATCCGTTGTGAGTTACTTCGTCATAGTAATAATAAACCCCCGCTTTCCACTCTCCCTTAAAACAGGGGACGCGGCTTTCTGTTACTCCATCATCGGAAATCTGTTTGATAACTCCGGTCATATATACATTACGGAGATACGCACTATGTCCGGTCATATCAATATCAAACAGTTTTAAGTTAGACAGGTCGCCCAACTGCATAGCGATCATTTCCTTAGTAATCTCCCAATTATTAACACCTGTCAGATAGCGGACATAGCTTTGTGTCGAGTAGCTCGATCTTTGTCGCTCTTTGTTTGTGAAGTTACCATACGAAACGAAGTGCATGGTCTTTTGTGGTGGAAGTATAGTTCCGCTACGAAGTATGTATTTAAAAGTCTTTTCATCAATTTTTTCAGAAATTCGGAAATAAGAGGTATGAAAACCAGTGACCGAATCATTGAATTTTCCTTTGCAGATGTCATCAATCTCTATTTCTGCAAGTTCTCCGGGCTCTAATTTCAAATAGATAATTCTCTCCAGTGGATCCACTTCCTCTATGATGCCCCCGCCAGGTGCATTCCAAGTTTCTCCACTAACTACCGAGATACGATTATATCTAAATTCATCTGATTCCAAGAATCCGCGTATGTGTACAGAGTTAAACTCTGCATCTCCGATAGCCGATATTAACCATCCCAACATTTTGCAGGCATAGTCTGAAGAAGAAATATCTCCTGAAGTAGAAATGTTTCCAGTGAAAGAGGCGGTATTGGCAAGAAGTTCATTTAGCACCTCTATATTATCAGCTTTTACTCCTTTCTCAACTTCAAGTCCTCCTAGTAACTGCAATAAGAAGAGGGTGCTGTCTGGTTGCTTACGACGCAAAAAAGTATCTCCTTCAGCAAAATCTTTCAGTTTTTCATTTAGGAAAGATAGTACTGTTGCGACATGTCGGTTGGAGACACTGTTCTTCAAAATAGCCTTGTCAATGTAGTCTATCAGTTGATCTATGAGATCCTGTTGTGTTGACATATCAATTGAATTGTTTAGTGAATTGTTCGGTATGTATTCGTGGCGACCCTAAATCATCATCATTAAATGAACCTGTATAACGTTGCTCTGAATCCGCAAAACGTAGAGATAACTTTATACTCTCCGGAACGGTTGCACGGGATGCTCTGGTAAGATTTTCCGCTGTGACATTTACTCTGATATTTCGTCCGTCCAGTCCAAGGAGTTTTATGTCGTCAGAAGATAACAGATCAATCAAATGTATTAGTTCGTCATTTGTACGATATCCGGATTCTACAGTCATAGATTCGCGTCCGGATAACCTTTCCCAGGATTCAACATAATCATCTATGACTTCATCATACTTATTGAATGCATTTTCTTTTTCTGCTTCACGCTTAATACTTCCAATGCCGGTAATTTCGATCAGCTCATAAGAACCGTATGAATTAAGAAATTGTAAGAGATACCTTTCTCTACTTATTGTTCCGGGAGTAATTACGATCGTGCAGGATTTAGTTTCTCCTACATAGATATCAAATATGGAGGCAAGAATATGGTGAGTATCGAAAAGTTGCTTCCGAAGACGATATAAGTTGAGTGCAACCGGTTGTCCGGCTACTCCGATTAGGGCGGTCTCCATTCCGTTTGCAATTACTCTTAGTATACCACCATCAGGATAGATGAAGGAGAGCGGAAGTAGTTCCGTTTCCCGGATTCTAATAAGTCTTTCGGAAGTACGGGTTGTTTGGAAGAAATTACCGTCCGGATTCATCAATTTCCAGATAAACACATTTTTATTTTCATCATTGAGATGACGTAACATTCTTTTGCTTACTCCGCCAATAAATACTTTCAGTGAGATCGTTAGATTATTTTTTTCACTATTGGAAACATTGATAGTAACATTACGAGAACAACCTTCTGCCTGTAGCAGAACTTCTTCCGATTCATTATATAATTGGGCCGGTTGTACTATATCAGCAAGTATATCCTGAATAAAAACAAAGAAGTTGCCTTCTCCGCTGCCGGTGAATATTGTTTGTTCTCCTACTAAAATGGTATAAGTTGCCAGAGAACTGCTGTTGATCGACAACTTGATTGGATTGCCGGTCAATGCCATATTGGCGGGCGATATGTTTGCAGTCAGACTCATTTTACTAGATAATTAGGTGAGATAATTTGTTCTTGTACCAGATAATTACAGGTACAATAGTCATGCAGGAATTCTTCTCTATCAGCGGTGGGGTGAGAGAGAAAAAGAAAGAGGTCATCAAACGTAATAGATGCATTTTTCATATATTTCTGATAAGTGATGAGCATCTTTTCAATATCATTTGATTGAATAGTTGATATTACTGTTTCTGATGTATTCATATTGCAAAATTGTATGTTATATTGCGGGATATAAAGGACATTTTATAATAACTCTGCACGCACTGATTGGTCATATTGCAGGTCATAATGTACTCCTCCTCTCGAATTACTAATCTCATAATGGAGGTGTCCATCGGGCGTTGTACCGAGGTAATACCTAATCCGGTAATATAGATCGAAACTATAATTGACTTTCCTTATAAAATACTCCTTTTTATTATTGTAATCTTCTTCAGTAGGTACTGAAAGAGGGACTTTAATATCCACTGTATCAGTAGAAACATTCTTATATTGTAGGTCATATAAGCTATTCCCATCTCTATTCGCTTCGTCTCTCCAGGCATCTTTTTGTAGTTTTACGGCAGCTTCTACGACTGAATTCTTGTTATCAAATAACGCCCACTTATATTTTTGATCGACGATGGGGATGGTTTGTTCTTCTTCCAGATTATATGGTTTGAGTAATTTGGTTGTACGCAATTTGACTGTTGCCGGGAATGAAGAACTTTTGGGTAACGTATAACGTATGGTATCAGGCAACATTCGTTGACCATCAAGTAAAATAGGAGAGGAGAAATCTGGATTCATACATTGTTGAGCCGATAGATGCATATCCGTTTCTATGAGATGATTGGCGTGGCGAAGAATAGCGTCATATTCCTTCCAGAAATGATTGAACAGTCCATATTTGCCAACAAATAAAAGAGAAATTTCGCAGGCTTTTCCATTTTGTTTGTTTAATACCGGTTCTCCGAAAATATCCAGACAAATTTGTGAACCATAAGTAACTCGATCTCTTGTATCGAAGAAAGAAAAGCAAAATGCCAAAGGGGTTTGGTAGTTTAAGTTTTCTGATAATTCAACATCGGAACTAGAAATTGTGGTGTATCGATGTACTTTACCGAAGAGATAGTAAGGAACTCGTATATATTTATATACGTCTCCTTTAAAACGTTCCGTTGCGGAAGGCAAAAATTCATCAATAGAGGTAATCTCTTTATATGCCATATCAGCTCCACGATCCCAGGGGAAGAAATCCGTTGACACTAATTCTGAACGTCCGGTTATGTTATCTGTTTTATAATATAATCCGCTCTCTGTAGAATAGGTTAGGTATCCATTTGCTTTAGTCGTGACAATATAGTGATATGGCTTTAAGAATTTATCCAGTGAATCAGCGGCAGGAGCTGCCGTCCATTTTGGATCTTCCCCCCGTACGTTTGTTGCAGCTGATAATTTTAATTGCTGTGGGGCTTCAAAATTGATAGTTGGTTTGGACGCTTTTTGTAGCGTCCAATCAGAAGTAGTTTTGGAATTAAGGATATCACGAATGAATTTAAGTCTGACCTTACGGGTATTTCCATCTACAAAGTAAAGTAATCCAAAACGGCACCATAAGGCTTGCATGAATTCATTGATTGTGCAGTCAGGCATGAGATCAGCATATTTTAGTTCTCCTTTTACACAGCAATCGGCTGCATTATTAAGAACAACCAATTGACCGAGCTGGTGGTGGTTAGTAAATGGGTTCTCCGTGACAGTATATCCGTAGGTTGAGAATATAGCTTCTAATATATAGCTGACTTTTATAAATGGAACTATTCCATATCCTTCAGGAAGCGATACTTCCACGGGTTCTCCATTGATGAAAAAAGTTTCCGTCCGTGCTTTCCACCAATATCCATCACGATAATTATTTATATATTCTGCATAATCCGTAACTGTATCATTATCTTTCTTACGATTGCAAGATACAGCCACAGGAAACAGACAGAAAGGAGAATCATTCTTTTGACTATTCTCTATAATATAAGGTATTAATTCTGATACTCCTCCAAGGCGAAGAACAGGAAGGTTGATGGACTGCAAAGAAACATCTTCCCATATACTATATAATTCAGATTCTCCAAAGCCTACATTAAAAGTTATTCCGTCATTCTCTGAAGCTTTTGTCGTATTCATTTTACCCACTCGATGGTAAACTCCGTCACTGATGGTCACGCGTTCATCAGCAATAGGGGCGCTGTCAATATCAGTTCTGTTAATGTAATTGTTGAGACGTAGATTATTTCTGGTACCAGGTATGGTAGCGGCAATAGATTGTGATCCCCGTTCGTTGTAGATAGGAGAGCTGTCTTCTATTTCTGTACTGAAGTCTTTCGGCAGATCAAAAGTACCGGATGTATTTGATATTCTTAGTGCCATAATAATTCTTATTTGGTTGATCGGGTAAATGGTTTCTTGGATTTTTCATCTAGTTCTTCAGCATTTCGTATATCTCGTAGGGATACGTATGCTTTTAGATTTTTGAGGGTATTAATCAGCATTCCGATTTCTTTTATGAGTTTATCTAGTTCGGTTGCTGATGTATCAGTTTCATGGATTTCCTGGTTATTTCGGACAGGAGTATCTATTGCTGCGTAATTACCCGAAGCTCGTTGGGGCACATGACCTTTACGGGCATCTTCAATCGCATTTAGTACCAAAGGATAATTTATATGTTTTTGTAACCGGGATAAGTCCTCGGCGTTAATGATTAATTCTGCACCATTCTCTGAAACTAGAGAAGTGTGTCGGACGATTCCGGTTTGTGCAGCCCCAATATAAGGTATGTCCTGATAGTTCTTGCCGTCATCTTTCCCGATGACATCATACCGGCCGGATGCCCATTGGGATACGCTGACGGTTGCTCGTTTGGGAGCGTCGGTCGAAGACGTGTCGGAGTCGGAAGATCCGGACGAGTGTTTGCCGCTAACCATTCCTTTCAGAGCACTTTTTGCAGTTGCAATTGCAGCCATTATGATTCCCCCAAGGATGGCTCCTGTTCCAATGCCTAAGAAACCTTTACTTCCTATTTCATTGGCTGTTGCTTTTGCAACATTTTCAGTTCCTACTGCTGTTAGTTCAATTATTTTTGCATTTATCATTTGGGCAAGAACATCGAATATAATATCGATCATGACATCTGCGAAACCTTGCATTGCATTTTCTTGTCCTGCGATGATGTTGCCTAACGCAGAGCCAAGTTCAGAACCATATTGTTGAAATGTGCGTAGTCGTTCCTTATATTGTTGTCGTTCTTTTTGGGTTTGTGCTGCCGTCTTTTTTTGTTCAGCATCTTTTGCTTTGGCATGGGCGGCCTGTTCTTCCTTCATGCATTTTATTTTGAAATCAAGAAGTTGTTTCTCAACTTGTTTTCGTTGTTCGGCGTTTAAACCGGCAATGGAAAGCATTCGTTCAAGATGCATGATGGTAAGTTGTTCCATAGCATCATTATAGGCTGTTTCGGAGCTTAGATTCTCATCTTTGCCGGAGGCATACAGTTCTTTTAAATCCTGTTGTTGCTTTTCATATTGAGTTGTCTCTTGATTAATTAATTCATTAATAAGCTCCTGATTGTGTTCTTTTTGTTGTTTAATTTTCAGGTCATTGATTTGATTTTGGATATTAATGCCTTCTTTTGACTTCTCACCGACAATTTTCAAAGAACGCTCCAAGTATTCCATTTGGAGACATTCCATTTCTTCGCTCAACTGCTTTTCTGTTTGGAGAGTGTCATCCCCCCCTTCCAGATACATTTCTTTCAGGAAGGCTTGTTTTTGGTTATATAGTTTTTTTTCTTTCTCAAGCCTCTTTTTTATTTTTTCTTCATCACTATCACCATTGCCATCACCATTACCATCATTATCATTGTTACTGTTTTGATATTTAGAATTCACTTTGGCAATTTCCTCTGTATATCCTCGCATCATATCCTCATACAGTTTGACATTCTCATCCAACTGGCTTTTCTTGGAAGCCCAAGCACGATATGCTGTGGGAGAAACTCCATTAGAGGCTGCTATTTCCTCCAAAGATTTGTTTGAATTTATGGGATCATTAATATCCCATTCAATACTCTTAAATTTCATGGCTTCTGAACTACTTTGCTTACTGAACCATTCTGTACGTTCGTTTAGAGCTTCTTGTAATTTAGCGTTTGCAGCTTGTTGTTTAGCTGTGATAAGTAATTTTTCTACATATCCATCCAGAGCACCGGTATTGTTATTGATTAACTCTCCTTCTTTAGTTAATGAGGCATGGTAATCGGGTACTATTTTTTGAATTTCTTCTAATGCCCATTGTCTTTCACCATAGCTTTTTTTGAATCAAAAAGAATTTCCTTTAAAGATTTAAGATGATTTGTTTCTTCGGATGTGTTTTTAGATGCCTCTAGACTAATCTTATTAGCGGCTTCTTGTGCAGTGGAGAGGGTTTTACGGGCTGTAACGACATGGTATATCCCAACTGCCAAACCAGCTAATAAAGCTATAGTACCAGCTAGAGGATTTAATCCGATTGTTTTCCATAATGATTTCATCGCAGTATTCAAGGCTACGGTGTTACCAGTTAGGAGTGCTTTTACTGCTATGCCTGCTTTTTCTATTGCGATTGACGCTAATAAACGTGTTTCCCACAATTTATCAGCTAAAATGCTTGCAATTTTAGCATCTTTCAATTTTGTTTCCCATATGGTTATCGCTTTTATGGTTAACAGGTACGCTCCTATTGTTGTAGTTAGAGTGATAATGATACCCGAATGTTTGACCATGAACCCAATCAGGTCTATAATTTTTCTGGTCCAGTTTACTGTACCGTTTATTACGCTGATGATTGAAGGATTAAGTTTTTCCATCAGCTCCATTCCCATCTCATTCATTTTGTTTTTGGCTTGAGCGAGTTTGGCGGCTGCCGTATCTGATTTGGTGGCTGCTTGCTCTAGAGCGACATTAGTTCCAGTGACTGCTTCGGTGTAGTATTTCACTTTTTCTGCTTCGTTAGTTAAAACGGTAGCAACGCTAAAAGCTTCCTCTCCAAACATTTTGATTCGATCGTTAACACTAAGTTGTTTCTTTTGGAGATTTTCCAAAGCTGTTTCAAGACCGACTATTTTAGGATTAGTGTCATCTGCTCCTTTCTGTAAGCGATTGAAAAAGGTTTTTAGTCCGGTACCTGCAACTTCGTCTTTTATGCCTTTTTCGGCTAAGGTTTCGATAGTACCAACTAATTGTTCAATAGGAATACCTGCGTCATTGGCTGCCACTCCAGATTTTTTTACTGCGGTAGTTACTGATTCAACAGCAGCAGCTCCGTATTTAGAACCGGCTGCCATGACATTCGCATAACGGGCTGCCTGATCAGCACCATCTCCGTATTGATTGAGTGAAAGAGTTACAGCATCAACAGCATCTTTCAATGTCATTCCTGAAGCAGATGCTAAGATGAGTGTTTGTTCGGTTACTGCGGCCAGTGCTTCTTTGTTAGATAGTAACTCCGGTTTAGCAGAACCGACCAATTTATAAGCATCAAGAATTTCGGTTGCTGATTGTCGGATCCGGATACCGGAATCACTAATTGTAGTGGAAAGCCGGATTGCTTCTTGTTCCAGCCAATTAATGTCGTCTTTGGAAAGTCCTGTTAATGCTTCGACATCGGCTTTGGCATCTTCACGTTCATTGCGTTTTTCACGAAGTTGGTTCAGCTTTAGTGTTAAGCCTGTCACAGCTGCTATGACGGTGGTGACAACTGCAGCATATTTATTAAACAGTTCCACGGCTTTCCCTATTGGACTAGCTTGACAACCAACTTCTACACGCATATTTTTTTGTGCCCTGGCTACTGCTTCAGCGACGCGCCTATTTTGCTCCAGGGCTGCATTGTATTGTTCAGTACCGGGTATGGCTGCACGGAGTTCTTTACGGACTTTTTGGCTGACAGATAATAGTTCGTCATAGGTTGCTCCGGAGAGGTTTTTCAGGATTCGGTCGGTCTCGGCTACTTTTTGCTTATAAGTATTGAGAGTTTTATACTTATTCTCCAGTTCTTTTTGCAGAGTTTTGGATTTTCTGGCATATCCTGATTCTGATTTATCAAGAGAAGATATTTTATTCTCTAGCTGGGAGATGGCATCTTCTATCTTCTTGACGCCGGCTGATGCTTCAGTTCCATCAATAAATATTTTAATACTTCGGTTTAGGTCGTTCATATGGCTTTACTTTTCAATGTATATTTTGGTTGCGTCGATAAGCATAGTGTCAAAATAGCGCATACAGATATCGGCAAGTTCCGGAAGACGGTTTTTGATGACCGGATCGAACCAATGGTAAGCCTGCCGGTTACCTTCATTCTGTTTGCCAAGTGATGCGGGATTAGTATGTCGGATGATACTCGTATTGATTTCCATTCCGTTGATTCTCTTCAGATAGCTCCATTTACTTCCGATAAGACCACCTTGCCCGCGTCCGGCGCCTTTGTGGATATAGACACCATGACGAGGAAAAGAGAAACCAAGTCGGTTGATTAATCCGTATTTGTCAGTATAGGCTTTAGGTTGTAGTTCACGAGCAATACGTAAACTACGGGATGAAATGGTGGCTTTGAGTTGTTTACTGACAGCATCCTGCCATTGTTCTACCTCTTTATTGAATGCGGTGAGTCGGTCGGCATCCTGGGCGATGTTATAGCGTTCTATCTCCGAGATGGTTTCCATTCGGATTAGCCGGGAAGTCGGAGTAGAAGATAACTTATCCGCTTTTCGTCGGGCTGCATTATAGCGTTTTATTTCCGACTGCTTGTCTGACATTCGTTTATAGAATCCCATTACAAAAAGTAGTTTGGATCGACGATGAATTCTTCCGGAACATTAACAAAGAAGGTAAGCACGGTGCCATAGAAGTTATCACCGATCGGGCCGATACCGTTAATTTGAGTATTGCGGTCTACATATTTAATGTCTTTCAGCAATTTATTCCGGATCTGTTTACATATACTCTTGCATTGTTTGGCTGCCTGATTAATCGTTTCCGGATTTCCGGAAATTGTGTTTCTGGCCACGATGAATGAGTAGACTTGTTTGTCATTGAGTGAATCAGCTTCGTTGTCTTCGGATTCGGACTCGCAACCATCAACGGCGATAAGGATGGTTCCATTGATGGAGGATAAACTGTCATCGAGGCTGATCAGGTCCTCCAGTCCGAATGCTGTGAAGAACCTTTTCTTTTGAGATGTGTGTGAAATGGCTTTGAGTGCCGAAGCTAAGGCTTCACCATAAGCGAAATGGTCATACTCCATAACTGTATAATGTTTAGGTTATGGAGACAAAAATAGCCCGCTGCGGGCGGGCTATAAAGGACAAAACGATAGGTTATAAGAACAGGAATAGTGCTAACAAAGTAAGCATGAGCAGAAGCCAAAATACTTTTGCAAGGATTGAGCGCGAGGCTTTAAAGAATGCCAGGCACAGAAGTACTATTCCGGATATAGTTATTATCGTTAAGATCATTTTTGTTCTTCGTCTGATTCTGGAAGCAATATACGAATTAATTCAGAAAGTTGTGCGGCTGCACGCTGCTTTTCGTTCATTGGTGTTTCCGGATCCAGTAACTTGTTTACTAACTGTAAGGCTTCATGTCTATTCATAATGTTATTTTTTAGGGTGTTGAATACTGCTTATTGATTGAATATGCTTTTTTATTATTCTGATTTCAGAAATAAGTGTTAGTCGATTAACAGAATCAATATCTGGAGAGTCGATATCAAGAGCCAGGTCAATTGCTTTTTCCAGTGTTGCTTCCATCCAAGAGTGTTCTCCTTCTTGGATAGTTTTGATTGATGAGATACAATCATCGGTGAGGATGATGCCATTGATTTCTGTTGGTGTCATGGCTGATCTCCTTTCTGCTCCAGTAGGTGAGATCCTTCTCCAAAAGAATAATGACCGCGTACTTTACTGTATGAGATATAACATACAGGATTGCTATCATCGTCTCCTAGTTTTATACTCCATTGTCCACCGGAGGAGTCTCCATTATGCCCATTGAATTTGAGTTTTTTTTGATTAGGATATTTCTCATTCAGTTCCTTGACAACTTCTTCGAATTCGCATTTTAGGGAATCCATAGCACATTCATCTTGTACTAGAATACGGTCGTATGCTTGGGCAAATTCACACATTTCCTGACCCTTACGATTGACTTTCTGATAGGTCTGTACATGATGGATAAAGAACATCATTTTTCACCTCCTTTCTGACACTTCTTTGCTCGGTAGACACAGAGAACTGCGCCAATTACAGCAGGGGGAAAGATAAAGGTCAGGCAGAAGCAGGCTATTGCAGAGACGTAATAGGCGTCCGATGCAGAGTTGATAGCGCATTCTTTTTTCAATTCACGGAAGTAACGCTGTTGGAGCGTGTTTACGTCTGTTCCTGTGCGGAATGAGGGCACGTAGTTCGTGCCCTGGGTTACTTGTTTCATATACTACATTTGGTTTGGCTGTTATTGGCAAGTTTTCGTGTACCTAGACGGTACACGAACGGCTGCCAATTTCCCGTAGTCGCCAAACCAAATGTAGTATAACCCCGAAGAGCTGTAATACAACGAGAAGAAAGACAGCCGTATTCGTTTATAAATAAACTTCTACTATTTCGTATATGAATTTGCAAACAATATTAATATCGGAAGCAAACTGATGGACATAAAAAAGCCCAATTTCGTATTGAGCATCTAACCGTTGCTCATCGGGATAGATTATCTATCATTTGATTTGGCACTACAAATATGAGGATAATATCTGATAGTGCCAAATGAATAGGATTTTTTTTCTATTATATGGAGTGTAGAAAATCATCTTCTGACAAGATTTCAAGTTCAGCCCCTTTTTCTATCATTTTAATAGCCTTTTCTTGCTTGCTACTCATGCCATCTTCTCCAACAACTCGGAAATCTTGTTGTCCAACAATTAAAAAGTTAGTATCTCGATTCACACCACTTTGGTTTATACCTCCTATATCAGCAATTATTTGTTGGGCCTCGATTCTTTTCATT
>ENA-UERN01001995-UERN01001995.1-human-gut-metagenome-genome-assembly--contig:-NODE-1995-length-17077-cov-6.726059_pt1 | contig 17077 bp, 14 predicted proteins | sample MGYA00242950_ERZ507950 | MGnify/ENA primary metagenome ERZ507950 (study PRJEB26167, sample SAMN06115515) | human gut metagenome | host: Homo sapiens | place: China:Ningxia | collected 2014-11-26...
AGCGCGAAAGTCTTTGGAGAGGGTGGGGGAGGAGCGAGCCGCTCTGGCAGTTTGGAGGGGGGCGGGAGAATCTTTCCCCAGAAAGGTTCTCCCGCCCCCCCCCTCCAATTCCCAATGCCCTAGTGATTCCCGCCGCCGCAGGTGAATTCGGTGGAGAAGGCGGGAAGCTTGCCGTCGAGGAACGCCTGCACGGCCAAACCGACGGTGGGATAATTGCCCGCATAGTAGACGGAAACGCCCGCCTGCTGGAAGCCCATGAGCGGACGCATACCCATGCCACCGGCGAGGAGGGCGGTTACGCCGTGGGAGGCAAGATGCTGCACAGGGGCGAGGCAGCCGCCCTGCTGGTGGGGCACGTTGGGCAGGGTGCCCACGGATTTGATCACGCCGTCCTCGATCTGCACGATGGTATAGATGTCGCAGTGGCCGAAATGCATACCCATACCGGCCTCAAGGCCACCGGGAAGTGCGGAAGGGATAGCGAGAGTAGACGTGCTCATTGGATTGACTCCTGTTGGTTAAAGTATTGGCAAACGCCGCTGCCGCAGGGCGGATCAGCCGCGCTTTCGAGGTGCGTAAGCCAGTTCGCGGATACGGCCCCAGATGGCGGAGAGCGTGGACGCGAGCGGCGAATCCGTCTCGGTCAGCGCCTTGCGCCGGATCATGGCTCCCGTTACCGCCGGATCAAAGGGCAGTGCTCCCACGACGGTGTAGCCCTTGTCGTCGGCAAGCCGGGTAATGGCCTGTACTTCCTCATGGTTGAGGTCCGCCTTGTTGATGAGGACCGCGACCGGGATGCGGAAGTGGTCGCACAGGGCCGCGACGCGCTCGAAGTCGTGACGGCCCGAAGGCGTGGGCTCCACCACAGCCACGGCGAGGCTCGCCCCGGAGAGCGAGCTGATGACCGGGCATCCCACGCCCGGCGAGCCGTCGCAAATGACGAGATCAAGCCCTTGCCGTTTGGCGAGCTCGCGGGCCTGCTGTTTGAGCAGGGTCACGAGCCGCCCGGAATTTTCCTGTCCGGGATAGAGCTGCGCGTGGACGAACGGGCCGAAGCGCGTGTCGCTGACATACCACTCGCCGCACTCCTTTTCGGGAAAGGCGATGGCCTTGGCCGGGCAGAGCGCCACGCACACGCCGCAGCCCTCACAGCGCAGGGGATCGATGCCGTAGGCGTCTCCGTCCTTTTTCACAGCATCAAAACGGCAGTGCTCGAAACAGATCCCGCAACGGCGGCAGGCATCTCTGTCGATGACGGCTTCGTTGCCGGAGACGAACGCCTCGCGGGTGTGGACCTGCGGATCAAGCAGGATGTGCATGTCGGGCGCGTCCACGTCGAGATCGCAGACGACCTTGTTCTGGGCCAGATGGGCAAGGCTCGCGCAGACGGACGTTTTGCCCGTGCCGCCCTTGCCGCTGATGACGACGATCTCACGCATGACAGGCTCCTTCGGCGAACGTCAGCACGGCATCGCGCAGGGATTCGAACCGCGCCCTCCATTCCGGCGAGGTTGCGGCAATGAGGCGTCCCTTTGCGTACGTTTCGGCGGCGGCGCGATCAAAGGGCAGCTCGCCGAGCACGCGAAGGCCCTGTTCCGCGCAATACGCGCGCAGCGCGCCGTCTCCCTCGGCATTGCCCGGCATGGCGGCCCGGTTCATGATTACGGCCACGGGCTTTCCGATCTGCCGGAAAGCCTGATGCGCCAGCCGGAAATCGTGGAATCCGAACGGCGTGGGCTCGGCCACCAGCAGGACGGCGTCGGCGTCGAGGCCAACGGTCATGGCGGGACAGCTTACGCCGGGGGGCGAATCGATGAGGGCGTCGGCGGGGATCGCCGTGAGCATCAGATCCAGTTTTTTACGCAGGGCGCGCAGGAGCGGCGGGGTCATGGCTTCCCCGATGCGGGAGCGCCCCATGAGGAAGCGGCCCCGGCCTTCCAGTACGGTCCCCTGATCCAGCACGCCGAGTTCGCGGCTGCCGGGCGTAAGGGCTTGGGAGGGGCAAACGGCGAAACAGCCGCCGCAGCCGTGGCACATGTCCGTAAAGATCGTGAGGCGCGAAGCGAACTGGGCGATGGCCTTGTAGCGGCAGATGGCGCGGCAGGCTCCGCACAGGGTGCAGCGCTCGGGATCGAGGATGGGGACTTCCAGTCCGACGGTTTCCGAGGCTTCCACGGCGGGGGGCAGGAACAGGTGCAGGTTCGGGGCCTCCACGTCCGTGTCCACTGCGATGAAGGGGCGGTCCCAGACCGACGCGAGCGACGCCGTAACCGTGGTCTTGCCCGCGCCGCCCTTGCCGCTGGCGATGGCGATACGCATGGCGGGCCTACTTGTTGGGCGCGTCGGCGAAGGGCGCGTCCCCGTTTTTGTATTTTTCCACGGCCTCACGGACGGTCATGCCGTCCAGATCCTGACAAACCTTGATTCTGGCGGCCTTGAGCGCCTCAAACGCCTTGGGGCCGACGTAGCCGCTGAGGACCATGGTCACGCCCGCGGCGGACATGCGCTCGGCGGTTTCAATGCCCGCGCCCTGCGCCATGGTCTGGGAGGCCCCGTTGTCGAGGTAGGAAGTTTCCATCGTCTCGGGATTCACGATGACGAAACCGCCCGCCCGCCCGAAGCGCGGGTCCACCATATCGTCGAGCGAAGGGCCTTCGCTGGAAACGGCAACTTTCTGCATGTGAAACTCCTTGTGAGGCTTGTCCGCCTCGGGTTGGGGCGGCAGGACGGCGTAAGTCCCGCCTTCGATGCACAGTGCCCGTCCGTTGACGAGCGCATCGGCCACAGCTCGCCGGGCTTCGGCCAACGTGCGGCCGAAGGTGTGGCGCGAAACGCGCATCCGTTCGGCGCCTTCTCCGGTGGTGAGCCCTTCCAGATCGGCAAGGCGCAAGGCTTCCAGACCTTCCACTGTCAACAGCGTTTCCGTGAGTTCGGTCATGGGGATCCCGCGCGGCTTGAAATAGGTCACGTGGGGCTTGCGTTCGACGTAGCGACAATTTCTGGGCCTTGCCATGTGCATCTCCGAATAATGTTCAAATGAGCATAACTCAGAAAAAGGCCGTGTCAAGAAAAAGCCGCAGGGAAATCCCAAAAAAGGGCCGCCCTGCTCATCCCGACGAAAACGGAGCCCGCACGGCAGGCCGTCGAAAAACGGCTTTTCAAGGGGGGATCGAGGTTTTTTATGCCGCAACTCTTGGCAATGGGTGGCCGGACTGCTACAAGAAGCAATGCCCGGCGGAGATCCGGGTGAGGTCTGATATGGAAAGAGAGAACATCAGCGTGGACATCATCACCGTACACGGGCATGAACATGTAGTCGTGATCAACGGCATGGCTTTCGAACTGGATCCCGGTATGTTCGATCCGACTATCCACAAGATCGAATGGGTGGCTGGGCAAGGGGTCATTTATTGGGAAGATGGTCGGGAAAACACGCTGTTCGGGAAAGATGGCTATGATGTTCATATCGCCCCGCTGGTTAGGGCGTTCGGCGAGGAGCAGAGACGGGTCGAGGACAATGTGATCATCCTTGACGCTGAGCGCCGCCAGAGAACCTATGCCACGGCTAAGCAGCGGGCCAACCTGTTGAGCCAGATCCGCGAAGTCGAGGAAAAAATGGCCCGTTCCACACAGGCAATCCTTGCGGCGCAGCTCGCCGGAAAAGTTCCCGAGGGTGAAGACGTGCACCATTTCCTTTCCAACTATACCAGAAAACTGGAACTCAGGGCACAGCTCACTACGCTGGACGCGGATATGTAACCGCCTCGCCCCCGCACGGGGATAGCCATATGCTTAATCTATAGAATGACCAGGCCGCCCGTACCCCCAAACAGGGTATGGACGGCTTGATGCGTTTGGGCCAAATCCCGGGGAACAGCGGCATGGGGTGGGGAACCGGATGGGCTGCGGGCTTGGGCCGCTCCCTTTTGTCCCGCCCCCCAGCCATTGGTGTGCCGTGTCGAAAGCTTCTCCCGGTGAAAAGAAGCCCCGGTCAGAAGGCGCGTAGGCTGAAAGAGCCTATCCCGCTGAAACGGTTCGCCCACACAGGCAAGACGCCACACAGGGTATCGCTGTCTTTTATTTTTCGGATAATCGGTTCAACGCCGGTTCCACGGCATGTGCGAAAGCAGCACGCCGAGGCCGCAGAACCCGGAAATCCCGGCGAAGACGAGCCCCGCGCCGACAAAGGCGGACAGCCAGAAGAACGGATGCCAGAAGGCACTGCCGATGACGCCGATGAGCACCAGGGAACCGGCCGCGATCTGAATCTGACGGAACAGAGGGATGGTTGAGGAGATATGCTCCACGGGAAGCCCCGCCTTCTCCCAGCCGGAGATGCCGCCGTCAAGACCATAGGCCTGCACGTCGCCGGCGAGGCGCTCCAGCAGATCGGAAGCGTTGGCGGTACGGTTGCCCGAATGGCAGAAGAAGACGATGGGCTTGTCCGGGGCGTCGGCGTCCTTCAGAGGGTGTTTGGCGATGATCGAGAGCGGGATCAGCCGGGAACCCGGCACGAACTCTTGGGTGTACTCGTCGGTTTCGCGGATGTCGACAAGCCTGGCTTCGCCCTTGGAAAAACGCTCGAAAGCTTCTTGCGGGGATATGGCTGGAAGCATGGGGACTCCTTTGCCGCGTCTGCATAAGGCGGCTGGTCTTGGGTGGGGTGTTTTTCCCGTAGCATAATACGCTGTAAAAGCGTACGGCACTAGAGAGGCTGGAGCGCCGAATCCGTTGTACCGGCCTCGCGGATAACATGCCTGTTGGACTGGAAAAGGGATGAAATGGCACTGTTTCTTGCCTCAATCCCGTCGGCGTGATATTCACGGGCCTTCTTTTCACGGCTGCCTTTCTAGGACACGCCCTTATTTTATCGGAGCTGATTATGGCGGAAACCTCTCGCGATCTGTTTGCTTCACGCCTTGGCATGTTGGCGGCCACGCTCGGATCGTCGGTCGGATTGGGCAATATTTGGAAATTCCCCGCCTTGACGGGCGAGCACGGCGGCGCTTCGTTTCTCCTCGTGTATATCCTGTCCACGCTGGTTGTGGGGCTTCCGCTCATGATCGCGGAACTGCTCATCGGCCGTTCGACGCGCTCCAATGCGTATCAGGCTTTCAAGACGCTGTCCTCGAACCGGTTTTGGTGGATTATCGGCGGATTGGGCATTGCCGGTGCGGTGACGATCCTGAGCTTTTATTCGGATGTGGCGGGCTGGGTGTTCGCCTATATCCCCAAGGCCCTTACCGGAAGCGTGCACACGCAGGATCCCGCCGTGGCCAAGGAAGCTTTTTCATCCCTGCTCGCCTGCCCGTGGAAGTCGCTGTTCTGGCAATGGCTGGTGCTCGGGCTGACGGCTTCGGTCATCCTGCGGGGGGCGTCCGGCGGCATTGAAAAAGCCACCCGCATCCTGATCCCGCTTTTGTTCGTTCTGCTTGTGGTGGTCTGCATACGCAGCCTGACCTTGCCCAACGCGATGGAAGGCCTGAAGTTCCTGTTCATGCCCGATTTCTCGCGTATCGACGGCTCGGTGGTGCTTATGGCGATGGGGCTGGCTTTCTTCAAAATGTCCATCGGGTTCGGCTGCATGATCACATACGGGAGCTATTTCAGGTCGGATACGCATGTGCCGTTCCTTGCCGTCCGCGTGATGGTCTGCGATCTGCTGGTGTCCATTTTGGCGGGCATTGCCGTGTTCCCCGCCGTGTTCAGCTTCGGTTTTGAACCCACGGCCGGGACAAGCCTGCTGTTCCTGACCATCCCCGCCGTGTTCGCGTCCATGCCCGGCGGGCAGCTTTTCACCACGTTGTTTTTTGTCCTGTCCGCCGTAGCTTCAATGGGCGCGATGCTGTCCCTGCTTGAAGTGCCGGTGGCGTGGCTTTCCGAAACCTTCCGCATTTCCCGCCCCCGCGCAACCGTGCTCATGACCCTTGCGCTGATCCTGCTCGGCGCTCCCGCGACCTTGTCCACCAGCGTGCTATCTGACGTTACCGTATTCGGGCTTTCCCTGTTCGACCTGTACGATTTCCTGTCTTCCAACCTGATGCTGCCGTTGGACGGCCTGCTTCTGAGCCTGTTCGTCGGGTACGTCTGGAACCGCAGCGACGCGCTGGATGCCCTGACCAACGGCGGGACGCTGCACAACCTCGCCTGCGCCAAGGCTATCTTGTTCCTGTGCCGCTACGTCACTCCTATTCTTATCGTTATTATCCTGTTGAACGGATTGAAGGTGTTCTAGAGCGGATACGCTTTGAGGCTATGGGGAGTGTGGAAGGAGGGCTTTTCTGAAGAAAAGCCCTCCTTCCGTTCCTTCCAGAGGTTTGCCGAGTAGGGAGATGGTGCGGGAAGGGCACATTTCATTGTTGATTGCGTAAGATTGGTATACGGTTGCAACGAGGGCGGAACTTCGGTTGCAGCCGTTTCCTGTTTTTGGGCAATATGTTGAAGGTGGACTTCAACGGCATATCGGGAAAGTGCCAGTTTTTATCATGAGTGGGCACCAAGCGTCTGTTTCCGGAAGCGTATTTTGGGGGCCGTACGCGTGAAAAAAGGGCGGCAGGCCATCGTTCCCCTCAGATAGGAGAAAGGTATGAAATGTCTGTTATGCGACATCAACCCTGCTATGCGTGAAGCGTGGGAAAAAGAGCTGGAGCGGCGGCCCAGGCTGGCGGCGCTGTGTTCGGTCGTGGCGGGAGGCATTACGGACTTGCGGGTGGATGCGGTCGTGTCCCCGGCGAATTCGTTTGGTTTTATGCGCGGCGGAGTGGACGGCGTCTATATCCGCGTTTTCGGGGAAGGCGTGGAAAGCCGGCTACAGGCAATCATCCGTACGCTTCCCGCGGAGGAACTGCCGGTCGGGGAAGCTCTCATCGTGCCTACCGGACATTCGGGCATCCCGTGGCTGATCTCCGCGCCGACCATGCGCAGGCCTTCCGTGCTTCATGACGGCGATCCCGTGAGGCGTTCGGCGCGGGCCGCCATGCGTGCGGGGCTTGAACAAGCATTTGCGTCCATAGCTTTTCCGGGCATGGGTACGGGAACGGGCCGCCTGCCGTTCGATGCGGCTGCGAAGGCCATGTTTGATGGCATGGAAGAGGCGCTTTTTTCTCCACGCTGAGAGCGGCGTTAAACGGGGTTGCCTTCTGGAACAACCGGGCACAATGCCTGTTTGGTGAAACGGACAGCAAAGGAGCGTGTTATGGGAAAGAATATCCTGTGTATTCTGAGCAGCCCGCGGCAAAACAGCAATTCGGGGCTGTTGGCCGAGGCCGTGCTTGAAGGTGCCGCCGAACACGGCGGCAAGGCCGAAGTCATCCGGCTTGTGGAGCGGAACATCAATCCCTGTCACGGCTGTTTCGCCTGCACCCGTTCCGACAGGGGTTGCGTGCAGCACGACGGTATGACGGATCTGTATCCTTTGATCGCTTCCGCCGATGCGCTGGTAATGGCTACCCCTATCTATTATTTCAACATGTCCGGTCAGCTCAAGACGTTTATCGACCGCTGCATCGCCGTGGACGTCGGGGGCGGCAAACGCGGCCTGCGCGGCAAGAAGCTGGCGGTGACGATGGCCTATGAAGGGGAAGATCCCTTCGATTCCGGCTGTATCAACGCTATCCGCTGTTTTCAGGATATCTGCCGCTATACGGGCATGGAGCTGAAAGGGCAGGCGTACGGGACCGCCCTTGAGCCCGGCGCGATCCTCGCCAACAAGAAACTTCTTGATGAGGCCCGCGAGTTGGGGCGTATCCTTTTATCCTGACACGCAATCCCTCTTATCCGAACAAAAAGCGACCTCGACGCAATACCGCCGCATTTCCGCAACAGGGAACGCGGCGGAGAGGGATTCGATAAGGCCGAAAGCCTCGGGACGGGAGGGGCCGGGGGAGAAAACTTTCTCCAGAGAGGCCTCTCCCCCGATACCTTTCTTCCTTACCGGAAATACGATGCCAGCCGGGCGTACAGCGTCTCCGGTTCGATAGGCTTGGCCAGATGTTCGTTCATGCCCGCCTTGCGCGACCGCTCAATGTCCTCGGCAAAGGCGTTGGCGGTCATGGCGAGGATGGGGACGGTCGCGGCGTCGGCCCGGTCCAGGCCCCGGATGGCCTGAGTGGCCGCGATGCCGTCCATGACGGGCATACGCACATCCATGAGCACGGCGTCGTAATGGTTTTGGGGCGAGGAGCGAAACATCTCCACGGCCTGCTGCCCGTTACAAGCCCCGTCCACGGACGCGTTGCGGAACTCCAGCAGCGTGCGGGCGATTTCCATATTGATTTCATTGTCTTCCACAAGCAGGATGCGTCTTCCCGCGAAATCCTCTTTCTGCACGGGAAGCGTGTCGGCGGATTGTCTGCGGCGCGTGGCCTTGAGCAGCACGTCTTGCACGACGGATTGGAATATGGGTTTGGAAATGAAGAAGTCCACCCCCGCCTCACGCGCCCTGGCCTCGATTTCCGTCCAGTCATAAGCCGACATGATGATCACCAGCGTGTCGGGCCCCACGATGCGACGGATGGAGCGGGCCGTTTCCACGCCGTCCATGTCCGGCATTTTCCAGTCCACAAGCGCGATGTTGTAGCAGGTGTGCCGTTGCAGGGCCGATTTGACGCGGGTGACGGCCGCCTTTCCTGATGTGACGTACTCGGCGTCCACGCCGATCCTGTTCAGGATCAGGGTGGTGTGCTCACATGTGACAAGATCGTCGTCCACAACCAGTACCCGGATGTCTTCGAGGGAAACGTCCTGTTTCGGCGTATTGTCCGGAACGGTGAGCAGGGGGAGTTCCACCACGAACTCCGAGCCGACGCCGGGGGTCGAGCTCACGGAGATGTGGCCGTTCATCAGTGATATGAGGTTGCTGCTGATGGCGAGCCCGAGCCCAGAACCTCCATAGCTGTGGGAAATGGAAGCCCCGCCTTGCTCGAAGGGTTCGAAAATCCGTTCCAGCAAGCCCTTTTCCATACCGATGCCGGTATCGCGCACGATGAATTGGAGATAGGCGCGATCGCGCACCCGCCGGGTTTCCCGGATGCTGAGGTGCACGCTGCGCCATTCCGGGGTAAATTTCAACGCATTGGACAGAATATTGATAAGCACTTGATTGAGGCGCAGGGGATCGCCCCTGTAGCGCTCGTCCACCACGCCTTCGATGTTCAGGTCAAAGACAATGTTCTTGTTTTTCGCTTGCGGATAGATGAGCGAACTGATGCCCTCCACGAAAGACCGGAAATCGAATTCTTCATTGATGATGGATACTTTACCGCTCTCGATGCGCGACATGTCCAGAATGTCGTTGATCAGCGAGAGGAGGTAACGGGACGAAAGCCCGATCTTGCCGAGGCAGTCGGTCAGCTTGTCCCTGTTGTCCAGCGAGGCGGCGGCGATGGTGGTCATGCCGATGACCGCGTTCATGGGCGTGCGGATCTCGTGGCTCATCCGTGAAAGGAAGTCGGATTTGGCACGGCTGGCCTGTTCCGCCGCGGTCAGGGCGTCCTTGATGATTTGCCGGTTCCGTTCCGCCTCGCGTTCCTTTTCCTGCTGCTCCAGCACCAGCTTGGTGATGTCGAGGATATAGGAAAGCATGTATTCGCGGTTGTCATCATAACGGTACAGGGACATGTTCCATGTCTTGTAGGCCGGGGAGCCGTTGGTATTCACCGTGTACTTGATGGAGCATGAGCCGCCTTCCCTGCGCATACGGCTCAGCGCTTCCGGGAGTGAGACCGCCCGCAGGAAGGACTCCCGGTCTTCGGGAGCTACATAGCGTTCGGAGTAGCGGGCGATCAGCGAGCCGTAGTCGGAGCAGGCTTCGAGGGGATAACGGTTGATCAGCGTGGGGAGATGGAGGGTATAGCTCTTTGTCTCCACATCCGTTTCTATGATGTATTCGCATGTTTCGCGCAGGATGGCCCGGAAGCGGTTTTCCTCCTGCTGCTGTGCGATGCGGATGTCGTGGACGTCCCGCACATTGAGCAGGATGGAACCGTCGTCGCCGAAGTAGGTATAGCGGGCGCATTTCCACCGCAGGCTCCCGTCCGGGGTCAGTACACGGTAGTAGCAGGTGCCCTCCTTTTCTTCCTCAAGCGTTTTGAGCATGTTGCCGATGCTCAGGGTTTTGAGGCACGTTTCCTGGTCCTCGCCGCATACGATGCGGGAGATGGCGTGCGCCAGTTCTTCGGAAAAAATGCCTGATGTCGGTATATCGTAATAGGAGGCGTTTGAAGGCGTCCACATGACGTATCTGCCTGTGGAGGGATTGATCTGGCAGATACTTTCATAGTCGCGGCGCAGTTCGAGATCGAAAATCCGTTGGAGGCGCTCCTTCTCCTGGCTGATGCGTTTATTCTCCGTGATGTCGCGGATGATGCCGACCACGCGGGCAAGCGCGCCGTTCTCATAGACGGGTTGGCCTTGCAGGAGGCACCAGACATAGTCTCCATTGATCTTGAGGTTGCGGAGCCGGACTTCCGCGGAGCCGCCCTGAATGCCCGAGAATACCCGCATGGCCGTTTCCGCATCTTCGGGATGGGCAATTTTCTGATCGTAAAGTTTCTTGCTGAAGTTGGGGGATACGTGTTTGGCAATCTCGGTTTCGTCCCCCCGGCGGATCGTCTCATAGAAGACGACCGTATCCGTTTTGCGATCATACTCATAGATCACGTCCGCGGAGTTTTCCATAATGATGCGGTAACGGTCGCGTTCCCGATAGAGCTGGATCTGTGCCGTCTTCTGCTTGGTGATGTCAATGAAGACGCATTGATAGACTTTTGCGCCGTGCGCGTTTTCCACAAACCGGGCGATGAGGTGGATCCAGATGGTCTGCTCGTTATCGAAGCGGCGGCAGCGGTATTCGATGTCTACCGGCGCATCCGTTTCGGCGGCTTCCATGAACGCGGTTACGATTGCGCCGCGATCCGCCGGGGCGACGGCACTGAGCGTCCCTTTGTATGCGGTTCGGTCCGTGCCGAGCATCTGGAAGAAATTGTCGTTGGCCTCAAGCAGGGAAAGCTGTGTCCCGATAAGGACTTTGGCGACGCCGCCGGGAATGCTGTCATAGGTGGAGTCGCGTTCCCGCTCGACGCGCTGAAGCTCCGTGACGTCTGAATAGGCGGCTTGGATGACGGGTACTCCGTCCATATTGTTGATGATGTTGGCGCTGGCGCAAACCCAGCGGACAGCCCCGTCCCGCCGGATGATACGGCAGTTATAGACGGTGGGGCGGCGATCCGCGATGAGGCGCTCGATGTGTTCCCGCACAGTGTCCACATCGCAGGGGTGGACGATGCTCATGAGCGATCCGCCGGTTTCCGTGCGGAACTGCTCTTCGGTGTAGCCGATGACATCGAAGGTGAAGGCGTTCGCGTTGAGGAAGGTTCCGTTGAGATCATATTGGACCAGCGCGCACAGCGTGGTGTCATAAAGGGATTGGAAAAACGCTTTCTGCCGCCGGATGGTATCGTTGGTGTGGCGCCGTTCCGTGATATCCACAATGACGCTGTTGATGACGGTCTTGCCTTCCTCGTTTTTGCTTTTGCTGCCCGTGTCCCAAACCCATATGAGTTTCCCGTCTTTCCGCTGCATACGGTATTCGGTGGAGTAGGTCAGGGAATTGGCGAAGCAGCGCTCGCAATCCGCCAGGGCCTGCGGCAAGTCCGGCGGATAGACGAGTTCGGTCATCCTGCCGCGGCATTTGGCCATGAGCTCCTCTTCGGTATACCCGAGCATCCGGCACAGGCCCTCGTTCACGTAGAACAGCGAATAGTATTCGTCATCCCAGTTGGCCTTGAGGCCGGAGGAGACGGTGCTGTTCAGGAGGGCTATCTGGCGGCTCTTCTCCACAAGGAGGCGCTGGAGGTATTCGTAGCTCTGCCTGCCGATCTGTGCAGGGAAGTCTTCCCCTTCCCGCATGTCAGCATAAGGATTGGAGATATGGATGAGCGTTATTTTCAGCTCTCCATCCACGAGCTTATAGGAGAAGGTCACGCGTTGATGGGCGCGGAGGACATAGCCTGTTTCGGGCTTGGTGGCGATCCAGCAGCGTCCGGCGACGAGGCATGAATGCTCATCCCACGAAACAAGGCGGTAGTCCTCATCGGTGATGATGCAGTCGGGCACGGCCTTTTCCGCATAGGTACGGAGAAAAAAGTCCTTTATCGTCTCGTAGTCGTAGCAGATCTGATCTTCGCCCGCCCCGATCCACGTGAGGGTTTCGTGAAATAAAGGAAGGATTTTGTCGAGGTCATGTTCGCAATAGTGGGCGCGCATGATTTCGGCGGTCAGTTGGGGAGCCTTCAGAAACAACGTGTTCATTCTTGATCCTGCGGTTGCGGAGAAAAGCCGGATGAGCGGCGGTGGAAGCGGAAGGAACGGACGGACGCCGCATGGGGACGGCGGAGAACGCCCGGAGAGGAGAGTGGGGCACGGATACTGACGGTGACGCATCCCTCTGCCGCTTTCCCGGATGGCTCAAGGTGTCGTGGGGCGCCTCCGGCATTTCAGGCGGACACCCGTTGGGACTCCCGTTTTTTCCTTGAACTAGCTCAAAAAAAAGGAAGGGGCAAGGTGAAGGGGAATTCTTCAAGCCGTGTACGCTGGACAATCAATACGCCGGGCAGTATTTTTCACAAAGGGGCTCTGCAATGCCCAAGGGGGTGCCATGTACCAGAAGGAAAAAGGGTTCACACTGATCGAGATCATTTCCGTACTCGTGGTTCTGGGCATTCTCGCCGCCGTGGCCCTCCCGAAATACTATGACCTGCAGGAAGAAGCCCGCATCAAGGCCGCCACCGCCGCGGTATCCGAAGCGCAGGCCCGCATCAACCTGGCTTTTGCGCAGTATTTATTGAATCATGGAGAATGTAAGGATATAGCCGCGCTTCTGATGACCCCGTTGGGAGATGGAAAGGGTGACGGTTCATTATATATAGGGGATGACGATGCCCATTTCGAAGATAAGACTGCGGGCAAGGTCGGGGGGTGGATATTTTGGGTCGATGAGTCGAAGAAGCTTGAAACGGTCAATGAGGACACTCGGGTAGGGCTCCTCGAGGACCCGGATGGGAACAAGATCGATATGAGCGAAACCGGCCTGTACCTTCGTATACCCCAGTGTAATTCCTCAAACAAAGATGAAAAATAACCAGAACCGATGGCCCCTTTCGTTCTCTGATCCGGGAACGCCATTCCTGAGTCCGAAAATCCATAATGCATGTTCAATGTATGTTTTCCCTATACGGGAGGGGGCTGCTTGCGCCGTTTCGGCGCGATTGCGGAATGCCTTTGCGAATGTTATTGAGAGCACTATTGTATAGCCGTGTTCAGGTGTAGCATAAAAGAGTGAATAAGGGCAGGGAAGGGCGTTCCTCACGGGGCGCTGTTTTGGTGCGTCTGCGGGAACCGGATACGTCCTCCGGCGATGGGAAGGCATGATGGGAACGGAAAAAAGGCAGATCCTCGTCGTCGACGATGTGGAGCTGAACCGGGCGATCCTCGCCGAACTTTTTCAGGATTCATACGAAGTCCTTGAAGCTGAAAACGGCTGTCAGGCGCTGGAACTGCTGGAAGCGCACCATGATGATATCCTGATCGTGCTTCTGGATATCATCATGCCGGTTATGGACGGCTTCGAGATGCTTCAGAACATGGCCCACCGCACGTGGAAGGAAGAAATCCCCGTCGTACTCATCACCTCCGAAAATTCCGACAACGCCCTTTTAAAGGGCTACGAACTCGGCGTTTCGGACATCATCAACAAGCCGTTCAATCCGAATATCGTCAAGCGCCGCGTCGACAACACCATCGAACTCTACCTGCACAAGCGCCATCTTGAGGCGCTCGTCCGGCAGCAGGTGGAAACCCTTGAAAAGCAGACGCTGAAGCTTAACCGTTTCAACGAATTCATTATCGATACCCTGAGCACCGTCGTTGAGTTCCGGAGCTGCGAATCCGGGACGCATATCAGGCGGGTCCGCGAAATCACCCGGCTTTTGCTGGAATCCCTGTCTTTCAGATATCCTGAATACGACCTTCCGCACAGCGCCATCGACAAGATGGTCAGTGCCGCCTCCATGCATGATATCGGCAAGATCGCCATCCCCGACGCGGTGCTCAACAAACCGGGCAGGCTCACGGCGGAAGAATTCGAGATCATGAAGACGCACTCCCTCAAGGGATGCGAACTGCTGCAAAGCATCAACGAAGGGCAGGACGAAGAGTACTACCGCTTTTGCTACGACATCTGCCGGTCCCACCATGAGCGCTGGGACGGGAGCGGGTATCCGGACGGCCTTGCGGGCAATAACATCCCGATCTGGGCACAGGTCGTTTCATTGGCGGACGTGTACGATGCGTTGACCAGCGAGCGCGTGTACAAGGCCGCGTATACGCACGCGCAGGCCGTTTCGATGATTCTGAACGGCGAATGCGGCGTCTTCAATCCCCGGCTGCTGAACAGCTTCCTGAGCGTCGCCTCGCGGCTGGAAAACGGGGAGATCGGGCCCATGTTCAGGGAACGGGCGGCCGCACCCACGAAGCCTTCGCACAAAAAGCACTCACTTTCGGCCCGGACCTTGTGGCTGCTAGAGCGTGAACGCGAAAAATACCGCGTCCTTTCCGAGCTTTCGGGGGATATCGTCTTCAATTACGACGTGAAGCGGGACATGTTGGAGTGTTCCGAGAAGTGGTATGAGGTGTTCGGCTGGGACATCACCGTGCCCAACGCCCGGAAAACCCTCCTGCGCTCCCCGTTCATCCATGAGGATGACAGGGCGATTGTCTTGAAGGGGCTTTCCGGAATCACGCCGAAGCACCCCCGCTGCCGTATGGAGATCCGGCTTATGACCTCCGGGGGCGGTTACGAATGGTTCGACGTGTATGCGAACGCCTTGTGGGATGCTGATTCCGGCAGCAGGCTAGGCTATCTCGGCAAGCTGACCAACATCAACGAACGGAAGAGCGAAGTAAACCGTTGGCGGGAACAGGCGAATACCGATCCGTTGACCGGGCTGTCCAACCGCAAGCGCATAGAGGAGCAGATTGCCCAGGCGCTTGAGGATGACAAGGAGAACGGGGCGGCGTTCCTGTTCATTGATGTGGACAATTTCAAGGCCGTCAATGACACGCTCGGCCATATGTTCGGCGATGAGGTGCTCCGGCATGTTGCCAGTGAGATCCGGCGCAAGGTCCGCACGTCGGATATTGTAGGGCGCGTGGGCGGGGACGAATTCATCGTGTTTCTGCGCAATATCCGTTCACTGGATGCCATTTCCAAAAAAGCCGGAGAGATTTGCGCGGCTTTCAAATCAAAGTACAGTGAAGCCATTCCGCATGGCGGCATATCGTGCAGTGTGGGCATAGCGCTGTATCCCGGAGACGGGGCGTGCTACGAAGATCTGATGTATAAGGCCGATCAGGCCCTGTACGCCGCCAAGGAAAAAGGGAAAAACTGTTTCGCGTTCTATGACGTCACATTCCGCAACAGGGCGTTCCCGTCCGTGCTCTCCGAAGTCGAAAGCGGGGCATAGCCAGCGGTATTCTCGCATTTCAAGCCGCGAGGGGCTCTCTCCGTCCGCCGCCGGTTTTCCAATGGGCCTGTGCACCGTATGAAACGCTCTTCCCTAGGGCCGTTCATCCGCCATACTGCTTGCGCGAGGAGCCGCCAGCGCATCGGCAGGAAAAAACACGGGCACGAAAACGTTTTCCCGCACATTGGAACCACGGCGTCCGAAACGGCGTCTTGTCCCATCCTGATTGGAAAAGCGGGTAATTCACCTTCAAGCGAAAGGAAGGACGGCATGAGACGATGGAACCGGCTGAGGGACGTTGTTTTGGGGGTGATAGTGTCCCTGTTGTGCGCCTTCCCCGTATCCGCCCGAGAAAAAGTGATTTTAGACAGCGACATGGTGGAAGGCTTCGATGACGGGGTCGCCATGCTGGCGCTGGCGCAATCCCCCGGCATCGAGCTGATAGGGGTGACCATCGTGGCCGGCAACACATGGGTTTCCGACGGCGTGGCCTATGCGTTGCGCCAGCTCGAAATCGCGGGCCAGAACATCCCCGTGGCCGCGGGCGTGGATCGTCCGTTCAGGCCGCAGCGGTACGAATTGTTCGGGCTGGAGCGGCAGCTGTTCGGCATGGGTCATGATGCGTGGGTCGGCGCGTTCGGATACCCAAAACCGGAATCATGGCAAAAGGTTTATCGGGAGCGATACGGCAAAGAGCCTCAGTCGCGCCCCGATCCCCGTCATGCGGTGGATTTCATCATTGAAGAGGTGCGGAAACACCCCGGAGAGCTTACCATTGTGGAGATCGGCCCGTGCAGCAACCTGGCGCTGGCCGTGCTCAAGGCCCCTGACATCGTGCCGCTGATCAAGCGGGTGATCTTTATGGGCGGCTCGTTTTTCAAGCCCGGCAATGTGACCCCGACCGCCGAGTTCAACTGGTGGTTCGATCCCGAAGCGGCGCGCATCGTTGTGCGGACGCCGTTCCGCGAGCAAATCATGGTCGGGCTCGACGTCTGCGAGAAAATGCCCTTTTCCTCTGATCGCTATCAGGCTTTCCTTGCCGGACAACGCCCGGAGATGAAAAAGCTTTTGGAATCCACGTATGCGGGGCAGCAGTTCGCCAAGGACAAGGCCTTCAGCCAGTACGTCTGGGATGTGCTGGCAGCCGCGATTCTGATCGATCCGAGCCTGATCACCGAGGAACGTACATGCGCCGTGGACGTGAACGCGGAATTCGGGCCATCCTACGGGCAGGCGCTGGCCTATCCCGACAACGGGCCGCAGGGAAGCCAAAAAGCCCGGATCGTCATGACGATCGATCAGGAACGCTTTTGGAACATGCTGACGGCACGCTGAACCGTTCAACCGATGGGCTTTGAACCGGTTCAGGGATGAGCCGCTCCATATAGGCAAAACGCCGGGGAGTTTTTCCCGGCGTTTTGTTGTATAAAAAGAAAACCTCCCGCTAGGCGGGAGGTTCCGAAAAGCTTACAGCTTTGCATATGTTATAAAAACTCCTTTTGATTTGTTAGTAAAGCTTGCGGTCTGGCAACTGCAAGCGGCAACAAATCAAAAGG
>ENA-UERN01002042-UERN01002042.1-human-gut-metagenome-genome-assembly--contig:-NODE-2042-length-16845-cov-12.209625_pt1 | contig 16845 bp, 20 predicted proteins | sample MGYA00242950_ERZ507950 | MGnify/ENA primary metagenome ERZ507950 (study PRJEB26167, sample SAMN06115515) | human gut metagenome | host: Homo sapiens | place: China:Ningxia | collected 2014-11-26...
TTCAGTTGGTTAGAATACATGCCTGTCACGCATGGGGTCACGGGTTCGAGTCCCGTACGCACCGCTTCTTAAGAAAGTAAAATAAAAAAGTCTTTGATTACATTGATAATCAAAGACTTTTTTATTATGCATTACACAAAACCCAAATCTCTAACAGCTGCAATCTACGACTAAGACTGACGGATATCTTAAACATCCTGTTACCCGTCATCAGACCTATAAAGTCATATATAAAAATGATAATAATTCACTGCATCATCTGTGTTATTCAATTTAAAATAGCACCTTTGCATACATAAAGAAAATAGAATGATATATGAAAGAAGTAATATTTGTACTCTTAAATGAGTTTGCCGACTGGGAAGGCGCATTTATAGCTGCCTGCTTGAATCAGGGTGTTATGCCCGGAAGTCCTGTTCCTTATAAAGTGAAGACCTTGTCAATAACCAAAGAGCCTGTCTCTTCAATAGGGGGATTCAGAGTATTGCCCGATTATGATTTGAAAGATATGCCGGAAGATTATGCAGGTCTGATATTAATCGGTGGCATGAGCTGGTTTTCACCAGAAGCTGAATTGATAGTCCCGCTGGTAGAAAAAGCTATCAAAGATGAGAAAGTGGTTGGCGGAATATGCAATGCTTCCGTATTTCTTGGCATGCACGGATTCCTCAATGACGTAAAGCATACGAGCAATACAATCGAGTATCTGAAACAATATGTCGGAGAGAAATATACTGGTGATTCGAACTACATCAATAAGCAGGCTGTAAGAGATGGAAAGATTGTAACCGCTAACGGAACCGGACAACTGGAATTTTGCAGGGAAATACTATATGCATTAGAAGCTGATACAGCCGAAGCAATAGAAGAAAGTTATCAATTTTATAAAAACGGATTCTGTCCGGAGTAATAAAGTGAGGTTAAGTTCAACAACTATCAGACGATTAAAATTAGATATAAAAATAGTCAACCCCCAAAGAATATGGTACACTTGGTATATTGTGATGACAAGAGTAAAGTATTGAACAAAATACTTGATGGCAGTAAAACAATGGTAGTTCGCGGAGCAGCCGGACGGAAAATCCCGCACAGCCGGGTAAACGAAGGCGAAACCCTCTATTTTATGCAGAAAGGTTCTAAAAAAATTTCTGCCAAAGCCACCGTAACTCATGTCGAGAACTATTTGAAACTAACAGAAGAAGAAATCATAGATACCCTTGCTCATAATCAGCTTAAACTCAATCTGACAGACAAGCAGAAAGAACGTTGGCATAAGAAATGCTTAATACTAGTAGAATTTTCCAATGTAGAAAAGATTGAACCTGCATACGATTTTGACCATCAAGGAAATATGGATGACTGGTTGATCATTGACAAAATCGAAGATGTAGTTGTAGGTACAAGTATTCCGTATAATTATGAAAAAAGCAAGTTCAAATAGTACAAATAAGAAATAGTATGTAAGAGTGAAGTGCACCCCAAAAGTTTTTTGTCCAACTTTTGGGGTGCACTTCAGAGTTTTGACAATCTCTTATACAAATCATTTATTTGCCATCCCCATTCCCTGTAACCATTTCAAAACGGATTCTTTGGAATCGGAGACATTATTACGGGAAATGGCAAGCCCTTTCCGCATCTTAGCTCCTTTCTCCAATGAAGCAATGGTCTTTTCGGCTTGTGAAAAACGGCTTCCTCCATGCGTACAGAATGGTATAATGGTTTTACCAGTAAAGTCATATTCATCAAAGAATGAATAGAGAGGCATCGGCATATCATACCACCAGTTCGGAAAGCCGACAAATATAACATCATAATCAGCAAGGTTCTTAATATGTGTTGCCAACTTGGGACGGGCTTTCAGTTCATTTTCCTTTTTGGCATCATCAATCAGTTCCTTATGTGTGCCCGGATAAGTATGTACGGTCTTTATCTGAAAAAGATCACCACCTGTCTCTTCACTGATGAGGGTAGCTACATATTCGGTATTACCATAAAGTTTACCGTTCGATACAAGGCGACTGGCACCGGATGAAGTATCCACTTCGTCTGTTTCGGGCGAAGTGAAGTAAACAATCAGTACTTTGCCTTTACTTGATACTTCGTTGGCACTATCTGTTCTAGTTTCTATTACCGGTATTTCCGGTAAATTATCAGTTACTGTTGCTTTGCCATAGGCAATAAAGACACAGCCTAACACAGCCAAAATTGCGAGTGATAAATAAATCTTTCTCATTATCTGAATATTTTTTATGGGTTAAGGATCTTGCTATACTCTTCGTCCGTTACTTTCTCATACCAAACAGCCGGGCCGAGAGAGACTTTCGTATTGATAGCGATATGTATAAATTCGCTGTCAGGGGCAGCACCATGCCAATGGACAACGTTAGAAGGAATGGCGACGACATCGCCCGCATTCAATATCTGAACAGGCTTGCCTCTTTCCTGGTAATATCCTTTCCCGGAAGTTGCAATCAGAATCTGTCCACCGGGATGAGAGTGCCAGCTATTACGTACACCGGGATCGAATACCACATTGGATATTACGACATCAAATTTATCTGCATCTGTCATCAAACGTTGCAGCCAGGCTGCACCTGTAAAATTGGGACTGGAAATGAGATCACCCTTTGGAAAAATTTTAAGTTCGGTATCCGCCTTCAGCGCTTGCTTTTTAGTTGCTTCAGTCATTTCAGAGGAAGCATTTGCAACAAATCCCTTACTTTGCAGTAATCCATCCAGTTCTATGTGTATTGCATGGGCTTCTTTATGACCAATATTTTTCTCTATGATAGCAAGCAGATGGCGAAGCTGATCAGGAGTAATACCAAGATTCAGGCAAATGCCCATGTGTGAACGGGCCATCGGCTCCACACCACCCATCGCAGCAAGTATGGCAACAGTGGTAATCTCTCTTTCATCATAGGTCAGTACATCCCGTTCAAAGATATCGGCAAAAAGATGTTCTTTTAAAAACTGCTCAATAATAGGTGCAAATTCAGCATAGCCGGCTTTCGGAGCATTAGCGGGAACGCCTGATATTTCAGCAAGAATATCCCGTCCCCGTTCATATTTACTACGCTGATCAGTAATGGGCGATGCTTCCCGCCCTATTTTGTCATTGATTCCTTTAGCTTTGCGCTCATCCAATACAGCAATAAAAGTCTGTAGTCCTCGCAAGCTACGAGGAAAACCACAATAAGCATATGAATGGACTAGTATTTCCTTAATTTCATTTACAGTCAGACCCGCATCCAATCCTTCACCCAAAGCTATTTTCAGATGTAACAAGTCACCCCTGCCCGTATAGGAAGCGATAGTAACAATGTGTTGTTGGCGGATACTCAGTGTTTGCTCCAAAGGAGAATTCTGCGCCAACAGATTATCACACATAAACAGATTAAAACAGGCTATCGCCAAAATTGAAAAGTATTTTTTATAATTCATATTATCATCCTATTTGCAATTATCTTCAAGCCATTGTCCCAGTAAGTCTGCTAATTGAGCATTATTCAAGTCCTGCATCAGAAAATGAGTATTGCCATAAATACCGATCTTTGGTAATTCCACCAAAGTAGCATTGCCCCCATGACGGTTGATAGTTTCCACAAATTTACGTCCCATCTGAAGACGTACCCGCCAGTTCTCATCACCTAATTTCTCGGAAGGAGTTTCAGGAATATAGTCTCCAAAATACATAACAATAGGTATTCGAGTCAACTTCATAAACTGTTCCATGGGGACAGGCGTACCTTGTGTCCCGCCGGTAAGACCTTCAATGGGAGCAGGAACTTCACCTTCGGGAAAAACATAGCCACCCGGTTCGTATGCTACGACTGCCTTCACTTTCCGGTTCTGCATTGCTGCCATCCATCCGGGAAAACCACCTGCTGAATGTGTTACCAAAATATTGTCACCAATACGCTCTGCCAATGCGTTGATTGCCGTTACATCCTGACGATGATCACTCAAGTCCGGTGTCATTTCACGGAAGAACTGAGACAAGTAAACAGAATCGGTTGGAAATTGCACTCCTTTATTATATTCAGGCCATACACCTATTCGCCAAATATCAAACCAAAACATCTCATCGGCAACTGGCTTTACTGTAATGGTAGCAGAAGTCCTTCCGGCACGACCGCGACCGGGAAGATCCATCACATAAGTGCTATAGTGCTTTCGCAGCATGAGGGTGGAGAATCCGTCACGTCCATCGGGAGTCATTTCCCAACAAACACCCGAACCTCCATAGCCATGAATAAAAACAAGCGGAAACTTTTTGGATTCTACCGGCATCTGAAAATGTACAAAGGCATGGTCTGCCCGATAACTTTGCCCCTTCTCTTCCTGAGTAGCCCAGCCGACAAATTTACTGTTGTCATACGCTCCTTCATGCAGTATCGTTTTTCCTCCTACAGAGAAATGGCCTTGTTTCTGCAGGATGATAGGTTCTTGCGCTAGCGCCATCGTTACACTAAAAAGCAGTAATACTATTCCCAAATATTTATTCATATCTTATCTATATTTTATTTTAATCAAGTCACTTTTCCAAAAGATAAGATCTACAGTCTTTTACCGAAAAACTCCACCAATTTACTTACTGCCTTATCTACATATTCGGGAATATAGTAAGTTTGAATATGAGTGGCGCCGGGTATTAGAAACAGTTCCTTATCAGTAGTTCCTGTTGCCTTTTGAAAGGCTTCATCAGTCATATAGAAAGTATCGGCTTTACTACCTGCCAGCATAAGCAATGGCTGATTTATCAGATCCATATTAGAAGTGGCATCCCATGTCATCAGATCGAGCAGACTGCTGACTGTGTATCTGAAAGTGGAGTTAGGATGGGCGTGAGTCTTACCATAATAGATAAATCCTTCGCGGTATAAATCAAATGGGAGTTTAGCTATTTGTTCGTCAGTAAGGTTGGATTCTCCCGTATACAAAACCTCTCCACCAGCTACTTCTTGCGCACGGGCATCTGTAGCCTGTTTCAACCTATCTTGAATGGTAGATAGCTGAGAGCCCATAAATCCATCTCTTCTTACCTTACCGGAATTAAACATACTCAGAGTAGCTACAGCCTTCAGACGCTTGTCAGACTGTGCAGCTTTTAAAGTATATCCGCCACCACCGCAGATGCCGAGAATACCGATACGTTCTGTGTCAACACCCGGATAATGAGTAATATAATCAATCATGCCGTGAATGTCTTCAATACGATAGGCAGGTTTGTCCACATTACGTGGCTCACCACCGCTTGCTCCCTGGTAGGAGGCGTCTGCTACCAAGGTGATATACCCGTTTTCAGCCAAACGCTGGGCATAAAGACCTGCAACCTGTTCTTTCACACCTCCATTCGGATGTGCCACTACTATTGCCGCATATTTCTTTGCAGGATCGTAACCAGCAGGCACATATACATTGGCAGCAATTTTTATTCCATGCAATTGATAGCTAATAGGGTGAATATTCACATAACCTTTGATGTTCTCTTTGAGTGCATTTTCATAAACTAATCCGAAAGGATTATTCTGTGCAGATAATACTGCAATACCTTGACTAAGTATCATCATTAAAACTAATTTGAGTATTAAATATTTCTTCATAATTGATTATTTGTTATGCTATTATTGATTTTGATAATGCAAATTTAGAGGAATTAGGAAAGTGACACAATAGACAGATTACTGATATGCTAACACATTTCACTGTTTGTATCATTCTATCTATCAATCGACTAACACGAATTACAGTTTAACTAACCTTAATTACTGATTCTAATATATACCATATTTATTAATCCGATAAAATCATTAATTTTGTAACAAAGAAAATGATACGGATTATGGGAAATATAATAAAGTTAGAGACAATTCAGGACTACAATGCACTGTTGGGAGCTGAAACATTGCACCCTCTTGTTAGTATAACAGACTTTTCCAAACTAAAGTCTATCAAGCATTGTCGGAAGAACTTTGGTTTTTACTGTGTATTTTATAAAGAACTTAAATGTGGAACATTACAATATGGCCGTAGTAAATACGATTACCAGAACGGTACATTAGTATTTATCTCCCCTGGTCAGGTGGCGGGTATAGATGATGGAGGAGAAACGCTCAATCCCAAAGGACTCGCACTGATGTTTCATCCGGATCTGCTATATGGTACTCCACTCGCCCGTAGAATGAAGGATTACACATTCTTTTCTTACGAATCCAACGAAGCCCTGCATATGTCCGAACGCGAACGCCAAATTATCCTCAATTGTTTCAATGAGATAAAAGAAGAATTGGAACACGCTATCGACAAACATACCAAGCAAATTATTGCTTCGAACATAGAAACCCTGCTCAACCATTGTATCCGCTTTTACGAACGTCAGTTCATCACCCGCGAAAATGTTAACCGGGATCTGCTCGGTAATTTCGAACAAATACTAAATTCCTATTATGCTTCAGAAAAGCCGCAGACTACCGGATTACCGTCTGTCGGATATTGTGCTGAACAAATGCACCTTTCGCCCAATTATTTTGGAGATCTGATAAAAAAGGAAACCGGAAAATCGGCACAAGAATATATTCAGTTAGTTGTTATGGAGAAAGTAAAAGAGCTGTTAGCAGAAAGTAACAAAACCGTCAGCGAAATCGCTTACGAACTTGGTTTCAAGTATCCGCATCATTTGAGCAGAGTATTCAAAAAAGTAACAGGTACCACCCCTAATGAATATCGCCTGCAAATAGGATAGGTTCTAATCTGATTTCCAAGAAAGACATAAAATAAAGAGAGTATCCATGCAGACACTCTCTTTATTTTCCTCAATATCTTTTTTCATTGATAATTTGTCATGATTATAAATTAATCAGAAAGTTAACCATTTCAGGGTCATAATGGGAGAAGAACAGACTTTCTTTTTTATCGAGTCCGGCAATCTCTTCCATATCCTTTGCGGACAAGGTGAAGTCAAATACATCGAAGTTTTCTATCATGCGTTCCTTGCGAGTTGATTTCGGGATAACGATGATATCACGCTGAATAAGAAAGCGCAGAGCTACCTGTGCAACCGATTTTCCATACTGTTCTCCGATTGCTTTCAATACTTCATTAGAGAAGAAATTATTGCGTCCTTCTGCAAATGGTCCCCATGACATGACCTTCGTACCGTATTTCTTCATAATCTCCTGCGGTTTCACTTGCTGGTTGAAGACGTGTGTTTCAACTTGATTCACCGCCGGTTTAATCTCACAAAATTCTGCCAGGTCAATGAAACGGTCCGGATAGAAATTGCTGACACCAATGGCACGAGCTTTTCCGGCCTTGTAAGCCTCTTCCATGGCACGGTATGTACCATAGTAATCATTGAAAGGCTGATGAATAAGCAGTAAATCAACATAATCACTTTGGAGCTTACGCAAAGATTCGTCAATAGAAGCTTTTGCTTTTTCGTATCCACCGTTCGAAATCCATACTTTCGTTGTGATAAACAGTTCTTCACGTGGCACCCCGCATTTCCTGACTGCATTCCCCACTCCTTCTTCATTATAATATGCCTGTGCAGTATCAATAGAACGATAACCGACACTAATAGCATCCAGCACACAGCGCTCACACTCTTCAGGAGTTACCTGATATACACCATAGCCCAAAATCGGCATTTCAACACCGTTGTTCAATCTTACTGTTTCCATAAATGTACTATTTTAATTATTAAACTCAATACCTCCATACTTATCAATAACAAGATCAATAGTTGAATTGATTTTATTGCAGTACAAAATTAAGGAAGAAACATACATCTGACAGTAGATAAATTACGGGTTGTTCAACCATTATTACTGATTCTATTCAACAGTGAAACTTTCCGACTTAAAGTTACTGTAAAACCTTCCGGAAATCGCTGTAAATTTTAAAACACAATAATCGGGGTCTGTCACTCCTTCGGGATAATACATCGTATCCCCTTCCTGCCATATCATCTCTTTACTGGCAGGATCGGTCAGCACTTCCATAGTACCGCGCAGCATCACCCCTCTAAAGAACCGCGTATCACAAAAGTAAATACAGGCATGATTGTTCTCACGATATTGGGCCACACGCATTGACGAAGTATTTGTAGTCAGATAAATCGTCTTTATCCCTTCCCTCTTTCGGGGTTGCAACATAGCTTTCATATTAGGAAATCCTTCACTGTCTATGGAACCGATAAAGGCTGTTTTCAGCTTATCAATCATGTTCCCTACTGTTTTTTCCGCATCTCTCATCGTTCAGTTATTTTAATTGGTTATTATCTGATGCGAAAGTAAGGATATAGAAGACAATCAGTGCAACAAAAAGAAAGGGAGAAATATCACTTTTTACGGTTTATGCGTTTTTCGATAGAGTAATGGCGTTTCTCCAGTATGTTGCCGGAAGCTACCGATAAAATAAGAGACGGTTGAGAAATGAAGTTCAAACGCAATATCCGATATAGGGAAATCTGTATAAGTAAGCAGTCTCTTAGCCTCATCCATTACTTTATTCCGGATATATTGCTTCGCACTAATCCCTTTTGTTGAGGTTACAATCTCATTCAGATAATTCGGGGTAATACAAAGTTTATCCGCGTAATATTGAACAGAATGCTGCTCTGTCATATGGCTCTCAACCAACTTCATAAATTTGTTGATATGGATATTGCCGACCTCTTTGGATATAGTCTCTTCTTCCATATTCACTTTCTTATATTCCCGGTCCAACAACATCAGGACTTCATAAAGTAATGCCCTTAATACATACACATCATTCTGTTTGTATGTATCAATCTCTGTTTTAATATTGCGCAATATCTGAAGGATACGCATATAAAGTTCATCCGGCAACCGTAATTTGGATGATGGCTTTCCCGACTGGAAGAATGAAAGATGCTGCACAAAGAGAGAATCCTTAAAAAGGGAAGATAAAAACTCATCTTCAAAGATCAAAGCATAACCATTGACTATGTGGCGGGTATCCCAGTTCCGAATCTCTCCCGGTTTAGAGAAAAACACATCACGGGAAGTCGCCTCGTTAGTCTGATTATCTATCGAAAACCTGCCCTCCCCTTCCGTGACAAACGTGATATCATAGTAAGTCAACGTGTGGACTGAACTCTGAGCGAGGAACTTCTTTACGTATTTCAGTTCGACGACATCTATCAAAAGTTCACTTCCATACTTATTCTTGTAGAAAGTATATCGGGGAATCAAGTTTTTCATTTCGATTACAAAAATAATATTCCTTATCAAATAATCCAAAGACTTTCCGGTTTTGAGAAGCACCGGGATAACAATAGACTATTCAACAAGGAATATCTTCAAATATAGAGAATGAGACATTTCTTATTTACAGCTTCCGGCCAGATATCCCAGACTTGTCACATCAGCCCCTAAATAATAAGTAATGTACTTCAAAGGGACTCTGTACAGAATATCGGGAATTTCTGATAATAAAGAAAGGTATCTTTCCCTGATCGTCAGTTTACGTGCATTCACACTCATTTCCTCTTTAAGGTAAAACTGATATTCCATCATCTGACGAACCAGATTGGAAAACGTGATGGACGTTGCACACAATTCCTCGATCTCATCTTCGCTGATGTAATAGGCCACACACCTTGTCAGTGTTTTGACAGAATGCTTACTTGTATTATAGCACAATATAGCATCACCTTCGGACAGGAATCTGACGGTTTTGTCCTCTCCCTGCCGGGTAGTAAATGTATGCAGGATACCGGAAACGATAATGTACAAGCTCTGCTCGGGCATTGTAGCAGAAGCAATCGTTTCTCCTTTATCCAGATACACTCTTTCCATGCGAGCCAACAGCTCTTTCACTTCCTTTTCTTCAACCTGATACTCAAAACAGAGTTTCTTCAAATAAGCTTCCATACAAATTGATTTTAGTTAATATATCCACTTAAAACACCTAATTCGACATAGCAGGCATCATGGTGCCTTTCAAATAAACTTTCTTCCGGGTATATCTTAAATACCAGATACAGATCAACAATGAAACCACTGTTGAAACAGGCGGTGCAAAGCCCATGATAAACAGGGAAGAACTGTCTATCTGACTAAACCAGTACGACAACGGAATCCGGAACAGGAAAGTCGCTATCAGACTGTGAATCATCGGGAATAATGAATTTCCCTGTCCGCTGAAGTAAGAGTTTATGCAGAACACAAAACTTACAACGATACAGTCGATACTATATCCCCGCAGATACTCCGCCGCCATTGATACCACCGCAGCATCTTTGGTAAAGAATGCGGTAAGCGTTTCCGGCAGGAATTGTGAATACACACAAACCGATACACCGAAAACAAGTGCAATTCCTATCCCCGAAGCCAGACAGCGGTTCATCCGTTGTATAAGTCCGGCTCCGTAGTTCTGTGCCGTCATCGTCGCTACTGCCGATGAGATTGCCATCGGAGGCAGCATGGCAAACACTATAATCTTCTCTACGACACCCAAAGAAGCCGATGCGATCACTCCCATCTGATTGACTATAACGGTGATGATCAGAAACGAGATATTGATCAGCGCATCCTGCAACGCAATAGGCGCTCCCAATGTCATGACTTTCTTGGCCAGGTTCCGGTTCAACCGGATATCTTTCCGGGTAAACTCAAAATGAAATCCGTGCCGATATAAGAACCAAAGAGAGATCATGAAGCTGACTCCTTGCGCCGTTATGGTGGCAACTGCCGCTCCTGTAGCTCCCAAATGGAAATATCCTACCAGTATAAAATCGAGTACAATATTAATCACACACGCCAGTGCTACAAAATAAAGCGGCGTTCTGGAGTCTCCCAATCCGCGCAAAATACCGCATACGACGTTATATCCTACTATAAACAATATCCCGGCCGAACATACAAGGATGTAACTTTTCGTATCCGCCATCGCCTCTATCGGCGTATGCATCAACTCTGCTATCCGACCATGAAAAAACACCATGACCAAAGTAAGCAACACCCCGATTATTGAAAACAACCATACGGACGAACCGATGGTGAAAGCTACTTTCTTGTCATCCTTTGCTCCGGTAGCTATGGCAATCAGAACGGTTGTTCCTGTCGTAATGCCAAGAATAATCCCCGTGATTGTCTGCATCACCTGACTACCGATGGCCACAGCCGCCACACTTGCAGAATCATCGTATTGTCCTACCACAAAAAGGTCGGCCCCGCCATAAAGTGCCTGAAGCACATTGGCAATCAGAAAAGGAACCGCAAATTGCAGTAATACTTTCGGAACACTCCCTTGTGTCAAATTTAACTCTTTCATAGTTTTTCAATACTTACTCCTCTTATCTTACTTGTTACAAAATAAAAAAGTGCCGGACAAGCTGAATGATTCACACCATTCATCTTATCCAGCACTATAATTATCTATTATAGCACCCTCCGATGAGGATTTTCTATGCCTGTCCCTATTTTTGGGGTGCAAATATGGGCTTTGTTTTCATAACTACCAAATTATAATCGATAATTATTTTTTTATGATACCATAAGGTATCAATGTGATACCAATTTCAGACCGACAATGGAGCAAATCAATGTGAAGATGAAGAAAATTCTGCCCCAACTTGCCGGCTCTTTAAAGAAAAAGATACCGATCAGCACCGTACCGGCGGCACCGATACCGGTCCATATAGCATAAGCCGTACCAACGGGCAATGCTTTGGTAACCCTTATCAGAAGGAGCATACTGACACACAGGGATATCAGCAGCCCTAATGACCACATATATTTCTCTGCTCCTACTACTCTGTTTATTTTTCCCAGACAGAAAGTAAAGACCAATTCAAGGCATCCCGCCAAAATCAAAAGAATCCAATTCATAACACTTCTTTTTTTTGATTGCAAAGGTCATGAATTTCCGGCACCCTTCATTTTACATTTGTAAAAAAGGGATTTTACAAAGTTTAAAAAATCATCTTATCTTCGCACGAATTCTGCTTAGATTGACCTGTGAGATGCCTAAATAGGAAGCTATAATACCCAATGGCACACGTTGAAGTATATCGGAATATTCGGATATCAGTTCCTGATACCTCTCCAATGAAGTTTTGAATTGCCTTGATATAAACAGCTTTTCCGATTTGATGTATTCTCTCTCGGCAAACTTCCGTCCCCAGTTGGCTATATGTATATCTTCCAGATAGAGATTGTGCAGTTTATCGACACTGAGTTCATACAGGACACTATCTTCCAAAAGTTCAATATTCTCATATCCTGCCCGATTATCATAAAGAGTTTGCAAAGGGAAGATTGCATCCCCTTCTTTCCCGAACCAGAAGGTAACCTTCTTATCCGACTGATGAGTATAGGCATGCAGCATCCCTTTCTTCATCAGATAGAACTTAGAGCTTTTATGGTTTGCCCGGAACAGATGGAAGCCTTTAGGATAGGCTACTTCGGGAGCATCGCTCAGTAAAGCCTCCTTTGAAGCATCCGGCAACTTGTAAATCGAGTCTATGATATCATTTATATCCATAAGCTGTTTTATTTCAATCGTTTTGCTACCCTTTTCAGCATAGAACGGATGATGACTTTATGAAAAGGACGAATAAAGAAGAAGTACAACCAGCCCAGTCGGTTATTGAACTTTACAACGGTCGTGATTGTAAACGTCTGCCCACCGGACTCCTTCTCTCCACACCATAAGGCAGCATGAAACGTCAAGTGTTTATCGGGCATACCGAAAACAACTTCCTGTGCATTCTGCTCACATATCGTATCGGCAAAGCGCATACCAACTTCCAGACCTAACGGTTTGACTATCGTATTCCTTAACTTCATCAGCCCATTCACCCACGCCGGAGAGTGGTTAAAAGCCATATCAAAGAACTCGTCGGAAGTGATTGCTTTTTCACTGACCACATTCCTTGAAAAAGAATCGCAATAATCTGCCGGAAGATAGCCGGCTATCAAACTGTCCTGGGGTATATTCTGCTCTTTCATCATCTTCAGCCATACCTTAATAGTATGGTTTGCCAAAAGTAGTCACTTTAGATAGACAAACAATGACTTTGCCCGATTTTCTGCTATTATCTCCTGCCCGTCCGACAGATATTACTATTACTTATTCACAAACTGAAGGTCATAAATGAATATATACAGCAAGGGCTGCCCTTTCACGGAGCAGCCCTCACCATTCTATTTACATCTCTTGTTTTTAGTCTTCAATCGTACATATACTTACACGGTTCCAATCCGGTTCGGTAAACATGTCACCTACGCCCTGACCTTCGGCAGTGATACGAGAAGCATTGATTTTGTATTTATTGACCAAGATAGTCTTTACGGCTTCCGCACGCGCAGCAGCAATTCTTGCATTGACTTCGACGCTGCCTTCCGGAGAAGCATACCCCTTGATCACTACTTTTGCATCAGCATATTTCTTCAGATAAGAAGCTACGCGTTCCACATTCGGCAACTGTGAAGCGTCAACCGATGATTTACCCTGTCTGAAAGTAATGATAGATTCAGGAACACGAGCAGTTTTCACTACAGTCTCCACCGGAACGACCTTGGTACGGCATTCTTCCAGTTCTTGCTGCAATCCGCTGATTCTCTGATTAGCACTATTGAGTTCACCGTCCTTATTGTTCACCTGTCCGCGGAGGGCATTGATAGAAGCATTCAGATCGTCGATTTCTCCCTGGTTGTAAACTCTTACTTTAGTGAAGTAACGGTTTCCTGTACTACTCTTGAAGTGGTAAGTTAGTCCGGCAGTCAGTTCAAATGCTGCATTATTAGCATTGAAACGGCTTTTTGCCTGGTTGAAATCCCCTTGCATATCATATACGATGGCAGGTTTCAGTCCCAATGTCCAGGCCTTGCTTTCGCCTAGATTAAAGTTCAGGTTCAATCCGAAACGAGTTGACCATGAGTTTTGGTCGCCATCACCATTCACATAATAATGTAGCCAGCCTGCTCCAGCTACAGCTTCTACCTCAAACAAACGAGGAGTGCCATTATAACCTGCAAATAAGTTCATCAAGTTTACTTTACCCAACAGACTAATGTCTGAAGCATCAAAAGCCGTTTTACTTGAAGTAGTATTAATATATCCCATTCCCTGCAATCCTAAACCAAAAATAGGAGTCAATTGTTTTGAAACCCCAATTCCAAATCCGGGGCGTGCATTCTTAAAGAAAGCGCTGTGAGTAAGAGGAGTGATTGCACCGGCATTTACTTCTACAGACCAATTATCTGTAAGTTTTGTACCTTCTACAACGGATTGAGCATTTGCTGTAAATGCACCCAATACCATAGCTAATAAAATAATAGATTTCTTCATAATCATACGTTTTAAATTGTAATGTTCCATTTGCTAAATCATTAGAAATGTTTTATCTGCTCATGCCTAATTTTTTAGTTTATAATTTATTTTGTTATTCACTTTAAACAACATACTATATCAAATATTAGTTCACGATCATCTATCTGAATTAACAACTATTTGATATTTAAAAGTCTCATAGAACCTATGATCAACAACAGCGTCTCCATTCGAACAAATAATTAAATCCATTCGTTAAGACAATAAAAACAAGAAAAATGAATACCTTATCTACAAGTAAACAAAAACTATCCTTAGCCTTTAAAATAATAAAAGATACGGTTCAAGGATTTGTTGATGACAATGTAATGAGACTGAGTGCATCTTTGGCATACGCTACCCTATTTTCTATCATTCCATTATTTTCTCTATTAATTACTATTGGAGTCTTTCTTCAGATTGATCTAACTGATCAATTATATACCCAGATAAAACCGGTCGTAGGTCCAAAAGTTGTCGAGGCGCTCCGATCCATCATCGAGAACGCGACAGAAGCAGACGTATCTTCTTTTGCAACAATTATTAGCGTTGGAGTTACTATATTTAGTGCAACTACTGTCTTTGCAGAAATTCAGAGTTCACTGAATACTATTTGGGGCATAAAGGCAGTCCCCCGGAAAAGTTGGCTTAAATATATTAAAAACCGATTACTCTCTTTTTCTGTTATCCTCGTATTTGCTTTCATTTTATTGATCACATTTACCATTACTAACCTTATCACAGATTTGAGTAACAGATATATTGCCAACAATCCGGATGTAGCCGAATCATTAGTAAAAGTTATAGGCATATTTGTTAACATAGTAGTAACAACTATCATATTCACACTAATCTTTAAAATACTACCCGATGCAAAGATTAAAAGTAAAGACGTATTTATCGGAGCAGTCGTAACTACTGTACTATTATTGGCAGGTCAGTGGGGAATATCGTTCTATATAGCTATTGCAAACATTGAAACAGTTTACGGAGCTGCGGCATTCATGGCTATTTTCATCATATGGATTTACTACTCTGCCATTATCATATATACAGGTGCAGAATTTACCAAGGCTTGGGCAAATGAGCTGGGAGGGAAGATTTTCCCTGACGAATATGCGGTGGCAACTAAAATAATAGAGATACACGAAGAAAAGAAATCGCTTACATAGGGTGGGTAGTGTCACTAAGTTCCGGCAACCGAATACAGCCGGACTTAGTGACAAACGATTAATCAGCTACTTACCTCCGGGCATCGGCAGAAAGTGTATAGATTTCACTTTTTACATCATTTTCTCTTCTATGCTGTTTTGCACGCACCATTTTCCTTAATTTCTTTGTTTTAGATTCTGGCGAGAGATGATAAATAAGCGCTCCTATTGCTGAACCTAGTGTCAGCCTGATCCATAAATTAAAACTACCGGTTTTCATAATTAATTGTGTTAACGGTTAAACATATAAAATAATGTCGTTTCCACTCTCTCTGATTGTTTATGACAAAAAGGGGAGAACAGCTATCATTTACACCGTCCTCCCACTTTTGAACAACAAACACCTAGCTATTTTTTTGCTTTATCCGAGAAAATATGAACTTTGTTTCTTACATCATCTGCTTTTTCTGCTATATGAAAGGTTCCGTCCGCTACCTTATCGGCCACTTCAACCCCAGCATCCAATACTTTATCATTCACCGTATCAATCATGTTTATGCCTTCACCAGTTACTTTCTGAAAGGCATGATTTACTTTTTCTTTCATCTTCTTGCCCTTAGGAGAACACCAAAAATGATAAACAAGCGCTCCAACTACCGAGCCTACTCCCAGCCCAATAATTAAATTAGATTTTCCTCTTTCCATAATCAAGTTTTAGTTTAAATTATTAATAAATCAAAGTTCTTCACCCTTCGTTCGGATGCCTTCTGAATAAAGATACAATCCATAAAAGCAATACTGCACCTACAACCGAAGTAATAAGACTACCCAAAATGCCACCAGTAGCAATACCCAGCAATCCGAATACCCAGCCTCCCAAGAGACCACCAATGATACCTACAAGAAGGTTAATCAGGAGACCGAAACCTCCTCCTCTCATAATCTTCCCGGCTATAAAACCGGAAACGATTCCAATAATAATGTACCAAATTACACTCATAATGTTTAAAATTTAGGTTTATATTTACATTTCAAAAAAGGTTCATATTTTTCTCAAACCAAAACAGCATTTTCTATTTAGTTTATAAACCAAAGAACAAGCTATCCAAACATCTCGCTAATTTAGATCCTGTTTTTCATTCAACTATTAATAATGTCATTCATTTAAAAATAAACACCATTCAGTATCATTTAGTTCTATTTTAGCACTTGCGTTTAACACATATTTCGTTTTATATCACACTTTCATAACTTTCAGAATATGATCCAACTAAATTATTACGATTTTAAGAATGATTATATTCTTCTGACAAACTTCTATTACAAGCAAGATGTTTTACTAAATATA
>ENA-UERN01002043-UERN01002043.1-human-gut-metagenome-genome-assembly--contig:-NODE-2043-length-16845-cov-4.647960_pt1 | contig 16845 bp, 16 predicted proteins | sample MGYA00242950_ERZ507950 | MGnify/ENA primary metagenome ERZ507950 (study PRJEB26167, sample SAMN06115515) | human gut metagenome | host: Homo sapiens | place: China:Ningxia | collected 2014-11-26...
GTGTGTATAACACGGTCATGTATTACGCAAAATTCTGAAAGGAATGGTTTATTAAATGGACAGTTCAGAAATCAAGCAGCTCCGAATTCTTGCCGCAAGGTCAAGAATGGGCGCAATTCTCGGCACTTACCACGCCAAATCAGGTCATCCCGGCGGATCGCTTTCGGCAGCAGATATTTTCACATATCTCTACTTTAAGGAAATGAATGTTGATCCTAAAAATCCCGATATGCAGGACAGAGATCGTTTTGTTCTTTCAAAAGGTCACTGCTGTCCGGCTCTTTATGCAACACTTGCGCTCAAGGGCTTTTTTGAATGGGACGAGCTTACAAAGCTCCGTCATGTAGGCGCTATGCTTCAGGGACATCCCGATATGAAGGGTACTCCCGGTATTGATATGAGTACAGGCTCACTCGGTCAGGGTATTTCGGCTGCCTGCGGTATGGCACTTGCGGCTAAGCTTGATAACAAGAGCTATCGCACATATACAGTTCTCGGTGACGGTGAAGTTGAAGAAGGTCAGGTTTGGGAGGCTGCAATGTTTGCCGCTCACAACAAGCTTGACAATCTCGTTGTAATTGTTGACCAGAACGGACTTCAGATTGACGGTACTGTTGAAGAGGTTGCAGGCATTGAGCCTCTTGATAAAAAGTTTGAAAGCTTTGGCTTTGAAGTAATCAAAATTGACGGTCACGACTTCAATCAGATTGAATCGGCTCTCGAAAAGGCTAAGACAGTAAAGGGCAAGCCTACTGCAATTCTTGCCAAGACAATCAAGGGCAAGGGCGTTTCATTTATGGAAAATCAGGTTGGCTGGCACGGCACTGCTCCCAACAAGGAACAGTATGAACAGGCTACTGCCGAGCTTCAGGCTGAAATTGACAGATTGGAGGGCAACTGCTGATGGCACAGGTAATTAAAAAGGCTACAAGAGAAAGCTTTGGCATGGCTCTTTGTGAGCTTGCAAAGACAAATAAGGACATTATTGTTTTTGACGCAGACCTAGCAGCTGCTACAAAGACAGGAATTTTTAAAAAAGAGTTTCCCGAAAGATTTTTTGACTGCGGTATTGCCGAGGGCAATATGGTAGGCGTTGCGGCAGGTATGGCAGCGGCAGGCAAAATTCCGGTTGCCGCATCATTTGCAATGTTTGCAACAGGCAGAGCATTTGAGCAGATTCGCAACTCGGTTGCTTACCCTCATCTTAATGTTAAAATTGCCGGCAGTCACGCAGGTATTTCAACAGGTGAAGACGGTGCTACTCATCAGTGCCTCGAAGATATTGGTATTATGCGTACAATTCCCGGTATGGTTATCCTTAACCCTGCCGACCACTACGAGATGATGGCTGCTACAAAGGCTGCAATCGAGTACAACGGCCCTGTTTATATCCGTCTCGGCAGACTTGCTATCGACAGCTTTAACGATCCCGATACTTACACATTTGAACTCGGCAAGGGTATTACTCTTCACGAGGGTAACGATGTGGCTGTTGTCGCAACAGGTCTTGTTGTAAACGAGGCTTTGAAGGCTGTTAAGGAACTTGAAGCAGAGGGCATCAACGCTCGTCTTATTAACATTCACACAATCAAGCCTATCGACAGAGAAATCATCACAAAGGCTGCAAAGGAAACAGGCAGAATCATCACCGTTGAGGAACACAATGTTATCGGTGGTCTCGGCGACGCTGTTTGTGATGTTGTAAGTGCAGAGTGTCCTGTTAAGGTTACAAAGATCGGTGTGAACGATCGTTTCGGTTACAGCGGTCCGGCTCTTGAGCTTCTTGACAAGTTCGGTCTTACACAGCCTCACATTGCAAAGGTTATCAGAGATGTTGTTAAAGAGGATAAATAATTTCTGAATTAATTTAATAATTGTAAAATATTAACGGTCGGTTTGTTCAAACCGACCGTTTTTTATATGTATCATTCATTGAATAATAAACAAAGGGTGGATATCGCAAAATACGGTATCCGCCCTTTTCTATATTAAAACATCCTCAGCAATAAGCCGAATGGGGCTTTAGTCAGCGTGCTTTATCAGCAGCCGCAGCCACAGCTGTTGTTGTCACAACCACAGCCGCCGTTATTTCCGCCGCAGCAGCAGAGAACGATGATAAGAAGAATAATCCATGAGCAGCAGCCGTTGCCGTTACCAAAGTTACACATACGCTTACCTCCTTTCGTTTACACTACATATTATTGCAAAAGGAGAAATGTGTGACATCAAAAAATGACGGCTGCGAAAATATTCGTAACCGTCATCAATTGTAATGATTTAATTAAACATTGAATCTGAAAAGAACGACATCGCCGTCTTTCATAACATAGTCCTTGCCTTCACTGCGGACAAGACCTTTTTCTTTTGCGGCTGTCATACTTCCGCAGGCGATAAGGTCGTCATATGCGATAACCTCGGCTCTGATAAATCCACGCTCAAAATCCGAGTGAATTTTGCCTGCTGCCTGAGGTGCTTTTGTTCCTTTTTTGATTGTCCATGCACGAACCTCCTGTTTGCCGGCTGTAAGGTAGGAGATAAGTCCGAGAAGTGCATAGCATTCCTTGATAAGTCTGTCAAGACCGCTTTCCTCAAGTCCCATATCGGCAAGGAACATTTCCTTTTCTTCCTTGTCCATCTCAACGATTTCTTCCTCAATCTGAGCACAGATCGGAAGAACGCCGGCGTGTTCCTCGGCGGCAATCTTTTGAACAGCCTTGTAGCCCTCGTTTGAGTCGATGCCGTTTGAGAAATCCTCGTCGCTCATATTTGCGGCATAGATAACAGGCTTGTTTGTGAGAAGCGCAACCTCTGAAAGAATTGCTTTTTCGTCATCGTCACATTCAACACTTCTTGCAGGCTTGCCCTCGTTGAGTGCGTCAAGAACTCTTTCAAAAAGGTCAATGTCTTTCTGATACTTTTTGTCGCCCTTGAGCATTTTCTTTGTCTTGTCAATTCTGCGTTCGAGCATTTCAACATCGGAGAGAATAAGCTCAAGATTAATTGTTTCAATGTCACGGGCAGGATTGATGTTGCCTTCAACATGGATAATGTCATCGTTTTCAAAGCAACGGACAACATGAACGATAGCGTCACATTCACGGATGTTTGAAAGGAACTTGTTGCCGAGTCCCTCGCCCTTTGACGCACCCTTTACAAGACCTGCAATATCTACAAATTCAATTGATGCAGGAGTATATTTGTCAGGATCATACATTTCCGCAAGTTTATCAAGTCTTTTGTCCGGAACTGCAACAACACCGATATTCGGTTCAATTGTGCAGAAAGGATAGTTTGCACTCTGAGCACCTGCGTCTGTAATTGCGTTAAAAAGTGTACTTTTGCCGACATTTGGAAGTCCGACGATTCCGAGTTTCATTTATTTTCACCTCAAATAATATTCGGGCAATGCTTGCCTATTTTCACTGAATATTGTATTATTATATCGTATGGATACTTACTCTGTCAATTCACAGACGAGTAATGCACACTTTGTTAAGTATATCACATAAAATTGCTTTAAACAATAAGAAAGGAAATTTTTATGAGCGAAATAAATACATATTCTGTAACAATTAAGGTGGAAGAAGAAAATCTTGCCGTTTCAATGGGCAGCGGCAGTCTTTGTGTGCTTGCAACTCCGTGCGTTGTGGCTCTTATGGAAAATGCCGCCGCAGCTCTTGCAGACAAGGTTCTTGACAACGATGAGCTTACAACTGTCGGCACGATGATTTCAATTGAACACACAAGCCCTACTCCTCTCGGTGCTGAGGTTACGGCAACAGCCGTTCTCAAAAGCGTTGACGGCAGAATGTTTAATTTTGAAGTTTTTGCCGAAGATAAAAAGGGTGAAATCGCAAGAGGCACTCACACAAGAGTAAGCGTAAAATCAGAAAAATTTCAGATGAAGGCGGACAGCAAGTTTGATGAATAAGTACAAATATTATCTGTTTGACCTTGACGGCACAATCAGCGAGAGCGCATTGGGCATAAGAGAGTCACTTGAAAACGCAATTAAAAGTATGGGCAAGCCGTTGCCGAATCTTGACGATTACACATTGTACATCGGACCGCCGTTGCTCGATACATTCCGCAATATCTGCCATTTCAATGAGGAAGAATCGGCAAGAGGCGTTGAGATTTATCGTGAATACTACAACACCAAGGGCAAGCTTGTGAACAAGCTTTATGACGGCATTGACAGGGTTCTTGCAGAGCTTAAAAACAGCGGTGCAAAGCTTGCCGTGTGTTCGTCAAAGTATGAAAAGTTTGCCGAAGAAATTACAGAACTTCTCGGTGTGCATGATATGTTTGACGCAATCTGCGGTTCAACACTTGACGGCAGTCGAAAAGATAAAAAAGACCTTATTCCGTATGCTGTTGAAAGACTTGGCGGCAGCCTTGAAAATGACAGAGAGAATATCGTCATGATAGGTGACACTTGGTTTGACACAAAGGGAGCAAGACTTTGCGGTGTCGATTTTGTCGGTGTTGAATATGGCTACGGCGACCTTGAAAGCATGAAAAAAGAGGGCGGCAGGGTGTTTGTGAAAACCACGGCTGAACTCTTGGATGTTCTTACAAAGTAAATAATTTGAAATCGGACAAACGGAATTATCCGAAGATTTTTCGCATACATTTTATCAGAGAATAAAATGTGCGGAGGATTTATAATGTTCGTTTTCAATTTAAAAATTAAGGCTAAAAAAACAGTAATTTTGGCGGCGGTGCTGTCCGTAACAGCGGCAATAATATGTACAGCCGTCACGGTTGCAATAAATTCACGGTTGCCCGATACAGCCGTAAGTGATAAAACAGGGGAGTATTCTCTTGTACTTAATGACGGTGAGGAGAAAAAATTCCTTGAACAGTTCGGAATTGAAACCGCCGATGCAAAGCCCGAAAAACGCTCGGTTGTAATTCCGTCGGATTTTAATAAATATTATGAGGAATACAACGAACTACAGAAGAAAATCGGACTTGACCTCGGAAAATTTAAAGGCAAAGAGGTTACGGAGATTATCGTTCCCCTGGAAAAGCCAAAGGATAACAATGCCGTTTTGCTTGTTTACAAAAACAGGGTAATCGGCGGACACATTACAAACGGAGAATACGGCAGTAAAAATCTGCCGCTTGTTGATTAAGATGGAAAGACTCGATAAAATTATTTCGTCACAAAGAGCCGACGGCAGAAAAGAGGTTCAAAAGCTCATAAAAAGCGGTGCGGTTCTTGTGAACGGAAAAATCTGTAAAAAGCCTGATACAAAGGTTGACCCCGACAAGGATGAAATTGTTGTGGGCGGACAGGCTTTGAATTACAGCAAATACATATATATAATGATGAACAAACCTGCGGGAGTTGTTTCGGCAACCGAGGACAGGCAGTTCAAGACGGTTATTGATATTATTCCCGAAGAAATGAAAAGAAAAGGACTTTTTCCCGTGGGCAGACTTGACCGTGATACGGAGGGGCTGCTTCTTATTACAGATGACGGTGACTTTGCGCACAGCATAACCTCGCCTAAAAAGCATGTGGACAAGAAGTATGTTGCAAAGCTTGACGGAGAAATCACAGAAGATACCGTAAAGGCTTTTTCTGACGGAATTGAGTTCTCTGACGGTACAAAGTGTCGCAGTGCCGTGCTTGAATGTGACGAAAATGATAAAAAAACAGGAATTGTCACAATTTGTGAGGGTAAATATCATCAGGTTAAAAAAATGTTTTTGTGTTGTGGATTAAAAGTTGTGCATCTTCAACGAATTTCAATAGGCGGGTTGTATCTTGATAGCAATTTGCACATAGGTGAGTGCAAATTGTTGACGGAATTGGATAAAAAGTCGGTTTTTATCGGCAATATACACTAAAAAGTGCATCTAAATTTTATCCTGTGTCGGTTTTAAATAAAATAATACATATATCTTTGGTCAATTTCGGTATGGTCAAATTGTGCGAAAAGTGGTATATTAATGTATGTAATAAAGCTAAGGACTTTATCGTTATCGACTAATTGGAGGTTTATACACAATGGCAAATGTTTCATTAAGACATGTTTACAAAATCTATGACGGCGGTGTAACTGCTGTTACAGACTTCAATCTTGAAATTGCCGACAAAGAATTCATCATTCTCGTTGGTCCTTCAGGTTGCGGTAAATCAACAACCCTCAGAATGATTGCAGGTCTTGAGGATATTTCAAAGGGCGAGCTTTACATCGGCGATACACTCGCAAACGATGTTGCTCCTAAGGACAGAGATATCGCAATGGTATTCCAGAACTATGCTCTTTATCCTCATATGACTGTATATGATAATATGGCATTCGGTCTTAAACTCCGTAAGTTCTCTAAGGAAGAGATTAAGAGAAGAGTTGAAGAGGCTGCAAGAATCCTTGGTATCGAGCAGTATCTTGACAGAAAGCCAAAGGCTCTTTCAGGCGGTCAGAGACAGCGTGTTGCTCTCGGTCGTGCTATCGTTCGTAACCCGAAGGTATTCCTTCTTGACGAACCGCTTTCAAACCTTGATGCTAAGCTCCGTGCTCAGATGAGAACAGAGATTTCAAAAATTTATCAGCGTCTCGGCACAACATTTATCTATGTAACCCATGACCAGACAGAGGCTATGACAATGGGTACAAGAATTGTTGTTATGAAAGACGGTTTCATTCAGCAGGTTGATACTCCTCAGCATCTTTATGATATGCCTTGCAATATGTTTGTTGCCGGATTTATCGGTTCACCTCAGATGAACTTTATCAATGCTGTTCTCTCTAAGAACGGCGGCAAGTATACTCTTGATTTTGACAAGTATCACGTTCCTGTTCCGGAGTCAAAGGTCAATGCTGATCTCGACAACTATGTTGGCAAGGAAGTTGTTTTGGGTATCCGTCCTGAGCATGTTCACGATGAGCCTGAAGAAATTGCTAAGGCTGAGTGTCTTCTCAAAGCCAATGTTGATGTTACCGAGCTTATGGGCGCTGAAATTTATCTCTATGTAAATATCAACGGTACACCTATCACAGCTCGTGTTGAACCTACTTCAACAGCTAAGCCGGGCGACGACATTGAGATTGCTTTCGACCTCAGCAAACTCCATATCTTTGACAAGGATACTGAGAAAACAATCACAAACTGATTATAATTTAATTTGGTTTTTACGGCGGAGCGTTATGCTCCGCCGCTTTTGCGTTTTGTGTAACAGTAGCGGCGGTCATTGACCGCCAATCGAACCGATTTTCACAATCGGTTCGACATTACAAATGACCTGTTTAATTAACAATGATATAATAATGTATTTGCTGTGTGTCGTTTTGGTTTTGCAACCAAAACGATTGGCGTTCACTGAACGCCGCTACTGTATGTACTATCAATTGCAATGTTTCGCTCCGGCAAAATATGTTATGACTTTTTCAAACTGTCTGCACGAATAGGGAACGGCGGCTCACCGTGGTTGAATTTTAATGTATGAACATTTTTCGTATTTTGTCACAAAAACAACACAATGTTGTGATATATTAAAAAACAGATAAAAATCTGTGACAATTGTTTAATTTTGCTTTCAAAACTGTAACTTGTTGCTGATTATGCAAATTCTCTAAAAAAATTCAAGAAAAATTGTAAATAGAGGTTGATTTTTTTCTCGTTTTTGTGTAATATGTATATGAGACAGATTGTATTTTATTGAACTCTTTTACAATCACAATATATAACTGCGGAGAAAACGAGGTAAAAATTTATGTCAAACAGATTATTTCAAGGTATTGTACACCAGATGAAAGACGCAATCGACAGAACGATTGGCGTAATTGACGAGACTTCGGTTGTTATTGCCTGCTCCGAGCTTGGAAAAATCGGCGAGGTAAACGAGAGCGTTAATTCCGAAACACTCAGCTCGACAGCACCGTTTGTTGTGAACGGCTATACATACAGATCTTTCGGCAGCAATGCAAAGTATGATTATGCAGTATTTGTCCAGGGTACCGATGAGTATGCTCAGAAGTATGCTCAGCTTTTGTCGGTATCTTTTGCAAGCATCAAGCAGTATTATGACGAAAAGTATGATCGTTCAAACTTTATTAAGAATGTTATTCTTGACAACATTCTTCCGGGTGACATTTACCTTAAAGCAAGAGAGCTTCACTTTAACAGCGAGGTTTCCCGTGTGTGTCTGCTTATTAAAATTGTTTCAAAAACAGATGTTTCCGCTTATGATATAATTCAGAATCTTTTCCCGGACAAGTCAAAGGACTTTGTTATAAACATTAACGAGGTTGAAATTGCACTTGTTAAGGAAATTAAACCCGACACAGAGAGCCGTGACCTTGAAAAGCTTGCAAGCTCGATTTCAGACACACTTTCGAGCGAGTTCTACACACACTGTGTTGTCGGCATCGGCACAACGGTTACAGGCATCAAGGATCTTGCAAGAAGCTTTAAGGAGGCTCAGTCGGCTCTTGAGGTTGCAAAGGTATTTGACACAGACCGTACAATCGTAAGCTATGATAACCTCGGCATTGCCCGTCTTATCTATCAGCTTCCAACAACATTGTGTGAAATGTTCCTCAAAGAAGTTTTCAAGCGTGGTTCAATTGAGAGCCTTGATCAGGAAACTCTCTTTACAATCCAGCGTTTCTTTGAAAACAACCTCAATGTTTCCGAAACATCAAGAAAGCTTTTTGTACACAGAAACACTCTTGTGTACAGACTTGAAAAAATTAAAAAGCTCACAGGTCTTGACCTCCGTGAGTTTGAGGACGCAATCGTGTTCAAGGTAGCTCTTATGGTTAAGAAATACCTCAACGCAAGTCCTACAAAATACTGATTTGGTTAAAGTGTGCCCGAGCACAGTGTCTTGCTGTGCTTTGGGCGTTTTGACTTTTTATGAGTATTTGTATAATAACTACAAAACAAAGGTGACTTTATGATTGATTTTATAAATGTGTCTAAAACATACCCTAATGGCACTCATGCTCTCTACGGTATTACGCTGAGTATTGATAAGGGCGAGTTTGTATTTATTGTCGGTGCATCGGGTGCAGGCAAGAGTACATTTCTTAAACTCATTATGCATGAGGAGACTCCGACATCAGGCAAAATCGTTATCAACGACACTGATGAGAAGGAGCAAGGTTCCTTATATGCGCCGTCATATGGGCATTGTTTTTCAGGATTTCAGACTTATTGACAAGATGAATGTTTTCGACAATGTTGCGTTTGCGATGCGTGCTGTCGGAAAACCTTCGGCAGTAATTAAAAAGCGTGTTCCGTATGTGCTTGAGCTTGTCGGTCTTAAAGATAAGATGAAAAACAGACCGAGTGAACTCTCTGGCGGTGAGCAACAGCGTGTAAGCCTTGCAAGAGCCCTTGTGAATAACCCCGAAATTATTATTGCCGATGAGCCGACAGGTAATGTTGACCCCGAGATGTCACACGAAATCATTGAGCTTCTCAATGAAATTAACGCAACAGGCACAACCGTTATTGTTGTAACGCATGAACATGACCTTGTTCGTGAGTTTGACAGACGAGTTGTTGTTCTTGACCACGGAAAAATTAAGAGCGACACCAAGGATTTGTTTGTTAAAGATGACTATGCTGACGATTACGGTGATAACAGCGGTGAAGAAGAAAACACACCGGATTATCCCGATAATGCAGTGGTTGTTCCGGAATAATGCGTTTGCGCAAATAGGATTTTGAAAGGATTTTTGATATGACCGGATTTGGTTATTTAGCAAAAGAAGGTTTCAAAAATGTGTGGAACAACCGTATTATGAGTATCGCTTCCGTCTGCGTACTTATAAGCTGTCTTGTTCTCACAGGTGCGGCGGCACTTTTTTCGATGAATGTTGACAATGTTGTTGAATCTGTCGGCAAGTCAAACGAAACCTCAGTTTATGTTAAAGACGGATATTCACAGCTTGAGGCTGTTTATGTAGGAAAAGAAATTGAAAAGCTTGACAATGTTGAGTCGGCAACCTTTCTTTCAAAGGAAGATGCGATAAAGCAGTATAAATCTACTCTCGGCGACGACCTTTTTGCAGAGATGCAGGGCAGAAACAAACTCCCCGATTCTTTCATTGTAGTTATGAAGGACTTGTCGAAGTATGACGATACTGTTGCTCATATTAAAAAAATTGACGGTGTTGACAGCATAAGCAACCACCGTGAGCTTGCAAAGAAGCTTACGGACATCAGCAATCTTGTCAATATGATTTGTATTGCGGTTGTTTGTGCGCTGACAATCATTTCAATCTTCATCATTGCAAACACAATTCGTGCGACAATGTATTCACGAAGATTTGAAATCAGCATTATGAAATCGGTTGGTGCAACGAACTCGTTTGTACGATGGCCGTTTCTTATTGAAGGTATGATAATCGGACTTATTTCCGCAATTGTTTCAACAGGCGCAATTGCAATCCTCTATGAGACTGCACAGGCTCTTGTTTATCAGATTGTTCCGATTGATTTCATTCCGATTAACAATGTCATCTGGATTACAGGCGGCTTGTTTGCAATTGCAGGTATTGTTATCGGCTTCTTCGGCAGCTTTATTTCAATCAGAAAATACCTTAAAATGGAAGGTAACGAAATACTCGGTTGGTAATCCCGACAGAAATCTTAAAGGAGGAGATTACAATGAACAAATTAAAAAGAATTTTATGTGCAATGCTCTGCGTATGCATGATTTCAATTCCAATGGCAATACCGACTACTGTTTCTGCTGAGGACAGCATCTCAGACCTTGAACAACAGCTTCAGCAGCTTGAACAGGAAAATCAGAAGTATCAGAAGATTCTTGATGATACAAAGTCTGATATCGCAGAAAAGGAAGAATACAAGAGCGCCCTTGTAAGCAAGGTTCAGGTTCTTGATGAAAAAATTGCAGTAACCCGTGAGAAAATTTCAAGCCTTAACGATGACATTAAGGAAAAGCAGGATGCTTATGACAAGGGACTTTCGGAAGTTGAGGATCAGTTTGACGCACTTGCAAACAGACTCAGAATTCTCTATATGTCAGGCAACGCAACCGACCTTGAAATCATTTTCGGTGCAAAGGATTTTTCTGACCTTATTGATAAGATGGAGCTTGTAAAGAGCCTTGCAAACAGCGACAAGGAGCTTATCAACGAAATCCAGACAAAGCTGGACGAGCTCAGCACCCAGAAGGAATCCCTTGAGGCTGACAAGAAAGATCTTGAAACTCAGCAGGCGTCATTGAAGTCGGATCAGGACGAGTTTAATAAACTTATTTCAGATAATGACGATATTCTTAAAAATCTTTACGCATCAAATTCCGAGGCGCAGCATTCCTTGGAAAGTGCGGCTTTGCAGAGTGATGAGATTGAAGCTAAAATCAGCGAGTACTATGCCGCTCAAAAGGCTGCTGCGGAACAGGCTGCTAAGGCTTCACAGAGCTCAAGCTCAAGCAGTTCTTCAAGCAGTTCATCAAGCGGCTCAAGCAGTTCGGGTTCATCAAGCTCAGGCTCTTCAAGCTCGGGTTCATCATCTGTAATTGTTCCGTCGGGTTCGGGCTTTGCATGGCCTACACCGGGCTTTACATATCTTTCATCACCGTGGAGAGAAGACAGAGAAACTTATAACCACGGCGGAATTGATATTGCCGGCGCAGGCATCATGGGAACTCCCGTTGTTGCGGCTGCCGACGGTACTGTTATCGCAAGCAACAGCAGTTGTACACACAACTGGGGCAAGAGCTACAGCTGTGGCTGCGGTGGCGGTTACGGAAACTATGTAATGATCAGCCACGCTGAGGGTAAGATGACAGTTTACGGTCACCTTACGAGTCTTACAGTCGGCACAGGCGATTATGTTTCAAGAGGACAGATTATCGGCTATGTCGGTTCAACAGGTAACTCAACAGGACCTCACCTCCACTACGAATGCCGTCTTAACGGTGTAAGATACAACCCGATGTCAGAATATTAATCTGTACATACACAATTTGATAATTAATTTAAAAGCCTTCGCATATACTTAAATAAGTAAATATGCGGAGGTTTTTGTTTTGATCACTTCATTGAATGTTGTGTTTCCCGAAAAGTGCGGGAAAATAAGGGGATTTTTTAACAGGCTGAGAGGGGACAAGGTGTGCGTTGAAATCAAAAGGGCAAGGGGCGTAAGCGTAAAACAGCTTACATACATCTGTCGCAGACAAAAGGTCAATCTCAATAAAATTGACAGGGCAATCGGCAGTCAGCGCACAAGACTATTGTGTTGCGAAGAAATGACTTTCCCAAATGACAGCGGTTACAAGCGTTTTTACTCGCCGCTTTTTTCAGCAAGACTTTGTACCAATATGGCGCTTTTTGCCCTCAGCAAATTTTACGCTCCCGAAAGGCTGACGGTCGGAATTTATGATCCCGATGCACAATGCACCGACCTTGTTTCGTTTGTGTTGAAATATACGGGCAATGTCTGTATTATCACAGACAACGAAGATGTGTTCTATGATGAGCTGAATACCATTGCCGAAGAAACAGGTGCGTGTGCCGTTGTTACTCACCACCGTGAACAGCTTTCAAATTGTGACCTTGTCATTGCACCGTTTGAAATTGAAGAAAATCTCCCTGTAAGAAATGATGCGGTTATCCTCACAAACGGCAGACCTAAGGAAAATATAAAGGGCTTTGTGTATTTTCGCTATTGCTTTAAAATGCCGAACGGTTTCGCGCTTTTGCGGCCTGAGGGATTGTCGGAGGAATACTTCTGCTCCGCACTCTACACACTCGGTTCGCAGTACGAGCTCGGCTCAATTGTTCCCGATTTGTGCCGTAATGACAATGAGGCACAGACAGTGAAATCTCTTTGCAGTTATCTTGCCCGTTTTGCTTGACAATCGGTGTGAAAAAAATTATAATAAATCTATATGCAGTTTTTTGCTGATATGAAAGAATTTTATACCGTATGCACGCTTGTGCAGGTGCGGTATTAACTGAAAGGAACGATATAAAATGGCAGCTAAACCAACAATGCTTACTGCGGAAGGTCTTAAAAATCTTGAAGAGGAGCTTGCAGAATTACAAAATGTCAAGCGTAAAGAAATTGCAGAGAAAATCAAGGTAGCCCGTTCCTACGGCGACTTGTCCGAGAACAGTGAATATGATGACGCAAAGAACGAGCAGGCTATTATGGAGGCAAGAATCGCTACTATCGAGTCTATCCTCAAAACTGCTCAGATTATTGATGAGTCCGAAACATCTAATGATAAGGTACACCTCACTTCTGTTGTTACGATCGAAATGATTGGCACAGACAGACAGATGACATACAAAATCGTTGGTTCGGGTTCTAACGAAACAAATCCCGCACAGGGCAAAATTTCAGACGAATCACCTGTCGGCAAGGCTCTCATGGACAGATGTGTCGGTGATGTTGTTGAGGTTGAAACTCCCGGCGGCGTAAAGGCATTTAAGATTCTTGAAATCTCAAAGTAATTTGTTTATCTATTGAATTTTTGCTGACGGATTCTGCTTTTGCAATCCGTCAGATTTATTGATGTTGAAAAGAGAGGAATGATTGGAAATGAGTCAAAAGCCACAGCAGACCGGCACAAGCGATGTTATCAAGGTCAGATACGAAAAGCTTGCCGCCCTCAAAGAAGCAGGCAGAGATCCGTTTGTAATTACAACAAGTGCCCGTGATGTTCTCACGGAAACAATTAAAAACAATTTTGAAGAGTACGAAAACAAAGATGTATGCGTTGCAGGCCGTTTGCTTTCAAAAAGAGGCAAGGGCAAGGTTTCGTTTATGGACCTTTGGGATCGTTCGGGCAAAATCCAGATTTTTGCAAAATTTGACGATCTCGGTGAAGAAGAATACGGTTTCCTTAAAAAGTGGGATATCGGCGATATCGTTGAAGTAAAGGGCTTTGTTTTCAAAACGCAAATGGGCGAAATTTCTGTTCATGCAAAAGAGGTTAAGCTCCTTTCCAAATCACTCAAACCCCTCCCCGAAAAGTATCACGGTCTTACAAATACAGACCTTCGTTACCGTCAGCGTTATGTTGACCTTATTATGAATCCCGAAGTAAAGGATACCTTTGTAAAGCGTTCAAAAATTATCGGCAGTATCCGCCGTTACCTTGACAATCAGGGCTTTATGGAGGTTGAAACTCCTATGCTCGTTGCAAATGCCGGCGGTGCGTCGGCTCGTCCGTTCCTTACCCACTTCAACGCTCTTGACGAGGATTTAAAGCTCAGAATTTCTCTTGAACTTTACCTCAAAAGACTTATCGTAGGCGGACTTGAAAAGGTTTACGAAATCGGCAGAGTATTCCGCAACGAGGGTGTTGACACCCGTCACAACCCTGAGTTTACTCTTATGGAGCTTTATCAGGCATATACCGACTACAACGGTATGATGGATCTTACCGAAAACCTCTATCGCCATGTTGCACAGGAGGTTCTCGGCACAACAACAATCACATACAACGGCATTGAAATGGATCTTGGCAAGCCGTTTGAGAGAATTACAATGCTTGACGCTGTTAAAAAGTATTCAGGCGTTGATTTCAACGAAATTCATTCTGATGAAGAGGCTAAGGCAATTGCTAAGGAAAAGGGTGTTGAGTTTGAAGAACGCCACAAGAAGGGCGACATCCTCAACCTTTTCTTTGAAGAATTTGCAGAAGAGCATATGATTCAGCCTACTTTCGTTATGGATCATCCGATTGAAATTTCTCCGCTTACAAAGAAGAAACCCGAAAATCCCGATTATGTTGAGAGATTTGAGTTCTTTATGAACGGCTGGGAAATGGCTAATGCATACTCAGAGCTTAACGATCCGATTGACCAGAGAGAGCGTTTCAAGGCTCAGGAGGCACTTCTCGCACAGGGCGATGATGAGGCTAACACAACCGATGAGGACTTTCTCAACGCACTTGAAATCGGTATGCCTCCGACAGGCGGTATCGGCTTTGGTATCGACAGAATGTGTATGCTCCTCACAGATTCGGCCGCAATCCGTGATGTATTACTCTTCCCGACAATGAAGAGTTTGGATTCCGATAAGAAGCCGTCAGGTATTCCGAAAACCAAGGACGCTGTTGTTGAAGAAAAGATTGACTTCTCAAAGGTGAAGGTTGAGCCCTTGTTTGAAGAATATGTCGATTTTGAAACATTCTCAAAGTCAGATTTCCGTGCAGTAAAGGTTAAGGCTTGCGAGGCTGTTAAGAAGTCAAAGAAGCTTTTACAGTTCACTCTTGATGACGGCACAGGCTCAGACCGCACAATTTTAAGCGGTATTCACGCATATTATGAGCCGGAAGAGCTTGTTGGTAAGACACTTATCGCTATCACAAATCTTCCGCCGAGAGCAATGATGGGCATTGACTCCTGCGGTATGCTCCTCAGTGCAGTTCACGAAGAAGAAGGCGAAGAAAAGCTCCACCTCCTCATGGTAGATAACCATATCCCCGCAGGTGCAAAGCTCTATTAAGAAGTACCGTTTTACCCTACAAAACGGGATGTACTTCATTTGTGAAAAAGCTCTGAAAATACACAAATACACCAAATTTACACCAAATGGTGCTTGAAACGGTGCAGAGCCTAAAAAATCGCATAATTACAGGCGATACAACAGAATTTATAAGGGCGGTGTCTGAAATTATCGGACATCGTCCTTTTCTGTATTCGAGTTAAACAATACACATATTTCAGCTCAAAATCGAGACAAAAGCCTTGAATGTTAATATGCGTTGCTTGAAGCAACGGGCAGTCCAACATACAATTAGTCTGTCAGCGCCAGAAAGGTTAGACAGAGCATTTTTTGTAAATCGGCAGGGCAACCCCCTTACTCGTGCCGGAGCAACATATATCTTGTGTAAATATGTTCAAATGGCTGGATTACATATCAGAAAGATATTGCGCCGGTTTGAAAACTAAAAGTATCAAAATACAGACTTAATAATTGCAATTTCATTCTCAAAGTACTATAATACAAACTATATTTGGGTGGAGGTGCGGAAATGAAAGTACGGTACAACAAACTTTGGAAACTACTGATTGACAAGGGAATGAAAAAGAGTCAATTACGAGAAGCGGTCGGGGCAAGCAAAAGTACATTTGCGAAACTCGGAAAAAATGAAAATGTTACCCTTCCCGTGCTGTTGAATATATGCGAATACTTAGAGTGTGATTTTGGCGACATAATGGAAGCCGTACCCGAAAATGAGGTGTAGGATCAATGAACAAGAAGATTTTAATTGTGGATGACGAAAAAGAAATCGTTGATCTGCTTGAAGTGTATTTGAGTAACGATGGTTATTCAGTATATAAATGTTATAATGGGTTAGAGGCGATGAAATGTATCAAACAGTCGCAGATTGATTTAGCGATACTTGATATTATGCTGCCGGATATTGATGGTTTTCGACTTTGCCAAAAAATTCGGGAAAAGTTTTACTTCCCTATTATTATGCTTACCGCCAAAATTGAGGATAGCGACAAGATTATGGGGCTTACGATTGGTGCGGATGATTATATAACGAAACCGTTTAATCCTTTAGAGGTTGTGGCAAGAGTAAAGACGCAATTAAGGCGTTATCAGAGCTATAACAGTCCTAATTTGAGCCAATCCGAAGAAAAAGACGAGTATGACATCAGAGGTCTACTGATAAACAGAGTCAGCCACAAGTGCTACTTGTATGGCAAAGAAATAGCCTTGACTCCGTTGGAGTTTTCTATTCTGTGGTATCTGTGCGAACATCAGGGTAAAGTTGTCGCCTCGGAGGAATTATTTGAAGCCGTGTGGAAAAGCACAAGCCGATAGCCTGAGGAAGACTCGTGAGGAAACCCCTGCCAAATTGATTGTGAACGGGACTTTGAA
>ENA-UERN01002052-UERN01002052.1-human-gut-metagenome-genome-assembly--contig:-NODE-2052-length-16765-cov-6.283497_pt1 | contig 16765 bp, 7 predicted proteins | sample MGYA00242950_ERZ507950 | MGnify/ENA primary metagenome ERZ507950 (study PRJEB26167, sample SAMN06115515) | human gut metagenome | host: Homo sapiens | place: China:Ningxia | collected 2014-11-26...
GAATTGTAGGTGAATAATATAATAAAAAGAATAATTGTAAAGAAAAACAGGGGGAAAAAGTTGAAGAAATTTTATATTGCATATGATACAGACGTTGGGATAAAAAAGAAGACCAATCAGGACAGTTTGTTATTAAAAGGATGTTCTGAGGAACATGGAGAGACACTTCTGATCGCAATTTGTGATGGCATGGGTGGCATGGAAAAAGGGGAGCTTGCCAGTGCAACGGTCGTCAGGGCTTTTTCAGACTGGTTTGAACAGGTTTACATAAAGAACGAAATGCATGTTGGGGATGAAGGAATAAGACAACAGTGGCAGAGTCTTTTGGAAGAAATAAATGGCAGACTGATCAGGTATGGAAAAGAAAACCAGATTCAGCTTGGAACAACAATAAGTGCGGTTTTATTAAACAGTGATGGACAATATATGCTTTGTCATGTTGGAGACACCAGAATTTATACATTATCGGATACGTTGCAGCAGCTGACCGAGGATCATACATTCATTGCGCGAGAAATAAAACGTGGGAATATGACAATAGAGGAAGCTAAAAAGGATAATCGCAGAAACGTGCTTCTTCAGTGTATCGGTGTGAATGAATTTTTTGAACCACAATATGAGAATGGAAGGCTGGCGCATGGCACAGCCCTTTTGTTATGCTCAGATGGATTCCGTCATATGTTATCAGAAGACGAAATTTCTGAGTCACTGAATCCGCATAAAAATCTTGATGAAGCGAAGATAAAAGAAAAATTGAGAGAAATGATCGAATGGAATAAGCAACGGATGGAAACGGATAACATTTCTGCAATTTATATCAAACTCAAATAAGGCAAAAGAGGAAATGAAAGTTGGCTGAGAGAGGAACAATTATTGAGGGAAAATACGAGGTTTTAAAGCTGATCGGAAAAGGTGGAATGTCAAAAGTTTACCTGGCGATGGACAAAAACCTGAATAAGCAGTGGGCAATCAAAGAAATCGAGAGAAAAGCTTATGATAAGAACAATGAAGTTGTAGTTGCAAGTGCAATGGCGGAAGCAAACATGATGAAAAAACTGGATTATCCGTCACTGCCAAGAATTGTAGACATTATCGAAAAAGAAAATGTAATCTATGTTGTCATGGATTACATTGAGGGAGAAACCTTAAGCAGTGTATTGAGTAAAGAAGGTGCACAGCCACAGGAAGTTGTAATTGAGTGGGCAAAGGAACTATGCAGGGTATTGGATTATTTGCATACGCAGAATCCGCCAATTATCTACCGGGATATGAAACCGGCAAACATTATGCTGCAGCCGAATGGAAATATCAAGTTAATTGATTTTGGTATTGCGAGGGAATACAAAGAACAGAATCTGGCAGATACAGTCAGTCTTGGAACAAAAGGATATGCTGCGCCGGAGCAGTTTGGAGGAAAAGGTCAGACGGATGCCAGAACAGACGTATATTGTCTTGGCGTGACGCTATACCATTTACTCACAGGACAGAATCCATGTGAACCTCCTTATGAGATATATCCAATCCGATATTGGAATCCGCAGTTGTCCAGTGGATTAGAAGCAATCATTCAAAAATGTACCCAGTTAAACCCGGAAGACCGTTATCAATCATGTGCAGAATTGTTATATGCGTTGGATCATTATGATGAGATGGACGAGGGGTATCGAAAGAAACAGAAAAATAAGCTGAAAGTTTTTTTTATTACAGCAGGTTCAGCTGTATTTTTTCTGATTGCAGGGTGTGTATGCACAGGAATGAGGGTTCATGTGAACAACAGCGATTATGATAATAACATCAAGCAGGCAGAATTATCTGCGACAGATGAGGAAAAAATCGATTATTATGCCAAAGCAATAGATATTCTGCCGGGCAATTCGGAAGCGTATTTTGGAATAATCGAGGCATTTAAGGATGACGCGGTCTTTTCATTGGAAGAAGAGGAATTATTCAAAAAGAAAATAAACAGTAATCTGACTGTTTTGCAGCAGAATAGCGATTATGGGGATCTTGCTTTTGAGATAGGAAAATTATACTGGTATTACTACGATTATGGAAAAACAGAAAATTCAGACAATCAGATAACCAGAATGAAAAGTGCGATTCAGTGGTTTGAGGCGGCATGTACTTATGGCGGTGAGGACAGCAGTTATTATACGATGGCTGAAATGTACCGTGATATAGGACAGTTTAACCGCGATATCACACTGAATGTGCAGGAAGCATCTGATAAAGGAACCTATCTTCCATATTGGGAGAATATAACAAAACTCGTAGCAACCGTATCTGAGAGTCAGGATGAGAATGAAATTGTAAATCTGGAAGTATACAAACTGGCAATGAATGCTGTGGAAACTTATGCAAGAAAATTTAAGGCAGATGACGTAGCACAGGAAGATATGAAAGCGTTGCTGGAACAGGTAAAAGCTGGTACGGAGCAGGTTGATACGACAACAGACAAAACAGAAGAAATGAAAAATGATATTCTAAAGCGTTTGCAGGATGCAGAGGCAGCAGTGGAAAATGCATATGCAAAAGATACGGAGGTGAAAGCATCATGAATGCAGGTACTTTACAACTCATATCCATCATTGCATTTTCATTAGCAGGAGTTTTAACACTGATATCCATTTATCTTTTTTTTAAAATGGATGTACGGGGAATCATAGATGATCTTAGCGGTAAATCGGCAGAACGTCAGATTATGGCAATGCGGGAGGAAAATAACAGACAGAAAAATCCATTGTCTAAAAGAAGTGCCAAATCATCTGAAACAAGGAAAAGCAGTCTGATGGAACGCACAACAGTGGAATTGAAAAATGATGAAAAAACGGAGGTTCTTCCGAAAAAAGATGAGGAAAAGACAGCATTGCTGCGGGAAGAAGCCACTATGCCGCTTCAGATGGTTGAGGAGGAAACAACTGCTTTAGAAGAAACTACAGCTGTATTACAGGAAGATGAAACAGTTGTGCTGACTGAAAATGCAGGAAACACAGATAAAAGGTATGAACTGGTCTTGAACGAAATCATCATACATACGCAGGAGATAATTTAGAAAATGGAAATGTTTTGGAGAACAAAAGGAAAAAGAATTGCAGCATGGTTAATGATTGCGTTAATTATGGCAACAACGATACCATTTGGAAGTATCAGAGCATCAGCAGATAACACTGCAACAGGTGAAAGTGGTACAGTCACAATCACAGGACAGGTGATGGTTCCGGATGATGCTAATGAAAACACGGGTACGAGTAATGGAAAATCATATGCAAATGCTAAGGTAATTGTAACATATCCTAAAGACAGTGCGACTGCTGTGACTCATAATGCAATTACAGGAGACGATGGAAGTTTTACCGTTTCCATAGATGATTGGACATTAAATACGGATGATGAGTATACGGTTGAAGTTGAGCCAGCAGATGCGGATAAAGATATATATGACAAATATTCTGAAGTGAAGAAGGTCACTGCGGATCAGGTAAGCACTAAATCGATTGAGTTAAGTGCAATTATGCTTAAAAAAAAGTCTGCATCTTATTCTGTTACTGCAAATGCAAATACTTCTGATAATTCAGCAAAAAATGATGCAGGAGAAGTAAAGGTAGAAAATAATGTAGTAACAGCAACACCAAAGGTAGGTTATGAAGTCACTGCTGTAACAGTGAAAAAAGAAAAAGAAGATTTGAAACCGGATGGAGAAACCGACGATAATTGGTGGACAAATAATAAAGATGAAAACGGTGTATTTAAATTTGAAGGTCTTAAGGATGTAGCATTAGATGCAAATTACACATTTACAATCACATTCGCAAAGAAACAGTTCACAATCACATATAAAATCAGTCAGAATGGAAAGCTAATTTTAAATAGTGGGGCGCAGGATGATACTGATAAAGTTGAAATTAAAGCTGAGCAAGAAAGTGTAGATGGCAACCAGAAGGTTTCATATACAAATGATGCGTACAAAATAAAAGCAGCTGTTACAGACAGCAAGTATCATCTCAAAAGCTTTATGGTAGATGGCAGTGAAATACTTAATACAAGTGAAATAGATAATGCATTAAAAGAAAAAGAATATGTATTCACAGATGGAATAACACAGGAACATCGTATAGAGGTGACGGCAGAAATTGATACATATACAGTTTCTGCGACATTTAATGATGGAGGAATTGTTGAAATAAATGGTTTCAGTGAAAAAAGTGTTTCTGTAAATTCCGGGGCTGATGTGAAAATTGCTGTAAAACCTAATGAGGGTAAGACAGTAAAAAAGTTTTCAGTTAATGATAATCCTATACCAGAAAATGGCATAACAGAAGATAAAGATGGAACAGCAATCTATCAGATTAAGAATGTAAATAGTGACCAGAATGTAGATATAGAATTTGAAGATATTCAAAATGAAAATAAAGATTCGTTGGCTCTTGCAGGTCTGAATCTGTTAGATAGTGGAAATAATCAAATAACAGCGGATGAGGATGGAAACTATTATTCATCATCAGCCATTTTAAAATTTGATGGTAAAACTAAAATCAGTCTTTCGCAATGGGGATTGGGCAAAACGGAACTCAACTTAACGAAAACAACTATCATTTCATCAGTGTATAAAGGTGGAATTATTGGCAGAAAGCAAATAAGTCTCAATCCGTCTGTGAAAATTGTGATTGATACAACAGAACCAACAATTGAACTGAGTGACGATGAGAAAACAATTTGGAAAACGGAAGCAGACACGGCGGTGGATATCACAGGTACAGCCGTGGATGAAAATTTGAAAAAGGTTGTCTGGTCAGCAACAGAACTTACACCGGATGATGTTGTACTGAATCAAAAACAGGAAGCAGTATTAAATGAAAATGGTAAGTTTGAAATAAGCGGCATTCAATTAGCAGAAAATCAGAACATTGATAAAATCTATATTTATGCCATTGACAAAGCAAATCAGTGTTCAGAAGCCGGAGTTATTACTGTATATCGGGACAGTGCAGCACCTGAAATTACAGAAGTGTCTCTGATTCCTGCTGATACAATAAAAAAATACGATTTTGGTAATTATTACAATGCAAATATTAAAGTAAAAGTTACTGCGAAAGATGTGGATGTAAAAGACAGCAAATCGGGTTATCCGGCAGTTGGTGTGAAAGAAATTTGCGTATACAGTGATGATGATAAAAAAGTGTATACGGGAACTGTAAGTACACAAGTAAGTGGAACAAGTGATGCAACGATAGAAGTTACGGTTCCATTGGAAGAAGCTGGTACATTTGCAAGCCTGAAAGAGGTTCATATCAAAGCAGTGGATGCATTGGGCAATGAGAGTAAGGCATATAAATTAAAAGAAATTAAGAATCATAATGGTATTTCATCGGATGTTTTAATGCTGGAAAAAGATGCACCTGTAGTAAAGGTGACGCCACAGGTAGATGGTAAATATGAAAATACAAAAGATGGAAAGACAGAGTATTGGTACAAAGAGATCCCAGCGATTGTATGCGAGGTTACAGATCAAAAAGATCAGACTAACGGAAGTGGTCTTGCGGCGAGAACTGTGACCGTAAACGGAGTTGAACTTACTTCGAAGGCAAAGAACTTTGTGGAAAGTATTACAGATAGTGATCAGATTGTGCAGGAGGATTCACTTACACTTTCAGCAAGCGATTTGCAGAAGGTGCAGGAAGGCGAAAATACAGTTGTCACCACCTATACGGACATCGCAGGAAATAAAACAATTGACACAAAAACAATCTGTCTTGATACACATAAGCCAGATGTTACAAGATTTAACATTGAAAAGAAAGATGCATTAAAAATTTTAAATATTTTTACCTTTGGTAATTATGGAAATGGTGTGATCAAGGTTACTGTAACAGCAGATGATTTACACAGTGACGATGGTTCAGAAGTACCGTCAGCCGGACTGAACGAAATTACATTATATGTAGGTGAAGAAGCTTATCAGACAAAGGAAGTCGGAAGCGATAATACAGCGGTATTTGAACTCCCGGCAGAGACTGTTTTAAATGAACAGAAAGTATATTTAGATAAAAAAATCAGTGCAATAGTTACGGATAACGTTGGCAACCAGTCTGAAAAGACACTTGTGACGACAGCAAATTCCAATGTGAAAAACAGCAATTTAATGATTGAAACAGTGAAACCGACCATTACATCTGTTTTATCGGCAGAAGGATATGTTGGAAAAAATGGAATCATCTATAACAATAGTGATACTGGAGTCAGCATTAAAGTAGAAGATAAAGATTCTGGAATTTATAGTGTGAAAGCCTCCGTTAATAACAAGGAGTTAGTGAACGTTTCTTATCCGGATCAGAAAACGGTTACGGAAAGCTATGAGATCAACACGAAGGATGCTGTCATTAATGCAGACACCAACAGCTATGATATGGTAATTACAGCCATTGACAATGCTGGAAATGAATATTCCAAAACACAGCGTGTCTACAAGGATATTATAGCTCCGGAAATTTTAAGCATTGATATGGAAGCAGCAGGAAATAAAGAAGCAGATGGAAGTGTTTCTTATACAGAGACGGATTATGGTTATTATTTTGTGGAAAATACAAAGGTGACTGTAACGGCTACGGACGGCTCCAAAGAAGGGGATTCCGGTGTAAAGGAAATCCACTATTATACGGTAGATGCCAATGGAACAAAAGGCAGTGAACAGATTGTACAGGCAGATGCAGAAGGAAAAGTGACATTTGTGGTTCAGGCAGGATTTAAAGGACAGATTTATGCCTGCGCTTACGATATGTTAAATAATCACGAAGAAAGATATGTGACACCGAGCAGTCTGATCATTGAAACAGCCGAGCAGCATGCCCGTGAGAAACATATTGATTTTAACAAGGCGGCAGCTGCAAGCAAGGATGCAAAGGGAAATGAACTGTATGAAAAAGATGTAACGGTAGATGTTACAGTGACAGATACATTTTCGGGAATCCGTTCTGTGGAATGGACAGTGGAATCGCCTTATGATAAAGAAAACAATCAGTCAGGAAATGTGGAGATCAGTAATCAGGGTGCATTTTCCAGTGGAAATGCGGATGGCTGGAGTCAGACAAAGAAAGACAAAAACCTTGTTACAGAACTGAAAAAGTCATTCACTGTAAAAAATAACAGCAATGAGATAAAAATGCATATCAAAATGACAGACCGTGCAGGAAATACATCAGAAGACGAACTGATATTCAGTATTGATAAGACAAAACCGGAAATCAAAATTGCATTTGATAATGAGACACCGGATGCTGAAAATACAACCATGTTCAAAGAGAACAGAGTTGCTACCATTACAGTTACAGAACGTAACTTTGAGGCGACAGATTTTAAGGCAGATATTACCAATACAGATGGTGTGATTCCGGAGTTGTCAGCATGGCAGACAACCGAAAATACGGAAAACCCAGATCAGAGTGTAAGTACTGCAACCATTACATTTGCTGAAGATGGTGATTATACGCTTTCGGTCAGTGGAAAGGATAAGGCAGCAAATCAGGCAGAGACAGTAAAAGCAGATGATTTTACTATCGATAAAACCCGTCCGGTGATTACGGTTACTTATGATAACAATAATGCAGTAAATGGCAATTATTATGCAGCAGCGCGTACAGCGACGATTCAGATTGAAGAACATAATTTCTCTGAAAACAGAGTGAAAATCACTGGAACAGCAACTGATAACGGAGCAGGAATCTCATTCCCGCAGTCTGGCGGATTTACTGGAAATGGAGATGTTCATACCGCAACCATTACATGTGGTACAGATGGTTTATACAATTTTAATGTGGAGTACACGGACATGGCAGGAAACATAGCTGAAACCTATACAGGGGAAGAATACTATGTGGATCTCACTGAACCAGAAATTGAAATTGTTGGTGTCGAAGATTATTCGGCAAATAATGGAGATGTTATTCCACAGATCGTAATGTCAGATACAAACTTTGATACCAATGGTGTGAACATTGAACTGGTTGGTGCAAATCAGGGAAGTGTGGCACCGGAAGGCTCTTATACGAATCAGGGAAATGGAGAGACATTTACCTTCCAGAACTTCCCGAAAGAGCAAAACTATGACGACATCTATACGATAAATGCCACATTGACCGATATGGCTGGAAATGAGAGCAATGCAACAGTTACGTTCTCCGTAAATCGCTTTGGATCGGTTTACGTGTTTGATCAGACCTTAAAAGATATTGAAGGAACTTATATTCAGAACGAGATTGATGTCAAGTTAAAAGAAGTGAACGTAGACAGTCTGGAACACGACAAAATCAAAGTAGTAGTAGATACAAACGGAACACCGAGAACATTAGAAGAAGGTATTGATTATCAGGTGCAGGAATCTGGTGGAAACGGACAATGGTATCAGTATGATTACACCATCGACAAGTCTCTTTTTGCCGGGGATGGACGCTACATTGTGACACTGTATTCAGAGGATATTGCAGGAAATGTCAATGAGAACATTGATGAATCCAAAGAAGCAGAGATTTCATTCGGTGTTGATAAAACAGCTCCTGTCGTTATTCCGATTGATGTTGAGAGCAATGCCCAGTATCCTGTGGATACGAAAGCAGCGAATGTGACAGTCAACGACAACCTGGTATTAGATAGTGTTGAGATTTATATTGGTGATAAAAAATGTGATTATACAGTGGATGGTGAAAACTATCAGTTCAATATCCCAAACAATACGAAAAAACAGGATGTCACGATTATGGCTGTGGATGCAGCTGGCAATAAAACAAACTATGTCTTAAATGGAATTCTTGTAACAACCAACACATTCATCCGTTGGTATAACAATAAGCCATTGTTTGCAGGTTCTATTGCGGGTGCAGCAGTAGTAACAGGCGGTGGCGTCGGTGCAGCGATCGCACTGCGAAGCGGACGTATCAAAATAAGACGTAAGAGAAAATAAAAAAAGGACTGAGAGATATGGCAAAGTATCGCATAGTTTCAAAGGGAAATATAGTTACGATTAAAAGTAAGTTATCATTTGGGGAACAGATTAATGAGCGGGAAATCAATATTTTTGAACAACAGATTTTCCGCGGCTGTTTCAGACCGAGACAGGAAGGAAAAAAGACGATTATCTACACAGCACCAGATGTGGTACCTCTTATATCATATCTGAAAAAGGGTGTGGATGAAGAAACGTTTTTTCTGCTTGCGGCGCAGACAATTGAGATGACTAAAAAAATTGAAATGAATGGGTTGTATCTGCATAATCTCATGTTACAGCCGGAAATGGTGTTTGTATGTGAAAGAACCAGGGAAGTGTTCTTTGTATATCAGCCGATCAATAGCAGAATTACGAGTGGAAATGTTTATGCGTTTCTTGCAGATACCGTACAGTATGCAGGCAGATATGGCAAAGAGCCAGAGCAGTTTCTGAAGGAATTCCAGGTATTCCTCAATGATACAAAGAATTATAAAATAGAGGACATTGAGAGATATATCCGCGAAAAATGTCCACAGGCATTCCGGAAAATCGTAAAAGCAGAGACGGGAAAAAGCGGTTACATCACAAATGACCGTTCATCCTATGAAAGACATTATCACAGTGACAGTAACGATGAAGGTGGAACGACATTACTGATGGAGGAGGATGAAAGTGGTACAACCCTTTTGACACAGCAGGAGGATGACGAGGGAGACACAACTCTTTTGCAGCAGGAGGAAAGATATCCAATTTTAGAGAGAATCAGCACAGGGGAGAGCGTGACTGTCAGAAAAAATATTTTTAATATCGGTAAGGAAAAAGAAAATGATTTTACAATAATAAATAATAAGGCGGTCAGCCGCAGACATGCGGTAATTGAGCGGATAAATGGAACTTATTATCTTATGGATAAAAGTTCAACGAACCATACATATCTGAATGGAGAAATGCTGGATGCTGAAAATTCTTATGTGCTTTCGGATCATGACAGTATTCAGATTGCAGATGAAGAATTTACATTTTATTTTGATTAGGAAGTGAAAAAATGGACGAGTACTTTGCAGATAAATTGACAGAAATTCAAGACACGGAAGACACTGCCTACTTATTGGAAAATAATGAGATCTTTTATGATGTTGGCTATAAAGTGATGCAGAATCAGGAAAATGCCAACCTGTTAAGGTGTCATAGAATCAAATATAATGGAAAAATAAAACTAATTTATTTCACAAGAGAATATACATCACTGGAGGATTACATTGCATCTTCGGATATGGATACGATCTTAAATGCGATTCACAGTTTGCTCGAAGCTTTAATTCAGATTGAAAATCTTGGATTTTTAAATATGGCATGTATTGATAATCGCCTTAGCCATATATATGTAGAGTCTGGCACGAATAATGTGAAGATCATTTATTTGCCTGTAAATATAACGGGTGTTCATAAAAATAAAAATGAATTTGACAATGAAATAAAGGCTCAGCTGGTGCAGAAAATAGAACGGATAGGAATGATGGATCATCCGAAAATGCGTCAGGTGATAGATGCGTTGGAGGATGGAACATTAAAACTTCATGACATTAGTACACGTATACAGGCGGAAAAACCTGTAATGCATAGAAATACAAAAAATACTTCTGCAGATCCCAATATTGGGCAGAAAAAGATAGTGGATATGCCGGACATGAATCAGATATCAATACAATCCATAGATGGGCAGTTTCACTTTGTTGTTTGTGAAAATGAATTCCTGATAGGAAAAAGCAGAGAAAGAGTTCAGGGTGTGATAACAGGAAATAATGCGGTCAGCAGAGTTCATTGCAAAATCGTAAGGCAGAATGGCAGCTATTTTGTAGTGGATATGGGAAGCTCCAATGGTACTTATGTTAATGGAAAAAGAATACAGCCAAATGTGCCAGAGCCTATTTCAGACAGAAGTCAGCTGAGAATTGCAAATGCAGAATTTATAGTACGAGGATAAAAAAATGAGTAAGCCATTAATCATTATTGCAGATACAGATGAGCTGTATCTGCAGAATCTGGAAAGAAAATTTTTGGAAGAATTTGATGACCAGATAGAGTTAGAAATTATATCTGATCCGGTCTATTTTGAACAACGTTTTGAGACACCTGTCTCAGTAGAAATTCTGGCTGTCTCAGAGGCGTTATATTCAGCAGGACTTCAAAGACATAACATTTCCAATCTGTGTGTGCTGGCAGAAGAACATGAGAGTGGGAGTACGGAGGATTTGTCTGTAAACAGAGTGTATAAATATCTGGGAATCAGGGAACTTTTCAATGAACTGACTTATCAGAGCAGGGATCGGCTGACGGAATCACAGACACAGGAACATAAGACACAGATCATTTCTTTTTATTCTGCAATCGGGGGAACAGGAAAGACAGCATTATCTGTCGGACTTGCACGGTGTCTGTCAGAAAAACATAAGAGAGTTTTCTACGTAAATACAGAATCTGTGCAGGATTTTTCTTATTATCTTGAAAACAAAACCGGTATGCCGAATGAAGGATATCGTGTCATGAAAAATGAACAGGAACATATGTATCAGAATGTTCGTTTTACATTAAGAAAAGAAGGATTTACATATCTGCCTCCATTTAAATCAACGCTCGATGCAAGAAATCTTGATTTTACGATCTATCGAAAATTAATACAGTCAGCGAAAGACAGTGGAGATTATGACTTTATTATTGTGGATGTGGAAGCAGGATACAGCAGATGGAGAATACAGTTACTGCAGGATTCTGATAAAGTGATGCTTATTACGTTACAGGATGATGTCTCAACGAACAAAATGCACTATATCACAGAGTGCCTTGATTTCGGAGATCATGAAAAATACATGGTCATTTGTAACAAATACAGTGAAACAAGAGACAACCAATATGTTCAGTCGGGATTACAGTCAGAGTTTTCCATCAGGGAATATATTGATGAAGTGAGTACCCCATTGTTAACCGCAAGACAACTTGCACAGTTAAATGGGATAGAAAAAGTGTCATACATGTTTATTTAGATAAAGCAAGATGGGGAGGAAAGAGATGTTTAGAGATTTTTCGGATGAAGCAAAACAAAAACTTTTAAAGTATGTTGACGAAGTGACGGCAGACGGTACCTGGGACAGGGTAAAAGACTGGTTTGGAGATGCCGGACTGACCATACAAAGCTGGCTCGGACAGCTCAGCATCCAGAACTATGTCAATGACGTAGACACCTACCATAAAAAAGTACTCGATAAAAATAACACCACGGCAAAGCAGATCGGGGAGATCTTTTCGAACGTGCAGGCAGTGGATACCAAATACCTCAGCATCGCAGGAAGTGAGGCAGCCTGCGGGGATGACATCATAAAACTGATCAGTGACCTTGCCAGTGCCATTGACCCGAATGGAGGGAACATGGACATGGGAAGGATGAAGGGTGTTCTGGATGCAGATGTCGAGAACATACGCAATGCCAGGGCGACGGCTGATAGGGCAGTCGAGGAAAAAATGCTCGGAACTGAGGCAGAGGGCTGCATGAACAGCGAAGACCCGGTCAACCTGAGCACCGGAAACTTCATCTATGAGCATGAAGACTTAAAAGTGGGAGGGGAGATACCATTATCGTTCCACCGTTATTATAATTCCAAAGACCGCCGCAGCGGTGTGCTTGGAGACTGCTTTTTGCATAATTACCAGACAGCCATCGAAAAAGAAGAGAACGGAGCCGTCAGGGTGCGCCAGGCAGACGGACAGGTCAACCATTATGACAGGACAGTTTCAGAAAACGGCAGGGAGGAACTGACAGGAAGAAATACAGCACTCGAATCCTTAAAAGAAACGGAAACAGGATACGTGCTCGAACATCCGGGCACGGAGATCATATCGTTTGACGGGGACGGAAAGATGCTCCGGAAAGAAGACCGGAACGGAAGGGGCATATCTTTTTCCTATCTCGAAGATGGAAAACTTGAAAAAGCGGAGGCAGACAATGGGAGCAGCCTGACCTACTCTTATAATAAAGAAGGACAGCTTGAAAAAGTGGTCGACCACACCGGACGGAGCGTGCAGCTGGCATACAGGGAAGGAAAACTCGAAAAGGTGACAACGGCATCCGGTGCAGAATACCGCTATGCCTATGGGGAAAATGGAAGAATCACGGAAGTGGAAAATGCCCGTCATGTCACATCTGTTAAGAATACCTATGACAGAAGATTTCGTATTATTCATCAGCAATTTCCAGATGGTGGAATGATGGAGTTTGCTTATGATGATAAAAACCGACGTGTCACACTCACGGAGCGCAATGGAAGTAAAATCATTCATGTGCATGATGAACGATACCGTAACACAGAGACTATTTATGAGGATGGGACAAAAGAGCATTATCTCTATAATGAAAAAAACCAGTGTATCAGCATGACAGACAGGCTTGGCAGAACGACGAGAATGGCGTATGATAACCGTGGGAACCTCACACAGACCGTGGATGCCCTAAAACGCAGGGTCAACTATACCTATGATGCAGATTGTCATCTTATCAGTGTAAGTATTAACGGAAAAGAACGTCTGAAAAACCATTATGATGGGAAAGGTAATCTGATCGGCACGGAAAATCTGTACGGAAACAGAATTACCGTGATAAATAATGGGGCAGGAAGACCGGAAACAATCACTTATGCAGATGGAAGCGTTTGGGAGATTGGATATGATGAAAGCGGAAACATCGTACAGTTAAAGGATGTAACCGGAAATGTGACAACTTATGGCTATGATGCCTTAAATCGTGTGATTGAGACAGTAGATGCAAATAGGAACGTGACACGTTATACCTATGATGCAGCAGACCGTGTCACAACAGTAACCGATGCTATGGGTAATCAGAGAGCATACACTTATAACGCAGGTGGAAAAATCACGGCAATCCGGGATTTTGATGGTAATACGGCAGAGTTTATCTATAATCCACTTGGAAAAGTGGAAACATACACAGACAAAGAGGGACAGCAGGTACATTTCACTTATGACAAAATGTGGAACATCTGTTCGGTCACAGCGCCGGATCATGGAAAGCAGGAATATTTTTATGACAGTGACAATCATCTTGTAAAACAGATACTCCCGATGGGAGGAGTAGTGAAATATGCCTACGATGCGGCTGGAAACCGCACAGAAATGACGGATCCGGAAGGAAATACAACCCGTTACTTTTATGATGCCGTAAACCGCCTGACAGAAGTACTGGAACCGGATGGAGCCAGGACTGTGTATGAATATGACAGAGAGGGAAATCTTGTCAGAGAGACGAATGCATCCGGACAGACGACCAGTTACACTTATGATGATTTAGGAAGAAGAACAAGTGTTACAAATGCGGCTGGTGCAACGACAAGTGTATTCTACAATGAACTTGGAAAAGCAGAGCGTATCTGCTATCCGAATGGAAGCAGTACTGTTTATGAATACGAAAAAGGTGGAAGATTAAAGAGTGTTCGTTACCCGGATGGTGCAGGAGAACACTACGGATATGATGCCAGGGGAAACCTCACAGAGCGTACCACTACGGCGGGAGAATGTTACCATTATAGTTATGACTGTCTTGCCCGTATCACATCCATTGAAAATCCGGCAGGAGGTGTGGCATATTTTACCTATGATGCACTTGGACGTGTAACGAAGGCAGAAGATGAAAAGGGAAATATTACCTGTTATGAATACACTCCAAATGGCAATCTTGCAAAAGTGACAGATGCGTTGGGAAATGAAACATTTTATCAGTATGATGCAATGGGACAGCTGGTACAGACAAGCTGTACAGGAGCCAATGGGGAAGAACCACAGAATACAGTCTATACCTGGGATAAAGAAGGTCATGTTACCACCGTGACAGACCCTTTAGGGGATATAGAACGCTATACTTATGACCCGGCAGGAAAAATGAGGGCAAAAGTAGACAAAGATGGTTATGAGACTGCCTTCCATTATGGCACAAATGGTCAGGTGGAGGAAATCTGTTATGCGGATGGAAGAAAAGTATCCTTAACCTATAATGCCATAAGGCAGCTTGAGGAAGTAAAAGACTGGCTCGGCACGACAAAAATCGCTATGGATGAGGCAGGACGTATTGCCTCTGTCACAGATCCATATGGAAAAACCGTGGGATATGAATGGGGAAGCATGGGTGAGAGAACGGCAGTTCTTTATCCAGATGGAAAAAAGACCGTATATGAATACAATGAAGCCATGCAGATGTCAGCCATGAAAATCTTTTCCGGGGAAATGCGGGAGAATACAATTCGTTACAGTTATGATGAATTCGGAAGACTGATTGGAAAGCAGCTGCCGGGTGGAAATTATACAGATTACCGATACAATGCGGCAGGAAAACTTGAAGACATCTTACATAAAGGAGCAGATTTTACAGAGCGCTGTCACTATTCCTATGATGTCATGGGAAATAAGGTCATGGCAGAAAAGGAAAGACCGGGATTGCCGGAGGACAGTGGAAGTTTTTCTTATTGTTATGATGCATTAAACCGTTTGACCACCGTAGCACAGAATGGACAGACATTAAGAACATACAGCTATGATGCATTCGGAAACCGAAGCAGTAAAACTGAATATCAGACAGCAGGAGAGCTGGTGACAACTTACCATTATAACGCCAGAAATCAGCTGTTGCAGGAAACAAATGCAAACGGAACGAAAGATTATGCGTATGACCACAGAGGAAATCTGTTATCCGTAACAAGCGGTGAAGAGGTTTTGAGAGCATATGGGTTCGATGCGGCTAACCAGATGAACAGCTCTATGGGAATGACAGATGGACAAATCAAAAAGGCAGTATATCAGTATAACGGATTAGGACATAGAATGGAGCAAAGCATTGCAGCAGGGGATGCAGCCCCGGAACAGACCATTCGCTATACACTTGATCTTACCCGCCAGTATCATAATCTTTTACAGAAAACAGAAAATAATGTGGAGCAGACCTACTTCTGGGATGGTAATGTCACGGGAATGGAAGAAGAAGGAAGGGAGCACTTTTATTTTCAGGATGATCTGGGAAGTCCGATGCGGCTTGCAGATGAAGCAGGAAGAAGTGAGGAAACCTATGGATTTGATGAATTTGGTAATGATATCCGAACGGCAAAAGATATCTTTAAGGATTCCTTACAGAGCTTTGGTTTTACAGGGTATCAGATGGATAGTGCAGGAGGGCTGTATTTTGCACAGGCAAGAAGATATGATGCCGGAGCAGGCCGTTTCATAAGCGAGGACTTGATAAAAGGACACATCGAAGTGCCATACACGATGAACCATTACAGCTACTGTTTTAACAGACCGATGGATATGGTGGACCTGAATGGCATGTGGCCAACGGCAGTTGTGACAAGTGATTTGGTGGGAATGGATACAAAATCAGAAGAACTGGATGAGTCTGATCCAGTGCATATAGCTTCAGATTGGTATACCAATATTGGAAATATGAAGGATATTAAAGAAGGCGGTGAGATTTCATATCAATGGCTAAACCAGTATAAAAAAAATAAGAATTTGGCAAAAAGTATTATTGATAATCCAACTACCAAAATCAATGCCGCAGAAGCTGGTGTAAGTGTAGGAAATTTCAGAAGAACCACAAGAGGAAAAATAAAAAATGGTTTGGCGGAAATGGGAAATATTGGAAATAAAGCAAAAGCAGCAGGCAAGTTTGAAGTACCATATGTAGATGTAATTATTGATGTTGGAGTAGGAATCTATGATAATTGTCAATCAGGAGCA
>ENA-UERN01002065-UERN01002065.1-human-gut-metagenome-genome-assembly--contig:-NODE-2065-length-16684-cov-8.714819_pt1 | contig 16684 bp, 12 predicted proteins | sample MGYA00242950_ERZ507950 | MGnify/ENA primary metagenome ERZ507950 (study PRJEB26167, sample SAMN06115515) | human gut metagenome | host: Homo sapiens | place: China:Ningxia | collected 2014-11-26...
GCATAGGCCACCATGCGCAGCAGCATGACGCAGACGAACTGCACCTGCTGGATGTCGTTGGTGGTGCGGGTGATGAGGGACGCGGTGGAGAAGTTCTCAATCTCCGCATTGGAGAAGTGGATGACGCTGGAGAAGGTCTCGCGGCGCAGGTCGCGGCCGATGGCGGCGGACACCCGGGAGGCCAGGAAGCCCACCGCGATGGACACGGCCACCATCAGCAGGGTCAGGGCCAGCATCTGGCCGCCTACCTTATATAAATAGTGCATCTGCACAGCGTGGGCAATGCCCTGGGCCTCGTATTCCAGCCCCACCAGCAGCAGAGCCTGGCTCTTCAGGTTCTCCACCACGGTGTCGTCCAGCTGGCCGATGGCACCGGTCAGCTGCTGCTGCACGGCGTCGCGGCGGAAGCCGGGCATCTGGCTCATGGCGGCAAACTGGCCGCACACGGTGTCCAGATCGTCAGCCGTGGGGGCTGCGGTCTCGGTTTCCGTGTCGGGATTGCGGTCGGCACCGGAGGCCTGCAGGTCCGCAAGGCCGGTCATGCCCATGCCGGTCTGCCCGGCGGGGGTGTTGGCTGCCTGGGTGGCCGCCAGATACAGCACGATATCCGGGGTGGTCACAGCATCTTCCAGCGCAGTGCGCTCGTCGGCGGTCAGGTCGGTGCGCAGGCGCAGCACATCGCCGTCGGCGGTGTAGGCGTTCTGGAAGGCAGCGGCGTCCTCCTCGCGCATCAGCAGCGAGAGGGCATCCAGCGTGCTCTGCCGCACGGTGTCGGGCAGGGGGCTTTCGATGCCGCCCTGCTGGATGCCGGTGTCCACGATCTTGCTGGTGTAGTCCGGCAGCGACAGATCGCAGTACGCCTGCACGAACAGCAGTGCGAACACCACGAGGCAGACGGCCCAGTGACGGGCCAGCTGCTTAAAGATCTTTGTCATGGTTTGGTTCTCCCTTCGGTTTGGTGGTACGCGCAGCGTTTTCCGCAAGAATGGCTTCCATCAGCGCGCCGCGCAGCGCTTCCATCTGGGCCAGCTGTTCCGGCTCCAGCCGGGCCATGACACTGGAAAAGTAGTCCCCAAGAGCAGCCTCGCACTGTCGGCAGGCCTCGTATCCCTTGGGCGTGAACCGTACCAGCGTCTTGCGGCGGTCGGCAGGGTCAGCAAAGCGTTCCACAAGGCCGTCCTGCTCCATCTGCCGCACCGTGCGGGAAATGGCAGGAAGCGGTTGATGAAGCTCCTGAACAAGATCGGAGATATAAACGGCACCGTCCTGTCCATGGAGACGAATGCAGCCCAGCAGCCCTTCCAGCATGGGGAAGTGGCGCTTGGGGCAGTCGGCCAGAGCGGCCTTCATGCCGGCCTTGGATGCTTTGCTCAGCCGGTGGATGTAGCGGCAAAGCCCACGGAAACTCAGCGTGGATTCCTCAGACACGCGATCCCTCCTCTCGAAAATTACTTAACAGCTGTTAACTGTTAACGCTTGACAATAATAGTCTTTTGCAGGCCGGATTGCAACCCCCTGCAGGGATTGTTTCACAAAAGTTCACAAACGTTTGTGTCCCGCATACACATAAAGCAAAGGGGGCATCGGGCATGGAACAGCGTTTGTGGATGATCCTACAATTGTTCGGCGGGGCGGCACTTTTCTTATACAGTATGGACACCCTCACGGACGCTTTGCAGCAGGCGGCGGGGGACACCCTGCGGCAGGCCCTTGCCCGGCTCACGGCCCACCCGCTGGCCGGGGTGCTCACGGGGGCGGTGGTCACAGCGGTGGTGCAGAGCAGCTCGGCGGTCACGGTGCTGGTGCTGGGCCTTGTGGGGGCCGGGCTGCTGACCCTGCAGCGGGCCGTGCCGGTGGTGTTCGGAGCCAACATCGGCACCACGGTCACCGCGCAATTGCTGGCCTTCCGGCTGGAGGATGCCCGGTATCTGCTGCTGGTGGCGGGGCTGCTGCTCTGGTTCGCGGGGCGCGGGCGTCTGCACGCAGCCGGGCAGGCGCTGTTTGCTTTCGGCCTGCTGTTTGAGGGCATCGCGGTCATGGCCGAGGCCATGGAGCCGTTGGCAGCAGGGCCGGTGTTCCGGCAGTGGATGGCCCAGGTGCGGCACCGCCCCGGCCTGGGCCTGCTGGCAGGGCTGGGCATGACCCTTGCCGTGCAGAGCAGCTCCGCCACCATTGCGGTGCTGCAGCAGATGGCCGCCCGCCCCGGGCCGGACGGCGGGTGCCTGCTGGGCCTTGCGGGAGCCATCCCGGTGCTGTTGGGGGACAACATCGGCACCACCGTCACGGCGGTGCTGGCATCCGTGGGGCAGAGCCGGGACGCCAAACGTCTGGCGGCGGCCCACGCCCTGTTCAACCTGTCCGGGGCAGCGGTGTGCTGGCTGCTGCTGCCCCAGTTCACCGCGCTGGTGCGGCTGCTCTCGCCCCACGGGCCGGAGAGCGCCGTGCTGGCCCGGCAGATCGCCAACGCCCACACCCTGTTCAATCTGGGCTGCACGGTGCTGTGGCTGCCCCTGACCCCTTGCATGGTGCGCATCGTGTGCATTCTTTTGCCGGAGAAGCATGCCCCTGAGTTGAAATGAACGCCTTAAAATGGTATAATGACAGTGTATCGAACAATTTTGTGACGCTTTTGTTGCACAAATGATAAACGGACCCTTCTGTGGGCCTGCAGCGGTGTGCGGCTGCCAGGGCACAGAGCGAACCAAGAGGACGTGTTACTATGAAGGATATCATCAACGGGTTGATCGAGCGGTTCCGCAGGCAGCATGTACAGGCCCGGCGCTATGTGGCCATGATGCTGGTGCTGGCCCTGCTCACCACCCTGTTCGTCAACTGGCAGCTCCATGGGGTGGGCATCTCCATGACTGCCGACTACCACTGCGGCTACGAGGAGCACCAGCACACGGCGGCCTGCTACGAAAAAGTGCTCACCTGCGGTTACGAGGAGGGCGAGCCGGAAACGCCCGTCACCTCTTCGGACAGCAGCGCCGATCCGGTGTCCGCCTACAGCGCGGAAGAGCCGGAAGAGCCGGTGCAGACCGAGCCGGAGACCATCTGGGTGCCCCATGAGCACACTGATGCCTGCTATGAGGAACACCGGGTGCTGACCTGCTATCAGGAAGAGCACGAGCACACCGACGACTGCTTTGACGAGTACGGTGCGCTCATCTGCGGCGAGTTCGAGCATATCCACGACGACAGCTGCTACACCACCGAGTATGAGCTGGTGTGCGGCCTGGACGAAGGCGAACTGGTGGAGGAGCCCAACCCCGCCTATCAGGAAATGCCTGCCATCCGCCCCGTGGTGGACCTGCCCCCTGAGCCGGCCGAGACCACCCCGGACGAGCCGGTGCTGCATCACCACACCGACGCCTGCTACACCGAGGAACTGGTGTGCACCATCCCGGAGCACCACCACACCGTGGAGTGCCTGGCCGATACCCAGGCCGACGTGGAGACTGCCGAGGAATGGCAGGCCGCGACCAACGTGGCCCTGAACGGCAACTGGGCCGAGGACCTGCTCACCGTGGCAAAGTCCCAGCTGGACTACCAGCAGAGCGACAAGAACTTCAAGCTGGATGTGGAGGACCAGCAGGTGCTGCGCGGCTACTCCCGCTATGGTGCCTGGTACGGCAACCCCTACGGTGCCTGGGACGTGATGTTCCTGTCCTACTGCCTGCACTTTGCGGGTGTGCCCCAGACGGTGGTGCCCCAGCGTGCGGGCGTGATGGCCCTGCACAGTGACCTGCGCGGCTCCCAGTGGCTCACCGACGCCGACGGCTTCACCGCAAGGCCCGGCGATATCGTCATCTACAACACCCTCACCACCGAGCAGGTGGCCGTGGACGAGAGCTCCTATGGCATCGCCCTGCTGGACCTGGACGAGGACCCCGACACCGCCGCCCAGCTCACGGCTTCCGAGCCGCAGGTGGACACCCGCACCGTGACCACCGAGACGGTGGGCGTCGTGTCCGCCGTGGACCCCGACGCCGGGACCCTGACCGTGATCTCCGGCAACGTGGACGGCAAGGTGGCCGAGGTGCCCGCTGCCATGTCCGATGTGACCAGTGTCATCTCGGTGACCGGCGCCTATGCCGCCGAGACCACCGCTGTGGCCCCGGAGGCCCCGGCAGGCTCCCAGGAGGAGCTGGACGGCAGCTATGCGCTGCTGGAAGATGAGGATGGCTTTGGGGCCACGGTGAAATGGGTCGGCGAGGCCCGGCAGCTGGACCCCGATGCCCCGGCCCTGCTGGCAGAAACTGCCGGTACGGAGGTGAACCTGGACCCCGCCTGGATCACTAAGACAGAGTTCGAGAAGGAGGTCAATGGCTCCTGGGAGCCCCTGGTGGGGAATGAAGTGGAAAGCGGTACCAACGTGCAGGTCACCGTGACCTACAAGCTGCCTGCGAGCACCCTGAAGCCGGACCGGCGGACCCTGTGCTACCAGCTGATTGATGCCATGAAGCCCAAGCAGCCCACCTCCGGCAAGATCCTGGACGAGACCGACAACAACAAGGTCATTGGCACCTATACCATCGACACCAACGGCCTGGCAAAGCTGACCTTTGACAAAAGTGTGAAGTTCACCGGTTTGGATGACAAGGGCAACCTGGAGTTTACCGGAACCTTCCAGTTCTCCCAGAAGCTGTGGGCAGATGATTTTGAGAATAACAAAACCATCACCTTTGAAAAGGGCTACACCCTGACCATCAAGAAGAAAACGGCAGATATAAAGATCAGTAAAGGGTACACCGGCTATTGGAGTGCCTTTGAAAATCATCCGGAAAGTGGCACCTTCATAAACCATTATATGGTGACGGTGGAGACCACCAACGGTACCAAAGACCCGGTGACCCTTACGGATACCCTGAACACGAATCAGAGTGGAATCAGTGCTGGTGATTACCTGAAGGGCGGCACCTACCTGAAAAACTCCTTTAAACTTTACAAGGAGGACGCTTCGGGTAAACGAACGGAGATCCTGCCGTTCCCCGACTGCAAGATCCAGGAGGACAGCAACGGCAACCCCCAGGTGGTCATTAAGGACCTGGAAGCATTGGGGATCGAAGAAAAGTACATCTGGTACTATGACGTTCAGCGGAACTATGCGGACTTTGACAAGATGCCCGACGGTGTCGGTATGATCTACAATACGGCAACAGCGAAGGCAGGGGACGGGGAGGAAAAGAAGGCTGAAGCATACTACACATGTAAAACCCCTCGCATTGAGAAGAACGGCCAGTACGACCCCAAAACAGGCCACATCCAGTGGACGATCACTGTAAAGATACCGCATTCTTTTCTGGGGTCCTATATGCTGCAAGGCTGCAAGATCACAGATGCCTTGCCAGACAGTGTGAAAATTGTAGGGGATGTAAAGGTAGGCGACGATACGATATCGGCAGAGGAATTTCTGCAAAAGGGCTATACCATCCCGAAGAACTATAGTGGAACAGAGCTGAAGATCACCTTTGAGACCACCACCCCCATCGGCGGCGGCTCGGTGACCAACAAGGCACAGATCGAGACCAAGAGCAAACACACTTTTAAGGCCTCGGATACTGTGAACATCGGGCAGGGAGATTGGACCTTGAACAAGCAGCTGGCCAGCAGCAGCAAGGGCCTGGCCAAATGGAATATCTCTGCCGCCAATGCGGCCGGCGAAAGCAGCTTTACCCTGGTGGAGAGCCTCAAGGACGCTGTGAACGAAAGCGGCCAGACCCAGCTGGACACCCACTACGCCTACGCCGCAGAGCTGGAGAAGGCTTTGGAAGAGGGCCTGACCCTGACCCTCCACGACGGTGGCACCATGACCTATGCCCAGGCTAAGGCCGCCGGGGTCATTGCCGTCACCTACTACAGCGGTGCCGACGGCACCGGCGGCACGGTGACTGCCAACGACCCCTCCACCTGGGTGCGGAGCTTTACCATCCAGATAAACAAGGAAGATGGCAACCCGGTGCGGCGTGTGGAGGTAAAGGACCTCCCTACCCACGAGGATCAGCGCAATGTGCCCACCGGAGAGAAATGGACTTACAAAAACAGCGTCAGCATCCAAGGCAGCTCTCAGAGGGCTGAGGCAGAGGACACCTACCACAGCTACAAGAGCTTTGAAAAACGGGTGTCGGCGAACAGCGATCAGGACGAATCTGGTTACCAAAGCGGAGACCAGACCTACCAATACAGTGACCTCAGCGGCAACAACCTCCACTATCAGCTGGTGGTGCAGACCGCTGCCGAGGATGATGCCGACATCGTCATCACCGATACCCTGCCGGAAAACACCGAGTTCAAGACCGACTGGGTAACGATCGGCATGGACAAAGGGGCCCCGGATAAGGCTGACAAGTTGGAGGGGGCCAATGCCACTGTAGCCTACGAGAAAGCCACCCGGCAGCTGACCATTACCATCAGCCGTTACAACCTGAACAAGCCTGAACAACACAAGTTCCGCATTCTGTACAAGGTGAGCGTGGACGACGATCCCCGCTGGAAGAACCCCTCGGTGGGCCAGGTGATCTACACCAACACGGCCCAGTGGGGCGAGCTGACCGAGACCCTCCACACCACGGTGGAAAAGACTGTGGACCCCCTGAAAAAGACCGGAAAGCTGGTGGATGGCAAAACCGACCGCATCGAGTACCAGGTGGTGGTGAACCCGGCCCGGAAGGACCTGTCGGTGGAAGCCAACAAGGCCCCGACCATTGAGCTGTGGGACGACGTAAAAGCCCAGAACGGTGCCATTGTCCGGGGAGACCCGGCGTCTGTAAAGCTGTATTACTTCCAGTATGACGAAGCCACCAACACCGTGACCCGAGGGGATGAAGTGCCTCGCAGCCTGTACCAGGTGCTGCCGGCAGATGGCGAGGGCTGGCTCCACATGGTGATCCCCAACCAGGCCGCCATGATCCTGGTGTACCAATGTGATGTAAAGCAGGGCAGTGCTGCTGAGGATTACAACGTGGACAACACCGTCAAGCTGGGCAATGGGGCCTCCACCGAATCGGATTCCATCAAGTTTACCTATGCATCTGCCGCCACAGCCTCCACCGGACAGTTCCTGCTCCACAAGGTGGACGATTACTCCGGCGTGGCATTGCAGGGAGCAGAGTTTACCATCTGGCAGTATGATCTGCAAACCAAGAATTGGCGGCGCTGGAGCGGCGGCGTAAACGGCACCGTCACCACCAACGAAAAGGGCCAGGTGAGCCTGACGGTGCTGGAAAACGGCAGCGAACAGACCCTGAAGCCGGACCTGCTGTATAAGATCGTGGAGACCAGAGCACCCCAGAACTACCAGAAGGACGATACCCCCCACTATGTGCTGTTCCACAAGAGCAACGAGACCCCCCAGACGGCCTTTGATACCGCTACGGGCAAGGAGACGGTGATAGACGAGGAAAAGACCATCCTGTTCACGGACGTCCAGGTGGGCAGTGCCGCCCAGACCACCACGGCCCAGTATACCAACCGCTACAGCAACCTGACCGTCAGCAAGCTCTGGCTGGATGCCGACACCCGCCAGCCGGTGGAACCGGCGGCAGAGAATATTGAAATCCAGGTCTGGCGTTACACCGACAGCGTGGAGAGCAAGGAGCCGTTCGAGAAAGCTACCCTGAACAAGACCAACAACTGGACCTGGTCCGAGTCGGGGGACAAGCTCCCGCTGACGGATGCGCAGGGCAATGCGTACCACTACCTGGTGGAGGAAGTGACCACCGGCAACTGGAACGTGTACATCTCCAACAACGGCGTGCAGACCGGCAATATCACGGTGCAGAACTATGTCTACACCGGCTACGAGCTGCCGTCCACCGGCGGCATGGGCACGGCACCCTTCGGGGTGCTGGGCGGCGCACTGGCCGCTGCAGCAGCCCTGCTGCTGGTCCGCAAACGGAAACAGAACGAGGAGGAGTGAGCAGCCATGAAACAAAACAAAAACAACCGGTTTGCCGCTCTTCTGCTGGCGCTGTGCATGGCCGTGTGCTGTGCACTGCCCGCGCTGGCAGCCCCCGCGGCCAGCGCCAACATCGACCTGAGCCGCACCGGCAGCATGGACGTGACCCTGTACGACCACCAGAACGACGTCCCCCTGCGGGGCGGCGCACTCACCGTGTACAAGGTGGCGGACGTGGCCCGCACCAACGGCGACCTGCACTTTGTGTACACCGCCGACTTTACGGGCTGCGGCATCGCGCTGGGCGACCTGACCGACAGCACGCTGGCTTCCAGGCTGGAAGCCAAGCTGCCCGCCCGCGCCGCCGGCACCACCCATAAGATCAGCGAGCAGGGCATCGTCTCCTTTGACGCGCTGCCGCTGGGCCTGTACCTCGTGGTGCAGACCGAGAACTCCAAGGGCTACGAGGCCATCAATTCCTTCCTGGTGTCGCTGCCCATGGCGGACGAAAGCGGCTGGCTCTACACCGTGGACGCCACCCCCAAGGTGGGCGCGCCCACGCAGGAGGTGACCCCGCCCGAACCGGAAAAGCCCTCGGAGCCGGACAAACCGTCCAAGCCGGAGAAGCCCTCGGAACCGGACAAGCCCACCCAGCCCGGCACCCCGGATGAGCCGGACAACCCGGATATGCCGGTGGACCCCAACGACCCCAACCGCCCGGTGTCGCCCGGTACGCCGGATAACCCGGTGAACCCCGGCAACCCGGACAACCCCGTGGCGCCGGGCCGCCCGGACGGCAATGCACTGCCCCAGAGCGGCCAGCTGAACTGGCCCATCCCGTTCATGGCCTGCAGCGGCGTGCTGCTGTTTGCCGTCGGCTGGGTGCTGGACCGAAAGGAGACGCTGGCATGAACACAAAGCAGAAGATCGGCCGCGCCTGCATGATCGTGGGCATCCTGCTCATTCTGGGTGCGCTGGCCCTGCTGGGCTATAACCAGTGGGACGCCAACCGCGCCGACAAGGCTTCGCAGGACGCCCTGGGCAAGCTGGAAGAGACCCTGACCGAGACCATAGAGGACAAGACGAAGGACGAAGAGCCGGTGGTCCAGCCGGAGCTGGACCCGGAGCAGGAGATGACCGTCACCGACATCGACGGCTGGGGCTACATCGGCTACCTGTCCATCCCGTCCATCGGGCTGGAACTGCCCGTGATGAGCGAGTGGAGCTACGCGGGCCTCAAGGTGGCCCCGGGCCGCTACTCCGGCTCCACCTACGCCGACAACATGGTGGTCTGCGCCCACAACTACGCCAAGCACTTCAGCCCCATCAAGTGGCTGGCCCTGGGCAGCGAGGTGTACTTTACCGACATGGACGGCCAGCGCTGGAGCTATGAGGTGACCAACGTGGAGACCATCCAGCCCACCGACATCGACAAGATGGTCACGGCCAGCGACGAGGACGCCTGGGACCTGACCCTGTTCACCTGCACCACCGGCGGCCGTGCCCGCTGTGCCGTGCGCTGTACCCGCACCGCCTACCCGGAGCCGCTCCACGCGGAGGAGTGAACCCCGGCAGGAACGGGACGATTTGGAATGCCCTCCGCTTTGCTCTGGGCATAAATAGCAGAAAAATTATTTTAGATTTTGCAAATCCGGCAGGGCTGCGGCCCCGCCGGATTTGCTTTTTCACGGGAGAGGGCGTTCCGGGAAGTGGCATCGGCTGCTGTTGGCCTGCGGCCAAAGCGCAGAAGGAGAACTCGCGTTTTGCGGAAAGGAATCCCGTAACGTCCCTCCCGGTGCGATGTCATTCCGGTATCAGATGCCACTCCCCGCCATGACCCCTCTGGTGAAAAGGCAACTCCGGAAAATCCGCAGATTTTCCGGAGTTGCAATAAAAAATAATATTTCCTCTAATTATGGCGCAGCGCACGCGGAGCCATTTCAAATCGTCCTGTTCCGGTTTTCCGCAAGCGTACAGGGAGCTGTCGCGATAGCGCACAAACAAGCACCCGCCATGCGGATGCACAGCGGGTGCTTTGAAGGGCTCTGCGGGGATGCTCAGTGGGTGGTGCCCATGTCCACAGCCAGGTCGGCGTCGTTCTTCACAACGGCCTCCACGGCCTTCTCCAGGCCGCGGGCGATCTGGTGCAGATCCATGCTGGGGGTGCCCAGGGGCTTGTTGACCACCTGCTCCATGGCGTAAGGCACATGGATGAAGCCGCCCCGGATGTTGGGGTACTTCTTGTCGATGAGGTACAGCAGGGTGTACATCAGGTAGTTGCACACATAGGAGCCTGCAGTGTAGGACAGGGCGGAGGGGATGCCTGCGTCCTTGATGCTCTGCACCATGGCCTTCACGGGCAGGGAAGTGAAGTAGGCGGTCTCGCCGTCCTCCTGGATGGTCACGTCGATGGGCTGATAACCGGCGTTGTCGGCGATGCGGCCGTCCATCAGGTTGATGGCCACCTTTTCCGGGGTGATGACGGAGCGGCCGCCGGCCTGACCGATGCAGATGACCACATCGGGCTGGTTTGCCTGAATGGCAGCTTCCAGCACCTCACCGGCACGGATGAACTCGGTGGGCACTTCCTGCTTGACGATCTCGGCACCGGCGATGGTGTCGGGCAGCAGCTTTACCGCCTCAAAAGCGGGGTTGACGGTCTCGCCGCCAAAGGGGTCGAAACCAGTGAGCAGAATCTTCATAGTAAAAAGCCTCGATTCTCAGATATAAATGGACGGCTCCAGAACGGTGAGCTGTCCGTGATCCATGATCATGCGGTTGTCCACATAGATGCAGGGAGCGTGGGTGACCAGATCGTAATGGCCGGAAGCATCCTGCACACCGCCCAGCGCAATGTTGCGCCCGAACCCGATATGGAAGGTGCCATAGGTGGATTCGTCCTCGATGTAGCAGTTGCCTGCACAGCGGGAGTGGGTGTTGAGCCCGATGCCGAACTCCGCCGCCACCACCATGTTCTCCGGGTCGTGGAAGCGGGCCAGAAACTGCTTGAGCCGCCTGCCGCTGGCATTGTCCTCGATCTCCACGATGCGGCCGCCGCGCAGCTCCACCCGCACGGGGCTGTCCACGATGCCGATATAGCCCATGGAGCCGTCCAGGATCAGGGTGCCGTTGGTGTCGCTCTCCACCGGTGCCACATACACTTCCACGCTGGCAGAGGAAAGGCCCTTGCCGTCGTGGCAGCAGCCGTTGAAGAAGCCGGGCACACGCCCCTCGATGTTGAAATCCAGGTTCGTGCCAAGCTCCGTGGTCACATGGATGTGTCTGGCGTTCTGGTAGCAGGCCATGATGATGCTGGCCATGATCCTGCTTTTGGGCAGGCTCATGTTCAGGAAGTCATAGCTCAGCAGGGACTGCCCGTTGCTGGTGCTCAGCGGCAGCGACAAAAACCGGTTGCGGCGGGCAATGACCCGCTTGACGGCCCGTGTGGTGATGAGGGAATACTCGGCAGCACCGATCACGGCGTTGTAGGGGTCAAAGGCGTCCTCGCGGTCATCGAAATACTGGCCCACCTGCTCGTGCAGGTCGTCCAGCATCAACACATCCGCCACGCTGCCCACCGCCTGTGCGGCTTGCTGCATGGCCGCCACCTCGACAGCATACTTCTGGCTGGATACGATCAAGATGCGTTCGCCTGCACGGAGCCGGACCCAGTCGCGAATAATGATATCGGCTCCGTGCTGAATTGCTTGTTCCATTGAATCACTCGATCTAACAAAAAAATCACTTCAGGAGGATCATCATCACGATCTGGACCACCATCATGATGATGGCGACAGGAACCTGATTCTTGATGACGCCCATGGGCTTCTTCATATCCAGCAGTGCCACGGGCACGGTGTTGAAGTTTGCAGCCATGGGGGTGCACAGGGTGCCGCAGAAGCCGCAGGTCAAAGCTAGCATGCCGATGACCACCGGGTTTGCGCCGTGGGCCAGCACGAACGGGTAGCCGATGCCCACGGTCATCACGGTGATGGCGGCGTAGGCGTTGCCCATGATCATGGTGAACAGCATCATGCCGATGGCGTACACCACGATACCGGCGTTCACATTGCCCTCGGGGATGATGTGGCTGACCAGGTCAGAGATCACATCGCCGACACCGGCAGCGGTGAAGACGGAGCCCAGGCAGGCCAGCAGCATGGGCAGCATGGACAGGGGGCCCACGGTGGACAGCATGCGCTCGGAATCGTTCAGGAAGGTGGAGGGCTTGTTGTCGCGGTTCATGATCATCAGCAGGATGATGGCCACGATAACGCCCAGAGCCACGCCGTTCAGGGCGGACAGGCCAATGCCCATGCCGGTGATGGCGCAGATGACGGCCAGCATGCCGATGCTCAGGGTGGGGACAAAGATCTTCATGCCGATCTTCTCATAGGTAGCCTCGGTCTCGGCCTTGGTGGCAGCAGAGACAGCGCCCTTCTTGACCTTCTTGAGGATGGCGGGGATGCACATCACCACCACCAGGATGCCGCTCACCAGAGAGGGCAGCCAGCGGCCCAGGGCAAGCACGACGCCCAGCACGGCCCAGAAGATAAAGGTGCCCACGGGTTCCGGGTTCTCCTTATCCTTCAGGTTCTTCACGCCGCAGTAGATGCACAGCAGGCCGATGATAAAGTAGATGATCTCCATCACCTTGGTGGACAGGCTGTAATCAGCACTCATAAAAAAGCTCATTCTTCTGTCCTCCCTTACTTATAGTACTTCTGGATCATCTTGCGATCCTTGATCACATAGAATACGATGGCGACCACAGTGGCAATGATGCACACGGGGATCTCGATGGCAGCCAGCTGGGCCAGCTCCACCTCGATGCCCAGGCCGGCCAAAGTGCTCTGCACCAGCAGGCCGCCGGAGCCGCCCACGAACAGGACCTGACCGAAGAACCAGGTGATGTTCTCCATGCCGGCAGCCATACCCTTCAGCTCCTCGACATGCTCCTCATTGGGCTCATGGCCCTGTGCCACAATGGCACCTTCGGCCATGGGCATGATGACGGGGCGCACGAAACCGGCCACGCCGCCAAAGCCCACGTTGAAGGCTGCAAAGATCGAGCGCATCACGCCGTAGATGCCGATGACCAGGCCGGAGGTGGCACCCTTGAACTTGCCGATCAGGGCAGCGGCTGCTTCACGCAGGCCGTTGCGCTCCAGCGTGCCGGTGACCAGCATCACGATGATGAAGATGGCCATGCTGCGGTTTGCCACAAAGGTGCTGCCCAGCGTTTCCAGCAGGGTGACCGGGCCCAGACCGCCAACCAGTGCAGTCACAACGGCTGCCACCAGAATGACCAGAATGGAGTCCAGCTTCAGTGCAAAGCCAGCGATGACGATGACAATGCCGAGTAGTTTTAGTAGTTCCATAATTGCCTTCCTTTATACTTATATTTTCCCGGCATCGTACCGCGCCCCGGCAGCCTGTGGGTCAGAAGGCCGCAGGGGAAAAGCCGTGTGCCGAAAAGACGAGAAGGGGAAAAGAGCCTGCTCAGAGGCGGACGAAAGCCGCCAGCAGAGCTGAGAATGCGGCCGCCGTGATCCACAGCGGGACAAGGCGGCGGCGCAGGTGGGCGGCGATGTCGCACTGCTCCAGCACACCGGAGGCCTTGAGGGGCACCACGGTGGTGGAAGCGGGCACGGCGGCCTCGCTGCCATAGGGATTTGAGGAGGTGAACTCGCCGGTGCCGTCCTTGGCCGGGCAGGCGTACACGCCGTACCAGGAAGCCAGGATGCCGCCCTTCCCGGCGGCGGCCTTCTGCACCCGTACCCGCTGCACGGTCAGTGCCTCGGCCCTGCGCTCCTCCACCATCAGGTTGACGCGCATCATGTTCACAAGGTTCAGCACCGAGGACACGGCGATGAGCAGATCAAAGACCAATACCAGAATGAGCAGCGGGTGCATGGGCAGTTCCCTCCAAAAGCGGTGCCGCAGCCCGCAGGCGGTGCAGCACCTTATAAAGATAAGTTCATTATATCATAAAACCATCACAAAAGTAAATGAATCGCCCCAGATTTGCGTTTGCAAAGAAAAATAAAAAATCCCCCGTTTCCCGGAGGAAACAGGGGAGGGGACTGCCTTACGGCAGCAATTACTTGTTCTGGATGTACTCGTCGATGGCCTTGGCGGCTGCTTTACCGGCACCCATGGCCTTGATGACGGTAGCGGCACCGGTCACGGCATCGCCGCCGGCGTACACGCCGTCACGGCTGGTCTTGCCGTCGTCGCCGTCGGTGACGATGCAGCCGTGCTTGTTGGTCTCCAGACCCGGGGTGGTGGAGCGGATCAGCGGGTTGGGGCTGGTGCCCAGGCTCATGATCACGGTGTCCACGTCCAGCTCAAACTCGCTGCCCTTCTTCTCGATGGGGCGGCGGCGGCCGGAAGCATCGGGCTCGCCCAGCTCCATCTCCACGCAGGTGATGGACTTGACGAAGCCGTTCTCGTCCGGGTGGATCTCCACGGGGTTGCACAGGGTCTTGAAGATGATGCCCTCTTCCTCGGCGTGCTCCACCTCTTCCTTACGGGCGGGCAGCTCGGCCATGCCGCGGCGGTAGACGATGTACACGGTCTCGGCACCCAGACGCATGGCGCTGCGGGCAGCATCCATGGCCACGTTGCCGCCGCCCACGACGGCGACCTTCTTGCCGGTGCGGATGGGGGTCTTGCTGGTGGGCAGGTAAGCCTTCATCAGGTTGGAGCGGGTCAGGAACTCGTTGGCGGAGTACACGCCCTTCAGGCTCTCGCCGGGGATGCCCATGAACCGGGGCAGACCGGCACCGGAGCCCACGAACACGGCCTCGTAGCCGTACTCGCCCATCAGCTCGTCGATGGTCAGCACCTTGCCGATGACCATGTTGCACTCAAAGTCAACGCCCATCTTCTTCAGGCCGTCGATCTCCTGCTGCACGATGGCCTTGGGCAGACGGAACTCGGGGATGCCGTACATCAGCACGCCGCCGGCCACATGCAGGGCCTCGTACACGGTCACCTTGTAGCCCAGCTTGGCCAGGTCGCCTGCAGCGGTCAGGCCGGCAGGGCCTGCACCGATGATGGCCACCTTGTGGCCGTTCCACTCCGGCACGACGGGTGCGGTGTGCACGTTCTCGCGGTGCCAATCGGCCACAAAGCGCTCCAGGCGGCCGATGCCCACGGGCTCGTTCTTGATGCCGCGGGTGCACTTGCCCTCGCACTGGCTCTCCTGCGGGCAGACACGGCCGCAGACAGCGGGCAGGGAAGAGGAGCGGTTGATGACCTGATAAGCGGCCTCAAAGTCGCCCTCGGCCACATGCGCGATGAACTCCGGGATGTCGATGCCCACCGGGCAGCCGGTCTGGCAGGGCTTGTTCTTGCAGTGGATGCAGCGCTTGGCCTCGTTGATGGCCATTTCTTCGGTGTAGCCCAGAGCAACTTCCTTGAAGTTCTTGTTGCGGACGTTGGGGTCCTGGGTGGGCATGGGGCACTTTTTGGGATCCATATTGAAAGCCATCTTACATTCCCTCCTGAGTCTTGAACAGATTGCAGGCTGCCTCACGGGCGTGTGCCTCAAAGGGGCGGTACATGGTGCCGCGGGCCATGGCCTCGTCAAAGTCCACCAGGTCGCCGTCAAAGTCGGGGCCGTCCACGCAGGCAAACTTGGTCTGGCCGCCCACGGTCAGGCGGCAGCCGCCGCACATGCCGGTGCCGTCGATCATGATGGGGTTCATGGAAACGATGCTCTTCAGGCCGTGCTTCTGGCAGGTCTTGACCACGAACTTCATCATGATCAGCGGGCCGATGGTGATGACCAGGTCGTACTGGTTGCCGGCTTCCACCAGCTCGTCCAGTGCGGCGGTGACCACACCCTTGGTGCCGTAGCTGCCGTCATCGGTCATGATGCGCAGCTCGTCGCTGCAGGCCTTGAACTCGTCCTCCAGGATCAGCAGATCCTTGCTGCGGAAGCCGATGACGCTGTGCACCACACAGCCCTGATCGTGCAGTTCCTTGGCAATGGGCAGGGCAATGGCGCAGCCCACGCCGCCGCCGACCACGCACACCTTCTTCAGGCCTTCCACCTCGGTGGCACGGCCCAGCGGGCCCACAAAGTCGTGGACGCTGTCGCCCACGTTCAGGCTGTTCAGCTCCATGGTGGTGCCGCCGACGATCTGGAAGATGATCTCCACGGTACCGGCCTCGCGGTCGTAACCGGCGACCGTCAGGGGGATGCGCTCGCTGTCCTCAAACGGGCGGACAATGATGAACTGACCCGGCTTTGCCTTTTTGGCGATCAGCGGGGCTTCAATGACCATCTTTGTCACGGTGGGGTTCAGCGCGACCTTTTCAGTGATCTTATACATCGTGTATGCTCCTTTATGCTGACATTTCCATCTCCGCGCACAAAAACGCGCGCCGGCCTGCAAGGGGTGGGCGCAGCGTTTCTGTACGACCTATTGACACGCTCTATTATAATAGTTCCCGGTGTGGAATGCAAATAAATTTTCTTCGCATCAGCGGGGCGGAACCTGAACGAAATTGAATAGTCATCGGACGTCCGATGACGCAATGCAGAGATGTCTGAAATTGCAAATTGCACGATGCAGGGCCGAATGTCGGTCTTTTGCCCTAAAAATTGTAAAAAATGCAGATTGGGTGTTGACAACGGCCCCGGCTTGCGGTATAATAATCGACGTCGCCGGGAGCAACACCCCGGGACGCCACATGGAGTATGCGGCCGTAGCTCATCTGGTAGAGCGCCACCTTGCCAAGGTGGAGGTAGCGAGTTCGAGCCTCGTCGGCCGC
>ENA-UERN01002083-UERN01002083.1-human-gut-metagenome-genome-assembly--contig:-NODE-2083-length-16551-cov-46.569625_pt1 | contig 16551 bp, 17 predicted proteins | sample MGYA00242950_ERZ507950 | MGnify/ENA primary metagenome ERZ507950 (study PRJEB26167, sample SAMN06115515) | human gut metagenome | host: Homo sapiens | place: China:Ningxia | collected 2014-11-26...
CCGGCCTTTTCCGGCGGCTGATGCTCCATGACCCGGGCGGTAAAGGCCTTTTTTACCGCCGGTTCTGTAATTACACCGGAGTCATTATACAGGCGGGAAAACACCCGCAGCACATTGCCGTCCACGGCGGGCACGGGCAGCCCGAAGCTGATGGACGCAATGGCACCGGCGGTGTACTCCCCGATGCCGGGCAGGGCACGCAGAGCGGCATAATCGGCAGGCAGCTGCCCGCCGTACTGCGCACAGACGAGCTTTGCGGCCTTTTGCAGGTTGCGCACCCGGCTGTAATAGCCCAGCCCCTCCCACAGCTTATGCAGCTTTTCCTCCCCGCAGGCGGCAAGCGCCGGAATATCCGGCAGCTCTTCCAGAAAGCGGTAGTAATACGGCAGCACCGCCGACACCCGGGTCTGCTGCAGCATCACCTCGCTGAGCCACACATGGTAGGGGGTGGGGTCCTCCCGGAAGGGCAGGCTGCGGCGGTTTTTGTAAAACCAGTCCAAGAGGACAGGCGAAATGTTTTCCACTTGTTTTGTGCTCCTTGTTGAAAAGTCAGGCGTTTTTTGGTCGAAAATGGCCGCCGCGTGCGCTTTGGCCATCATCAGCGGAAGAATTATTATAAATTTCGGGTTACAGGAAAGTCTGCGGACTTTCCTGTAACCCATTTTCACAGAAGGGGACGTAGGGGAAACCGGCATTTGCAGCGCCGCTTTCTGCGAAAGCGCGGCGCTGCGGGCGGGCGCTTGCTCCCCCTTGGGGGAGCTGTCGCGCAGCGACTGAGGGGCTTCAAATCGGCGGAGCCGGAAAAAACGGTTAAAAGATCTTCACGCCGAACAGGCGTGAATCTTCAGTTTTTTCCGGTGTAGCCCTCCTCTTTGGGGTTAAAAGGGGCGAGCAGCCCCTTTTTCGTGGCTCCAGCGCGTCGAAATCGCTGGCACTTTTCTGGTTCTCTTTTGGTGTCAAAAGAGAACATCCCCGGCAAGCAGAAGCTTTCCCTTCAACCAAAAAAGCCGCCGCAGAGGCGGCGGCTTTCTTTAGTTACAGTATTCGCGCTTCTCAGAAGCCGTATGCGGTGCGGGGGAAGGGCAGCACGTCACGGATGTTCTGGATGCCGGTGAGGTACATGATCATGCGCTCAAAGCCCAGACCGTAGCCTGCGTGCTCCACGCCGCCGAACTTGCGCAGGTTCAGGTACCACTCGTAGTTGGTCTTGTCCATGCCCAGCTCGTCCATGCGTGCCACCAGCTTGCCGTAGTCCTCTTCACGCTGGCTGCCGCCGATCAGCTCGCCGATGCCGGGCACCAGCATATCTGCTGCCGCCACGGTCTTGCCGTCGGCGTTCTGCTTCATGTAGAAGCTCTTGATCTCCTTGGGGTAGTCGGTGACAAAGACCGGCTTCTTGAACACCACCTCGGTCAGGTAGCGCTCGTGCTCGGTCTGGATATCCACACCCCACTCCACGGGGTACTGGAACTTCTTGTTGTTCTTTTCCAGAATTTCGATAGCCTCGGTGTAGCTGATGCGGGCGAACTCGCTGTTTGCCACCAGTTCCAGACGCTCGACAAGGCCCTTATCAATGAACTGGTTGAAGAAGGCCATCTCGTCCGGGCAGTTATCCAGCACATAGCGGATGACGTACTTGATCATGGCCTCGGCGTTGTCCATGTAGCCGTTCAGGTCGCAGAAGGCCATCTCCGGCTCGATCATCCAGAACTCGGCGGCGTGGCGGGTGGTAAAGCTCTTCTCGGCGCGGAAGGTGGGGCCAAAGGTGTACACCTTGCCGAATGCCATAGCCATGGCCTCGGCTTCCAGCTGACCGGAAACGGTCAGGTTGACCGGCTTTTCAAAGAAGTCCTTGCTGTAATCCACAGCGCCGTCCTCGGTCTTGGGCACATTGTCCAGATCCAGCGTGGTCACGCGGAACATCTCACCGGCACCCTCGCAGTCAGAGGCGGTGATCAGCGGAGAGTGGGCGTAAACAAAGCCGTTCTCCTGGAAGAACTTGTGGATGGCATAGGCAGCCACGCTGCGCACGCGGAAGGCAGCGTTGAAGGTGTTGGTGCGGGGACGCAGGGTGGGCATGGTGCGCAGATACTCCATGCTCATCTTCTTTTTCTGCAGGGGATACTCGTCTGCGGGGCAGTCGCCCAAAATCTCCACGCTCTCGGCGTTCAGCTCAAAGGGCTGCTTTGCCTGCGGGGTGAGCACCAGCTTGCCCTTGATGCGCAGGCTGCTATACAGACCGGTGTGGATGACTTCATCGTAGTTTGCCAGCTTTCCGGCTTCCAGCACGACCTGCAAGGTCTTGAAGCAGCCGCCGTCCGACAGGGCGATGAAGCCGATGTTCTTGGAGTCGCGGATGTTCTTGGCCCAGCCGCAGACGGTGATCTCGGTGCCGTCCGCCGGGGTGTTCTTGAACAGCGAAAGGATCTCGGTACGTTCCATAGTAGTTCTCCTTTATAAACAAAAAAGACAGCTTTTGCCCTGAAAGTTCAGGGCGAACAAGCTGTCTTGTAATGTCCGCGGTGCCACCTGAATTACCGGAAGTGTCCGGTCGCTCACGCGCTCTTTGTTTAAGCGCTGTCCCTGTAACGCTGGACCTGCGGCGCACCTACTTTGCGGCAGACGCGCTGCCGTGTTCAGTTTGCTGCTCCCGGGTGTTCGTTCACGCGGCGCACGGGCGCGGCTCCCAGCTGTGCCGCACTCTCTGGGCCGGACGGCCCGCGCTACTTTTCCCGTTCCTTGCATTTGTTGTTTTAAAATAGCACGTTGGCGGCATTTTGTCAACCTCACCGCACGGCATTGAATAAAATTCTGCGTTTTTTCTTGTCAGAACGCCTTTTCTCTGGTAAAATGGAAAAAGCGGTATTCCGCAAAAACAGATACTGGAGGAGATCATGAAACACGCACACCGCGCCATCCGTCTTTTGACCCTCGCCGTGGTCAGCTGCGCACTGGCAGCCCTGCTGAGCGGCTGCACCAAGGAGGAATTCATTGCTGGGTACAACGAGTTTTTGTTCGGCGACTGGTTTCCCTCTCCCCCAAGCGCCGGGGAAAGCACTTACGAAGGAGGTTCCGCATCAGTGGAGGACAGCGGTCATGTCTACGACCCGCCAAACCCGGAGTGCGATGCCAAGATCGCCGCGCTGATGAGCCAGCTGTATTCACTGGAATCCTCGGCACGGTCGGATGTCAGCAGCGCCATCCAGAGCGCAAAGGACGAATACCACGCCCTGCCCGCCAGCGAGCGCAACCTTATCAATAAGGCCAGCATTGCCTACAAGCATCTTTCCTCGGTGGAGAGCACCTACGACAGTGCCGTCTCCTCGGTGGTCAGCGAGATGCGCAGTGTGCTGCGGGAGTATAACCAGCCCGAGACCGTAGCCGATCAGGCATGGAGCTACTACCAGTCTGCCAAGCGCAGCATGATCTCCAGCCTTGGCGGCTGATTCAGCCTAATAATGTTTCCACGAGGCCCTGTGCTGCCAGATATCCGGCGTACAGGGCCTCATTTAAGTTGTTGCCGTGCCCGCCGATCTCGATCAGCAAGCTGCCGGTGGTCAGGTCCTGATTATAGAACCGGTAGCTGAACAGCACCGGACGGGTAAAGCCGGGATATTTTGCTTCCATGCTGCGCTCCCACGCGGCGGCAAAGCGCAGGTTCTGCCGCCATGCAGGCAGCTGCACACTGGTGCCGTTGTCGCACCCGCAGATGATCATCACCTGCGCCGCCTGCCGCCCGTCTATGGTGCACACCGGGGCGCAGCGGGTGCCGTTTTCCCGCTCGATGGCGTCGCGGTGGACGTCCAGCACCACCTTGATGCTGGGGTACTGTGCCAGATACTGCTGTACCACCGCCCGGCTGTTGGCGTAGCTGCCGGTGTAGCTGGGGTAGTCGTTCAGCGTCTCGTCGTGCAGGGTGCAGATGCCCGCCGCGTTGAGGGTATCCGCCATCACCCGCCCCACCGCGCACATATTGATGCCGCGGTCGGTGCTGCGGGCCCCGTCCCCGGGGGTGAACCACAATCCGGCAGAAAGGCGGTAGTCCTCGGTGGCGTGGGTGTGCATGATGAGCACCTGCGGTGCGGCGCTGTCCTTTTCGATGGCAAAGGGCAAGGGCTGCGCCGCCTCGGCAACGATATCCGCCGCCGTCTGCCGGGTGTTATTTTTGATGCTGCCCGCGCCGCAGGGGATGTACTTTTCGCCGCTGCCCTGCCCGAACTGCTGCTCTGTCACTGTACCGGCATCGGCGGGGCGGGCTTCGTCCGGCTGCAAGGCCACAAAGTACTGCTCCACCCCGGCCTGCACCGGGGCGGCAGTTTCCTGCGCCGGAGAGGGCGCGGACACGGCTTCCGGCACGCTTTCCGCAGACGCCGCCGCAGCCCGGCTCTCCACCGCCTGCTGTCCCAGATGCAGCAAAGTCTGCGCGGCGGGAACCGGCGCTGCCAGAAAGGCTGCCAGCACCAGCGCGGCACTGCGGGCAAAGATGCACAGGGCCGCAAACAGCACCGCAGCCTGCAAAAAGGGCACTGCCCTGCTCTGCCCCGCAGGCAGACGCCAAGGCTCTCTGCTGCGCATGGCAAGACCTCCTTTCTTCACCCCGTCAGCCAGCAGAGCTGCTGCACGGTAAGGCGGGGCTGCAAGGCGCGGTTGACGCTGCCCGCCAGCAGCGCCGCACCGTGGGCGATGACGCTGTCCAGCGCGCGGGGCGTGACCACAAGGTCTGCGCCCTCCTGCGCCTGCATCAGGATGGGGATGCCCGCCGCCACCACCGGCACGCCCAGGGTGTCCCGGGTCAGGTGGCTGGTGTGGTCGGCCTGCGCCGGGTAAAGCCCCGAGTCCGAAAACTGCACCGTGCGCCCCAGCCGCTGCCCCTCGGCAGAGCAGAGACTGTCCACGCAGACCACCGCCGCCGGGCGCAGCTGCCCCACCAGCGCCGCCGCCAGCTGCTGAAGCGAAAGCCCGGTGGCTGCCGCCACCCCGGGCGCAACGGCTGCTACCGGGCGCAGGCCCCGCACCGGCGGGGCAGCGCCCGCGCCCATGGTAACAAGGATGCGCTGCACCGTGCGCGGACCAAGGGCATCGGCAGTGATGCGGCGGTTGCCCACCCCCAGCACCAGCACCGGGCCTTCCGGCGGCAAAAGGGCCCGCAGCTCCCGGGCGCACACCTCGATGACGGCGGCGTCCCGCTCGTCCAGCACGCTGACGCTGGGCATTTCCAGCGTGACATACCTGCCCCGGGGGCGGCTGAGCCCCTCGCGGGCGATCTCCACCCTTGTCACCGTGACCCCGCCGTGGCGGGCGGTGGCCAGCCGCACCCCTGCGGGCAGGGGCTGCGCTGCTGCCGAAAACAGCTCATCGGCCATATCCGTAGTACGCATTTTCCACACTCTCCGTTCCTTTTGGGGGCAAAAGCCCGCTTTCTTGCCGGAAAGTATGGGAAAAACAAAACTTTTCCAAACAAAAATCAAAAAAACGCTTGCGCTGGTACGCGAAATATGGTATCATAGGGTGCGCTGTTATAGGTAGCCAAGGAGGTGGAACGAATGCCTAACATCAAATCTCAGAAGGACCGCGTCGTGCAGGCTGCTGCAGAGCAGGCTCACAACAAGGCCATTAAGACCAACCTGAAAACAGTCGTCAAGAAGGCAGACGCTGCCATCGATGCGAATGCCGCTGACAAGGACGCAACCGTCCTGGCTGCTGTTTCCGCGATCGACAAGGCTCGCGCTAAGGGTGTCATCAAGAAGAACACCGCCAGCCGCAAGATCAGCCGTATGGCAAAGCGTGCTAACAAGAACGCTTGATCGCGCAGTTTGATTGACGAACAAAACCTCTGTACCGGGTACCCGGCACAGGGGTTTTTGTTTTTTTCCGGGGCTATGCCCCGCACAGCGCGGCAAGGCTCTGCCGCTGCACCGGCTCCAGCAGCTGCTCCGGCGGCAACGGCTGCGGCGGCACCGCCATCCACCACGCCGCCCACGCTGCGGGTACCACCACCGCCAGCGAAAGCCCCGGGTACAACAGCGCCGGCTCGTGCAGCCACGGACTGCCGGGCGGCAGCACCAGCGCCGTGCACAGGCACAGCGCCGCCCACAGCTCCCACAATACGGTCTGTCCGCTGTGTTTCATGCGCCTCACCTCCGTTTTGCTCCCAGTTTACCAGCCGCCGGGTGCAAAATATAGCGAAGCAGCGCAGACAAACAGCTTAGTTCTGGTCGTGGCTTTTACCCACAAGGCTGCACACCACGCCGCAGACAAGGCTTGCGGTGATGCCCGCAGAAGCAGCGGTCAACCCACCGGTCAGGATGCCGATCGCTCCCTTTTCCGCCACGGCGGTGCGCACCCCCTTTGCCAGCAGATGCCCGAAGCCCAGCAGCGGCACGCTCGCCCCCGCACCGGCAAACTCTGCCAGCGGCGCATACAGTCCCACCGCCGAGAGCACCACCCCCGCCACCACATAGCCGGTCAGGATGCGTGCCGGGGTCAGCTTTGTCAGGTCGATGAACAGCTGCCCCACCGCGCAGAGGATACCGCCCACTAAAAATGCCCACAGATAGTTCATTTCAGTTCTCCTTTTCCGGTGCGGTCAGCTCCACCAAATGTGCCACCGCCGGGATGCTCTCCTTCTGTAAAAAGGTGGTCTGGCTCATCAGCGCCCCGGTGGCGATAAACAGCACCCGGCGGCTGCCGCGGCGCAGCAGCTTTGGCAGGATATGCCCGCAGAGCACTGCGGCGCAGCACCCCGCGCCCGAACCGCCGCTTTTTACCCGCTGCTCCCCGGCATCGTAGAGCAGACAGCCGCAGTCCGCGTGGTTTTTCAGCAGCAGACCCTCTGCTGCCAGCAGCTCCCGCAGCATCTGACTGCCCACCAGCCCAAGGTCGCCGGTATAGATGCAGTCGAAATCCCGCAGTTCTGCATGGGTATCGGCAAGATAATGCAGCAGCGTGGCGGCTGCTGCCGGTGCCATGGCTGCGCCCATGTTGTTGATATCCTTAATGTTATAGTCCTGCACCCTGCCAAGGGTAGCGGCGGCAATGCCCACCCCCTGCCCTGCCGGGCGCAGCAGGCAGCACCCGGCGGCGGTAGCCGTCCACTGGGCGGTAGGGGTGCGTACCGCGCCGTAACTCAGCGGGGTGCGGAACTGCCGCTCTGCCGCACAGAAATGGCTGGAGGTCATGGTCAACAGGTTCTGTGCCGCGCCGCTGCTGCACAGTGCCGCGCCCAGCGCCAGCGCCTCGGCCATGGTGCTGCACGCCCCGAACAGCCCCGCAAAGGGCACGCCCAGTTCCCGCAGCGCATAGCCGGAGGCGGTGCACTGCGCCTGTAAGTCCCCTGCCAGCGCAAGGTCCACCCGCTCGGCGGGCAGGGACGCCTTTTGCAGGCAGAGCCGCGCCGCCCGCAGCTGCAATTGCTTTTCAGCGGCCTCCCAACTGCGCTGTCCCATCCGGTTGTCGGTGGTCAGTTCGTCAAAGCCCGCCGCCAGCGGGCCTTCGCTCTCCTTTTTGCCGCCCACCGCCGCCTGTGCGGCGATGACCGGCGGGGTGTGGAACAACAGGGTATCGCCCCGGCGCTCTGTCATAAGAAATTTCTCCTTTTCTGCAAAAAATGCCCCGGAACGTGCTATACTGGTGCTGTGGCGCTGCAATATCCGGCGGGGCTGTTCCGTATTATAAGGCAGAAGCCCCCAGCAGCCAGAGCACCGCGCCGTACACCACCGCCGCCAGCGTGCCGTACACGATGACCGGCCCGGCGATAAGGAACATCTTAGCTCCCGTGCCCGGCACACGCCCCTCGGCTTTGAACTCGATGGCCGCGCTGACCACCGCGTTGGCAAAGCCGGTGATGGGTACCAGCGACCCCGCCCCGGCCTTTGCCGCCAGCTTCTGGTACCAGCCCAGCGTGGTCAGCACCGCCGAGAGCAAAATCAGGGTGCAGCTGGTCAGGGTGCCCGCCGCTTCGGCGTCCGCGCCCTGCCGCAGAAACAACTGCCGCAGCCCTTCGCCCAGCAGGCAGATGCCGCCGCCCACGCAGAACGCCCACAGGCAGTCTGCCAAAAGCGGCGAGTGCGGCCCGGCCTTCTGCACCCGGCGTGCGTATTCCTGCGCTGTCATCTTCATCTTCCCGCGCCCCCTTTTGCGGATAGTCTGCCCGGGGCGGCGGGTGCTTATCCTTTTTTTGTGAAAGAAGGTATAGTCTATGCGTTCTTCCCATCATCGCAACCATCACGCCCGCCGTCTGCTCTGCCTGACGGCGCTGGCCTGTTTTGTGGCGGGCGGCACCGCCTACGCCTGCACCCGCAAGGCTGCTATGCCGCAGCTGCCGGAGCTGCCTGCCGAAAGCCTTGTGCAGCCCGCCGAAAACGGCGTGCAGCAGAGCACCCTTACCGCCGCACAGGCGCAGGCGCTGCTGGACGACCCCCGCATGATCCTTGTGAGCCGCGCCCACCCGATAACGGAGGACTACCCCGTCGAGACCAAGGAATGTGGCTCGGCCACCGCCATCAACAAGACCTTGCAGACCGAAGCCGCCGATGCCTTTCTCTCCATGCAGGCCGCTGCCGCCAAGGACGGCGTAGACGTGCGGATGCAGAGCGGCTACCGCAGCGTCAGCTACCAGAAAAAGCTGTACGACAACAAGACCCAGTACTACCGCGATAAGGGTCTGAGTGAAGCCGCCGCCCGGGAAAAGGCGGCTGTCATCGTCAACCCGCCGGGCTGCTCGGAGCACAACTGCGGCCTTGCCGCCGACCTGAACAGCCCGGAGCACACCACCCTTGACCCCGGCTTTGCCGACACCGCCGCCTTCCGCTGGCTGTGCGAGAACGCGGAGCAGTACGGCTTTATCCTGCGCTACCCCAAGGAAGCCGAAAGCGTGACCGGCATCACCTACGAGCCGTGGCACTGGCGCTATGTAGGCCCGGAAAACGCCGCCCTGCTCAACCGCAGCGGCCTGTGTCTGGAGGACGCGGTCGCCGTTTTGCAGCGCATTGCCGCCGGGGAGACCGTGACCGGTTAAAATCCAATGAAAACTGCCGGAAAACCCTGCGGGGTGCGTTGCAATTTACCTGCTGTTATGGTAAGATAAATACAGTCTGCCCGTGTGCGCGGCACAGCCCCGCACCCCGACAAATGAATTCAACAAAAGAAGGAATATTTTATGATAAACCGCACAAAACTCTCTGTGATCGCCGTCAGCGCCGTGCTGGCTGTTGCCCTGACCGGCTGCGGCGGCAGCGCTTCTTCCGCGCCGTCCTCCGTGTCCAGCGCCTCCGCCTCTGCACCGGCTTCCAGCACTGCCGCCCCGGCGGCGGATACCACCGAAAACGGCACTGCCGATCTGGACAGCGCCGTGGAGTCCCTGCTGGCTGCCAACCCCATCTCCAACCAGTTCGAGATCGCCGCCATGAACATCGAGTACGACTTTGGCCTGAAGGCGGAGGACGTAGCCGCCTACAAGGGCGTGAAGAGCAACGACAATGGCGATGCCGGCCTTGTGCTGGTGGTGGAAGCCGCTTCCGGCAAGGCACAGGACGTGGTGACCGCGCTGGAAAGCTACAAGCAGGATCAGGTGGCTTTCTACGGCAACTATGCCGAGTTTGCACAGGCACAGAGCAACGTGGAAAACGCCATCATCTCCTCCAAGGCCGACCGTGTGGTCATGGTGATCGCCTCCAACGCGTGCACCGCAGACCTGAACAGTGCTGTGGACAGCGCCCTGAACAGCTGAATCTGATCTTCTGAGCCGGTGCCATCTGCGGCATCGGCTTTTTTCAGTAGAAAGCCCCTGATGAGGGGGATTTCTGCTGAAGATGCGCCCGCATCCGTCATGCCACCTTCCCCCGGCCGGGGGAAGGCTAAGTCTGTAATTCCGTGTAAAAAAGGAGGCTGACCCCTTGGTTTTCAGCACCATCATCTTCCTGTTCCGTTTTCTGCCCATCACGCTGGCGCTGTACTATCTTGCCCCCGCAAAACTGAAAAACACTGTGCTGTTTTTGTGCAGTCTGGTGTTCTACTGCTGGGGCGAGGTGCGCTTTTTCCCGGTCATGGTGGCGCTTATCCTCATCAACTATCTCAGCGGCCTTGCCATCGAACATTTTGATGCAAAGCCCGCGCTGCGCCGCTTTTTTCTGCTGGTGGCGCTCGTTGGCAGCTTGGGGATGCTGTTCTACTTCAAGTATGCAAACTTTGTGCTGCGCAGCGTGAATGCCCTGCTGGGCACCGCCTTTGCCGAAATTCAGGGCATCGGCACCTTGCCGCTGGGCATCAGCTTCTACACCTTCCAGACCCTTTCCTACTCCATCGATGTCTACCGCCGGGATGTAAAAGCCGAGCGCAACATCATCGACTTCGGCGCTTATGTGGTCATGTTCCCGCAGCTCATCGCGGGGCCTATCGTCAAGTACCGGGACGTCTCCGACCAGCTGCACGTCTACAAGCACCGCTATAACCTCAAGCAGATTGAAGAGGGCATGACCCTGTTCACCTTCGGTCTTGCCAAAAAGGTGCTGCTGGCGGACGCCGTGGGCGCATTGTGGACGGACATTATCGGGGTAGCAGACAGCCCCTCCACCACCTTTGTGGGTCTGGCAAATGCTTCCACCCCGCTGGTGTGGCTGGGCATCATCGCATACAGTTTGCAGCTGTACTTCGATTTTTCCGGCTACTCCCTGATGGGCATCGGCATGGGCAAGATGCTGGGCTTCGACTTCCCCGCAAACTTCAACTACCCCTATATTTCCGCCTCCATCACCGAGTTCTGGCGGCGCTGGCACATGACCCTGTCCGGCTGGTTCCGCGAGTATGTGTATATCCCGCTGGGCGGCAACCGCAAGGGGCTCAAGCGGCAGATCCTGAACCTGTTCATCGTGGAGCTGCTCACCGGCATCTGGCACGGCGCAAACTGGAACTTTATCTGCTGGGGTCTTTACTACTTTGTGCTGCTGGCGGCTGAAAAGCTGTTCCTGCTGCCCTACCTGAAAAAGGGCAAAGTGTGGCCGCATTTCTACACCCTGTTCCTTGTGGTGGTAGGCTGGGCCATGTTCGTGGGCAACGACACCGGCGTGTCCTTCGGGCTGCTGTTCCAGAAACTCTTTGTCCCCTCCGGCGGGGTGTCGCCGCTGTATTTCCTGCGGAATTACGGCGTACTGCTGGCGGTAAGCGTGGTGTGCTGCACCCCGCTGATCGAAAAGCTGTGGGACGTGCTGCGCAAGAACGTAGTCACCCGCTGCGCCGCCATCCTGACGCTGCTGGTGGTCTCCACCGCCTATGTGGTGGGCAGCACCAACAGCCCGTTCCTGTATTTTAACTTTTAAGGAGGCGGGAAGATGTCCAAACACGAGAAAAAGACCTCCTCCCTTTTGCACTACCCGGTGCTGGTGGTGTTCAGCCTGTTTTTCATCGGGCTGTTCGCGCTGGATCTGGTCACCCCGGACCGCAGTTACAGCGAGCTGGAGAACACTACCCTGAGCCAGCGCCCGGCGCTGACCCAGTGCACCGCCAAGGGGCTGAACAGCTACTTTACCGCCTACACCAAATACGTCAAGGATCAGGTGGCGGGGCGCGACCAGTGGATCAGCCTGCAAAGTGTGGTGGAGACCACCCTGCTGCAAAAGCAGCAGAACGGCGGCATCCTGCTGGGCAAGGAGCACATGATGTTCCCCCGCACCTACGGGCTGCTTTCCAGCGAGGAGCGCACCCTGCCCAAGAATACGGCGGCGCTCACCAGCCTGTGCCAGCGCTACCCGGGCAAGGTGAATGTACTGGTGGCACCCGCCGCCAGCGATATCTACAAGGAGAACGTGCCCGCAAACGCCCCCCTGCTGGACGAGGACGGCTACCTTGACCAGCTTTCCGCTGCGGTGCAGGCAGCGGGCGGGAATTTTGTGGACGTGCGCCAGACCCTTACCGCCCACAAGAGCGAGTATATTTATTACCGCACCGACCACCACTGGACGAGCCTTGGCGCCTACTACGCCTACAGCCAGCTGTGCCAGACCCTTGGCCTTACCCCATTTGACACCGCTGCACACACCGCGCTGACTGCCGACGGCTTTTACGGCACCCACTACGCCAAAGCGCGCACATGGAACGCCGTACCGGATGTGATCACCTACTACGACCTTGCCAACCCCCTGACCGTATGGAACGTGACGGCGGCAGGCCAGCCCACCGAAGGGCAGACCACCGGCCTGTATGATACGGAGAAGCTTTCCGTCTACGACAAGTACGCCATGTTCCTGCACGGCAACAATGGTTTAAGCCGGGTGCAGGGCAACGGCAGCGGGCGCATCCTTGTCATCAAGGACAGCTACGCCAACTGCTTTGTGCCCTACCTGACCGCCAACTACGCCGACATCGACGTGGTGGACTTCCGCAACTACAACTACGGCTTGGACAAGCTGATCGCCGATAACAGCTACGACCAGATCCTTGTGCTGTACAATTTTGACAGCTTCAAGAGCGACCCCTACCTCTACCGCGCCGGTGTAACAGGCTAAACAGCCAAAAGCCCAAATTATTGCAGTCTATTTTCACAAATTTATAGCTGCAATTTCATGCGTCCCGCCAGTTTTTGCACAGATGTACCAAAACCCCTTGATAAAATCCGACCACTGTTGTAGAATGGCTATATAGAGAACAATGCTCTATCGGCCTTGGGTATGGACGCCGGGGAATCGGGATGCAATGCGGCATTCCCCCTTGACAAAGGAGTATTGATGATGAAAAAGATGAATTATCCCGCAGATTATGCGGTACTTTCCAACGAAGAAATGACCTATACCACCGGCGGCGGCGCAGTGGATGATGCTGCCGGGATCGCTACCACTGCCGCAACGGTCGTAGGTGCTGTGGTGCTGGCTTCCAGCTATATCTGGGGCATCAAGCAGGCACGCACATGGCTGCAGCAGGACGGCAACAAGGACGGCAACTTCTTTACCGTGCTGGGCCGCGCTACCGATGCCATTGCCGCCGATATGGGCAAATCTGCCAGCAACTTTGTGCGGGACGCCGTTTCCACCACCATGGTGGTTGCACTGGCTCCCCTGAGCGCCGTTCTGCTGATCGTGCGCTGACCTTTTTAATCAGATAAAACGGTGCGATTTGGGTGCACCGTTTTGGATAGCTTTGTTTCAAAAGGAGTGTTATTATGGAAAAAATGATGATGCCCGCGTACTACAATGTCCTGTCCACTGAGGAAATGACCTACACCGAAGGCGGCGCCAATGCTACCATGACCGAGGCTCTGCTGTGCTGGCTGATCCCTCCGTATGGCTGGTTCAGAGGCGTGACCGCTGTCCGCGACTACCGCCGTAAGAACCCCAACACTTGGACTGAGACCGGTCTGGATGCTCTGACTGCCGATATGGAGAAGAGCACTGCCAACGCCATCCGTGACATTGCCTGCACCGCTTACATGATCAGCTCCACCGCTACCGGTGTCGGCCTGATCATCAATGCAGCAGTCATCCTGCTCTGATCCATCTTATCTCATAAGATCGGCTCGGAGTACACCAAAGAACAAAGCAAGCGGAGGCGCTGCCCGAAAGGGCAGCGCCTCCGCTGTTTTTGTAGGGTTTTCTTTTAGCTTTCGTCTCATGTATCCAAGTTTTCGTCTAAAACAGGGTGCATTTTAGACGAAAGCGCAAGTGTGTGAGACGAATCGGCATTACTTCTCCAGCGCATCCCTGCGGACATAGCAGGTGTTTTTGCCCGTGCCAAGCCTTTGCAGAACGCCTTTCCGGGTCAGCTCCTTCAGTTCCCGCAGCACTGTAGATCTTGCAATCATCGGGCAGGCTGCCACCACCTCTGCACTTGTAAAACGCCCGATTTTTCCGTTGACATAATGCTCCACGATCTGCTGTGCCGTGCTCCGTGTCCCCTCTGCGTTCACCAGCCCTACGCGCTGTTCAAACTCAGCATAGCAAGCCAAAATGATCTTCAGCATATACCGGATAAACGGCACCGGGTCATTCGTTCCCTCATACCAGCCCTGATCGATCTGCTGCAACACCTCGTAGTAGGTATCCTTCGTTTTTTCGATCTGTTTTTCAATGCTGATATACTTTCCCACCTCGTACCCGCTGCGGTAGAGCAGAAGCAGCGTCAGCAGACGGCTCATCCGGCCATTGCCATCGTTAAAAGGGTGGATGCACAAAAAATCGCATACAAACGCCGGGATCACCAGCAGCGGGTCCACCTTTTCCTGTAAAAGCGTCTGATTATAGCTCTCGCAGATGGCCTGTATCGCCGCAGGCGTTTCATAGGGTGCCACCGGCTGAAACCGGGTCACCTGCGTGCCGTCCGGTCTGGTCTCGTTGATATAGTTCTGTACGTTCTTAAAATGTCCTCCGTACGAAACACCTGCATACTGCATCATGTCCCGATGCAGCTGAAGGATATAATTGGAGTTGACCGGGATCAGATCATGGTTTTCATGGATGGTATTCAGCACCTCGCGGTACCCCATGATCTCGCTTTCGTCCCGGTTGCGCGGTGTGGTTTTATCGGCCAGCAGCTGCTTCATGCGGGTATCGGTCGTTACGATGCCCTCGATCTTATTGGAAGCCTCTGTGCTCTGTATTCTGGCAATCTCCACCAAACGATCCAGTTCTGCCGGTTTCTGGCGCACATAAAGCTCCTGTCGGCCTTTGCATTCATGGATCTTTGCCACATACGAGAGCGTTTCCATATCCCACATCCGGTCTGCCAGTTGTCCGTAGTCAAAGCTTCTCATGCTGTGTCTCCTCCTTCTTCCGGCGGTTCTTTCGTCTCATGATACCCGTCTTTCGTCTCAATCATACCCCATTTTAGACGAAAGCGCAAGTGTGTGAGACGAATCGGCCTTGCGCAGACACAAAAAACGGCGGCACGCTCCGATGGAACGTGCCGCCGTTTGGCTTTTTATGCGTTGAACATATCCTTCAGCTTTTTGAAGAAGCCCTTACGCTTTTCGTAGTTTTCTTCTTTCAGCGTGCCCTCAAATTTCTTCAGGGCATCGCGCTGCGCCTTGTTCAGCTTTTTGGGGATCTCCACCTCGCACTTGACGTACATATCGCCGCGGCCGCGGCCATTCAGATACTGGATGCCCTTGCCGCGCAGGCGGAAGGTGGTGCCGCTCTGGGTGCCCTCGGGCACGGTGTACTCCACCTTGCCGTCAATGGAGGGCACGGTGACGCTGTCGCCCAGCACAGCCTGACTGTAAGTGATGGGCACGGTGACCCACACATCGTATCCGTCGCGCTGGAACACCTCGCTGGGGCGCACGGTGACCATGACGATGACATCACCGGCGGGGCCGCCGTTGGTACCGGCATCGCCCATGCCGCGCAGTGCAAAGCTCTGGTCGTCGTCGATGCCCATGGGGATGGACACCTCCAGCGTCTTTTTGGTAGCCACCTTGCCGCTGCCGTGGCAGACCTTGCAGGGGTTCTTTACCAGCTTACCCTTGCCGCCGCAGCGGGAGCAGGGCTGCTGGGTCTGCATCACGCCAAAGGGGGTGCGCTGCTGGCGGATGACAAAGCCGCGTCCGCCGCAGTCCGGGCAGGTCTCGGGGCTGCTGCCGGCGGCACAGCCGGAGCCGTGGCACTCGGTGCACTCCTGCTGGCGGGTGATGGTAATGTTCTTCTTGCAGCCGTGCACAGCCTCGTCAAAGCTCAGGGTGATGCGCACCCGGATGTCCTGACCCTTGCGGGGGGCGTTGGGGTTTGCCTGACGGGACGAGCCGCCGAAGCCGCCAAAGCCGCCGCCGAAGATATCGCCAAAGATGTCGCCCAGATCCACGCCGTCGCCGCCAAAACCGCTGAAGCCGCCGGGGCCGCCGCCGTTCTGTGCTGCGTAGGTGGGATCAACACCGGCAAAGCCGTACTGGTCGTACAGCTGGCGCTTCTTCGGGTCCGAAAGCACCTCGTTTGCCTCGTTGATCTCCTTGAACTTTGCCTCGGCGTCCTTATCGCCGGGGTTATAGTCCGGGTGGTACTTCATGGCAAGCTTGCGGTATGCCTTTTTGATCTCGGCATCGCTTGCGCCCTTGGATACCCCCAGCACTTCGTAATAATCACGCTTTTCCTGTGCCATATCCACTCACCTCTCCGGGAACGCCCTCCCCGGGTAACGCCCCGGTCGGTTCCTCACTCTATAAACCAGCAAGAGCCGCCCCGGCCTAAACCGGAGCGGCTTTTGCTCTATTGCGCGTGTGCCCGCCGGTTTGGCCGGACGCAGCGCTTTGTGTCAGACTTAGACTTCCTTGAAGTCGGCATCCACAACGCCGTCATCGTTGGGCTTTTCGTTGGCTGCACCTGCGTCGGCACCGGGCTGTGCACCGGCGGCCTGCTGTGCGGCAGCGGCTGCCTGATACATCTTCTCGAACACCTGACTCAGGGCCTCCTGCTTTGCCTTGATGTCGTCCACATTGCCGGACTGGACAGCGGTCTTGAGGTCAGCAAGCTTTGCCTCGGCATCGCTCTTCACGTCTGCAGGCAGCTTGTCGCCGTTCTCCTTCAGCATCTTCTCGGTCTGGAACACCATCTGGTCGGCACCGTTGCGGATATCGAC
>ENA-UERN01002085-UERN01002085.1-human-gut-metagenome-genome-assembly--contig:-NODE-2085-length-16541-cov-33.099793_pt1 | contig 16541 bp, 8 predicted proteins | sample MGYA00242950_ERZ507950 | MGnify/ENA primary metagenome ERZ507950 (study PRJEB26167, sample SAMN06115515) | human gut metagenome | host: Homo sapiens | place: China:Ningxia | collected 2014-11-26...
CCGATACCGGGAATGTAAGAGGTGACCTCGATACCATTCGTGAGGCGGACACGAGCAACCTTACGCAGAGCAGAGTTAGGCTTCTTGGGGGTCATGGTACGAACTGCAGTGCAGACACCACGCTTCTGGGGGCTGCTCAGATCGGAGTACTGCTTCTTCTGAGAGTTATAAGTCTTCTGCAGAGCGGGAGCGGTGCTCTTGGTAGTCAGGACCTCACGGCCTTTGCGTACAAGCTGGTTAAAAGTAGGCATTTTGTTTCTCCTTTCTTAATGATGAACATCGGAAGCATTTTCCGACTTTTTTGCCGCACTATCCCCATGAGGGACGCGCAACAGTTATATAATACCCTCTTTGCAGCCGGATGTCAACAGTTTTTGCAAATTTTTTTGTATTTATTCCAGATTTTTTCTTTCGGGCAGTTTTCGGCAGAAAAAATGCCTTTTCCCTCCCCTGCTGCGACGTTTTTGCACGCAAAAACCGCCCCGCAGGCTTTCGCCCACGGAGCGGTTTTGTTTAACGGATCAGATCCTGACAGATGCTGCGCTTACTGTGCGGCGGCAGCCAGCTCGGCTGCGACCTCGGCGTCGCGCTCAGCCTCACGGTTCTTCAGATCCTCACGCACCTCCGGCAGACCGGTACCGGCGGGGATCAGCTTACCAATGATGACGTTCTCCTTCAGGCCGGACAGCGGGTCGACCTTGCCCTTGATGGCAGCCTCGGTCAGCACGCGGGTGGTCTCCTGGAAGGATGCGGCAGACAGGAAGGAGTCGTTGGCCAGAGCAGCCTTGGTGATGCCCAGCAGCACCTGCTGGTACTCCACCAGCTTCAGGCCCTCTTCGCCTGCATCAATGCGCTTCTGCAGATCCGCATTGATGTTCTCCACCTCCAGACGGCTTGCCAGAGCACCGCCGATCAGGTTGGAGGAGCCGGAGTCGGTCACGCGCACCTTGCGGCACATCTGACGGACAATAACCTCGATATGCTTATCGTTGATCTCAACGCCCTGCAGACGGTAGACCTTCTGGACCTCGTTGATCAGGTAGTTCTGCACGTCCTCCAGACCCTTGATGGCCAGAATATCCTGCGGGTACAGCACGCCCTCGCGGGTGATGATGTCGCCCTTCTCCACGCGGTCGCCGGGCATCACGCGAGAATGCTGGGTGAACGGGATGGAGTAGCTCTTGACTTCCTCTGCGCCGTTCTCATCCTTGCCGGTGACCTTGATGACCACGTTCTTCTTGGTGTCGTCCTGAGAGACCACACCGGAGATCTCGCTCATGATAGCCATGCTCTTGGGACGGCGGCTCTCGAACAGCTCCTCAACACGGGGCAGACCCTGTGTAATATCCTCGGCAGATGCGATACCGCCGGTATGGAAGGTACGCATGGTCAGCTGGGTACCGGGCTCACCGATGGACTCTGCGGCGATAACACCGACAGACTCGCCCAGACGGACCGGCTCGCCGTTGGCCATATCAGAACCGTAGCAGCGTGCGCAGACACCGGTCTTAGCACGGCAGGTCAGCAGGCTGCGAATCTTCAGGCGGGTGATGCCTGCGGCCTCGATCTCGTTGGCGTCATACAGGTCGATCATCTTGCCCTCGGGCACGATGACCTTGCCGGTGATGGGGTTGACCACATCGCCCACGGCAAAGCGGCCGATCAGACGCTCGCGGAAGCTCTCGATCTTCTCCTTGCCCTCGTGGATCTCAGAGACCCACAGGCCATCGGTGGTGCCGCAGTCGATCTCGCGGACGATGACGTCCTGAGAAACATCGACCATGCGGCGGGTCAGGTAACCGGAGTCGGCGGTACGCAGAGCGGTATCGGCCAGACCCTTACGAGCACCACGGGCAGAAACGAAATATTCCAGAATGTTCAGACCTTCGCGGTAGTTAGCACGAATGGGCATCTCGATGGTGTGGCCGGCGGTGTTTGCCAGCAGGCCGCGCATACCGGCCAGCTGCTTGATCTGGTTCATAGAACCACGAGCACCGGAGTCTGCCATCATATAGATCTCGTTGTCCTTGGGCAGGTTGTCTGCCAGAGCCTTGGAGACCTTATCGGTGGTAGCCTGCCAGATGGCGATGGTCTTGTTGTAGCGTTCGTTATCCGAGATCAGACCACGGTTGAACAGCTTACCGACCTTTGCGATCTCCTTGTCGGCCTCGGCAATCAGTTCCTGCTTCTGGGGCGGGATCACAGCGTCACACACAGCCACGGAGATAGCGGACAGGGTGGAGTACTTGTAGCCCTGTGCCTTGATGGCATCCAGCATCTTAGCACACTTGCGGGTGCCGTTGCGGGTCATGCAGCGGGAGATGATCTCAGGCAGTGTCTTTTTGGTCACGCGGAAGCTGACCTCATACTCCAACCAGTGCTCGGGATCGGTACGATCCACATAGCCCAGATTCTGGGGGATGGGATTGTTGAAGATGATGCGGCCTGCGGTGGCATCCACCAGACCGGTGCGCTCCACGCCGTCAATGGTCATGGTGCGGCGCACCTTGATGGGTGCGTGCAGGGTGATGACGTGCTCGGCGTAAGCCATCAGAACCTCGTTCTCATCACGGAACACCTTGCCTGCGCCCTCGTCGTTCTCGCGGACGGTGGTCAGGTAGTAGCTGCCCAGGATCATATCCTGCGTAGGCACGGTAACAGGTGCGCCGTCAGAAGGCTTCAGCAGGTTGCCGGAAGCCAGCATCAGCATCTTGGCCTCACGGCAGGCATCCTCGCTCAGGGGCAGATGGACTGCCATCTGGTCGCCGTCGAAGTCGGCGTTGAATGCGGTACAAGCCAGCGGGTGCAGCTTGACTGCACGGCCTTCCACCAGCACGGGGTTGAAGGCCTGAATGCCCAGACGGTGCAGGGTAGGTGCACGGTTCAGCAGCACGGGATGACCCTTGATGACGGTCTCGAGGCTGTCCCAAACTTCGGGCTTTGCACGCTCGACCATCTTACGGGCGGACTTGATGTTGTTGGCAATGCCCTTTTCCACCAGATCCTTCATGACAAAGGGCTTGAACAGCTCCAGAGCCATCTCCTTGGGCAGACCGCACTGATCCATCTTCAGCTCGGGGCCGACAACGATAACGGAACGGCCGGAGTAGTCAACACGCTTGCCCAGCAGGTTCTGACGGAAGCGGCCCTGCTTGCCCTTCAGCAGATCGGAAAGGCTCTTCAGTGCACGGTTGTTGGGGCCGGTGACCGGACGGCCACGGCGGCCGTTGTCGATCAGGCTGTCCACAGCCTCCTGCAGCATACGCTTCTCGTTGCGCACGATGATGTCGGGAGCGCCCAGCTCCAGCAGACGGCGCAGACGGTTATTGCGGTTGATGACGCGGCGGTACAGGTCGTTCAGGTCGGAGGTGGCGAAGCGGCCGCCGTCCAGCTGGACCATGGGACGCAGGTCAGGCGGCAGCACAGGCAGCACATCCATGACCATCCACTCGGGGCGGTTGCCGGAGATGCGGAAAGCCTCGACAACTTCCAGACGCTTGAGGATGCGCACGCGCTTCTGACCGGAGGACTTCTCCACCTCGGCGGTCAGCTCAGCACTCAGCTGATCCAGATCGATCTCCTTCAGCAGGGTCTGGACAGCCTCGGCGCCCATGGCAGCCTCGAACTCGTCGCCATAGCGATCGCACATTTCGCGGTATTCCTTCTCGGTCAGCAGCTGCTTTTTGTCCAGCGGGGTCAGACCGGGATCGGTGACGATATAGCTTGCAAAGTACAGCACCTTTTCCAGCAGGCGGGGGCTGATGTCCAGCATCAGGCCGATGCGGCTGGGGATGCCCTTGAAGTACCAGATGTGGCTCACAGGAGCGGCCAGCTCAATGTGACCCATACGCTCGCGGCGAACCTTGGCCTTGGTGACCTCGACGCCGCAGCGATCACACACCTTGCCCTTGTAACGGATGCGCTTGTACTTGCCGCAGTGGCACTCCCAGTCCTTGGTAGGTCCAAAAATGCGCTCGCAGTACAGGCCGTCACGCTCCGGCTTCAGGGTGCGGTAGTTGATGGTTTCGGGCTTTTTGACCTCGCCGTAGCTCCAAGCGCGGATCTGCTCCGGGGAGGCAAGGCCGATTTTAATGGAATCGAAAACGTTGTTTTCCATGAAACGAACCCTTTCTTAATCTCTAGTTGTTTCGATGATGACAGGCGGCATTTCTGTTATAGGATCACAGGCGCTTCTCCCCTGCCGCAGCACGCGGCCAAGGGGAGGAAGGCTGTGTTATGAATCCAAATCAGAAATCTACTTCGTCAGAAGCAGCCGGAGCCTCGGCACCGGAGTTATCGTCCTCCAGCACAGAAGGATCATCGAAACCTGCATCGGCGTCCTTGATGTTGTAGTCAGTCAGCTCACTCTCCTGCACCACAGTCTCGGTGCCGGCAACATCACGCATATCAAAGCCGGTCTCTTCGTCGTCGAAGTTCTGGCGCATGTCGATCTCGTTGCCGTCCTTATCCTGCACGATCACGTCCATACCCAAAGACTGCAGTTCCTTCAGCATAACGCGGAAAGATTCGGGGATGCCGGGCTGCGGGATGGGCTCGCCCTTAACGATGGCTTCGTAGGTCTTGACACGGCCCTCCACGTCATCGGACTTGACAGTCAGGATCTCCTGCAGGGTGTAAGCGGCACCGTAAGCTTCCAGTGCCCAAACCTCCATCTCGCCGAAGCGCTGACCGCCGAACTGAGCCTTGCCGCCCAGAGGCTGCTGGGTGACCAGAGAGTAGGGGCCGGTGGAACGGGCGTGGATCTTATCATCGACCAGGTGATGCAGCTTGAGGTAGTACATATAACCAACGGTAACGCGGTTATCGAACTTTTCACCGGTACGACCATCGTAAACGGTGGTCTTGCCGTCACGATCCAGCTCGATCTTGGAGAAGTCGATGATGTGGCCCTTCTCGCCCATGATCTTGGGGAGCTTAGTGGGATATGCGGGAGCATTCTCGCCGTGCCACATCTCGCGGGCGGTATCAAAGGTATCGCCGATGTCGTTCTCACGGGCAGAGTCAAAGACGGGGGTCATGACCTTGATGCCACAGGCCTTGGCAGCGTAGCCGAGGTTGACTTCCAGCACCTGACCGATATTCATACGGGAAGGCACGCCCAGCGGGTTCAGCACGATGTCCAGCGGAGTGCCATCGGGCAGGTAGGGCATATCCTCCTGCGGCAGGATGCGGGAAACGACACCCTTGTTGCCGTGACGGCCTGCCATCTTATCGCCGACGCTGATCTTACGCTTCTGGGCGATATAGCAGCGGACGACCTCACGCACACCGGGCTGCAGCTCGTCGCTGTTCTCCGGGGTAAAGACCTTGACATCCACAATGATGCCGTATGCGCCGTGGGGCACACGCAGAGAGGTGTCGCGCACCTCGCGGGCCTTCTCGCCGAAGATGGCGCGCAGCAGGCGCTCCTCGGCGGTCAGCTCGGTCTCGCCCTTCGGGGTGACCTTACCGACCAGAATGTCGCCGCTCTTGACCTCGGCGCCGATGCGGATGATGCCGCGCTCGTCCAGATCCTTCAGGGCATCCTCAGAAACGTTGGGGATGTCGCGGGTGATTTCCTCGGGTCCCAGCTTGGTATCGCGGCTCTCGGTCTCGTACTCCTCGATGTGGATGGAGGTGTACACGTCCTCGCGCACGATCTTCTCGTTCAGCAGAACGGCGTCCTCGTAGTTGTAGCCCTCCCAGGTCATGAAGCCGATCAGGGCGTTCTTGCCCAGAGAAATCTCACCGTTGCGCATTGCGGGGCCATCGGCCAGCACCTGACCTGCGGTGACGGTCTCGCCCACTTCCACGATGGGGCGCTGGTTGATGCAGGTGCCTGCGTTGGAGCGGGCAAACTTGATCAGAGAGTACTCCTCCAGAGCACCCTGCTCGTTGCGCACAACAATATGGTCAGCATCGGCCTTTTCCACAACGCCGTTGCTCTTGGCCAGCACAGCGGTGCCGGAGTCAGTAGCAGCCTTGTACTCCATACCGGTAGCAACAATGGGCTGCTGGGTGACCATCAGAGGCACTGCCTGACGCTGCATGTTAGAACCCATCAGAGCACGGTTACAGTCGTCGTTCTCCAGGAAGGGGATGCAGGCGGTAGCAACAGAGACCATCATGCGCGGAGAGACGTCCATGTAATCGACCTTCTCTGCGTCGATTTCCAAGATCTCATCGCGGCGGCGGGCAGACACACGGGGACGGACGAAGTGCTTGCCTTCGTCCAGCGGCTCGTTGGCCTGTGCCACAACGTACTCGTCCTCCACATCGGCGGTCATATACTCCACCTCGTCGGTGACGACCTGCTCAATGAGGTTGTTATTCTCGTCGTAGACCTTCTTGACCTTGCGGTAGGGGGCCTCCACGAAGCCGTACTCGTTGATCTTGGCGTAGGATGCCAGATAGGAGATCAGACCGATGTTGGGGCCTTCAGGGGTCTCGATGGGGCACATACGGCCGTAGTGGCTGTAATGGACGTCGCGGACTTCGAAGCCTGCGCGGTCACGGCTCAGACCGCCGGGGCCCAGAGCAGACAGACGGCGCTTGTGGGTCAGCTCAGCCAGAGGGTTGTTCTGATCCATGAACTGAGACAGCGGAGAGGAGCCGAAGAACTCCTTGATGGCCGCCACCACAGGACGGATGTTGATCAGTGCCTGCGGAGTGATAACGCTCTGATCCTGGCTCTGCAGGGTCATGCGCTCACGGATAACGCGCTCCATACGGGAGAAGCCGATGCGGAACTGGTTCTGCAGCAGCTCGCCCACGCTGCGGATACGGCGGTTGCCCAGATGGTCGATATCATCGGTGGTGCCGATGCCGTAGCCCAGACCATTCAGGTAGTTGATGGAGGACAGGATATCGTCAATGGTGACGGTACGGCCGATGAGCAGGTCGTGATCCTTCTTCAGGCTCTCCATGACCTCCTCGGCGCTGGAAGCGTTATCAAGGATCTTGCGCAGCTCCTTGAGGCAGCAGCGCTCGTTGATGCCGCACTCCTTGACATCCACACCCTTGAATGCGGGGTAGTAGTTGTCAATGATGGCCTGTGCGTCCACGCAGCCGTTGGTGATGACCTTGACATTGTGGGGCTGATCCTTCATGGGATCATCGATCTTCAGCACCACCAGATCCACGCCGGCAGCATCGATCTGCTCGGCCAGCTTGCGGTCGATCTTCTTGTCGGCCTCGACAAGGATCTCGCCGGTGAAGGGATCCACCACGTTCTCTGCAGCCACATGGTTCATGATGCGGCGTGCCAGAGACAGCTTTTTGTTCATCTTATAGCGGCCGAAACGGGACAGGTCGTACCGGCGCGGATCGAAGAACAGCATATCGATCTGGCTGGTAGCGGACTCCACCGTGGGAGGCTCGCCGGGGCGCAGCTTGCGGTAGACCTCCAGCAGGCCCTCCTCGCGGTTCTTGGTGGTATCCTTTTCCAGCGTGGCCAGAATGCGCTCGTCCTCGCCGAAATAGCTCAGGATATCCTCGTTAGAGGACAGGCCCAGTGCACGGCACAGCACGGTGACAGGCAGCTTACGGTTCTTGTCGATACGAACATAGAACACGTTGGCGGCATCGGTCTCGTACTCCAGCCATGCACCGCGGTTGGGGTTCATGGTGGCGCTGTACAGGTCGTTACCAACTTTATCCTTGGCATGGCCGTAGAACACACCGGGAGAACGGACCAGCTGGCTGACGATCGCACGCTCAGCACCGTTGATGACAAAGGTGCCCGCGTCGGTCATCAGGGGGAAGTCGCCCATGAAGATCTCCTGGTCCTTCACCTCGCCGGTCTCCTTGTTCAGCAGACGGGCGGTGACGCGCAGGGGGGCTGCATAGGTAACGTCGCGTTCCTTGCACTCCTTGATGCTGTACTTCGGCTCCTTATCCAGCCGGAAGTCCACAAAGCTCAGTGCCAGATTGCCGGTGTAGTCCTCAATGGTGCCGATATCGTGAAAGACCTCCTTCAGGCCTTCATCCAAAAACCACTGATACGAGTTCTTCTGCACCTCGATCAGGTTCGGCATACTGATGACTTCGTCGATGTGGGAGAAGCTCATGCGCTCGGTTTTGCCGAGCTTAACGGGCTTGACTTTCATCATAAAATCAACCACTCCTTACTTTTATATTCTACGGGATGTCGTATACACGGGTCAAATTTGAGCAGACACACATAATTCGACCCGCGTCTTGTGAAACGTTCCGGCATTTTGCACAAACTTTTCGGGGCAAGCCCTCAAGCGGCAGCCATCGCAGTTCCTTTTTTGGCGCACTAGTCCATTATGTGATACTAATGCAGTATACACCCGAAAACCCCTGTTGTCAAGCCATTTTTCAGTTTTTTGCCGAAATAAATTTAATTTTCGATTCGTTTTCGAACGCCCGGCAGCGTGTAGCTGTTTGCTTTCCAAGTACTTGATTTTTTTATTTTGCACGTTCCTGTTCATAACACCCTTGTGCAATTTGTCTATCTTTACTCTTGTGCCCGGAAGTATGACTTTTGCACTTCCCTGCCGCAAAAAAAGACCGCTGCACAGAATACCGTGCAGCGGCCTTGTCCTCTTATATGGAATGCTCACTCATCCAGATAATCCCGCAGCAGCTTTGCACGGCTGGGGTGACGCAACTTGCGCAGTGCCTTTGCTTCGATCTGTCGCACCCGCTCCCGGGTCACGTTGAACTCCTTGCCCAGTTCTTCCAGCGTGCGGGCACGCCCGTCCTCCAGACCAAAGCGCAGGGTGATGACCCGCTCCTCCCGGGGCGTCAGGCTTTTAAGGACATGCAGCAACTCCCGCCGCAGCAGCTGACGCCCGGCTTCATCCACCGGGACACCGGCATCCTCGTCCTGAATGAAGTCCTCCAGATGGGCGTCCTCTTCCTCCCCCACCGGCGTTTCCAGACTGATGGGCTCCTGCGACAGTTGCAGCAGCTCCCGCACCTTGTCCGGCTCCATATCCAGTGCGGCGGCGATTTCCTCCACGGTGGGCTCCCGCCCATTCTTGTGCAGCAGGTCACCCGCCGTTTTCTTGACCCGGTTGATGCTCTCCACCAGATGCACCGGGATGCGGATGGTGCGTCCCTGATCTGCAATGGCGCGGGTGATGGACTGACGGATCCACCAGGTTGCATAGGTAGAGAACTTGAAGCCCCGCTCCGGCTCAAACTTTTCCGCCGCTTTCATCAGGCCGAGGTTGCCCTCCTGAATGAGATCCAGAAAAGGCAGTCCCCGCCCGGCGTAGCGCTTGGCTACCGATACCACCAGCCGCAGATTTGCTTCGCTCAGGGAGCGGCGCGCATCCGCATCCCCTGCCCGGGCAGCCTTTGCCAGCGCCATCTCCTGCCCGGCGGTCAGCAGCGGCACCCGGCCGATCTCCTTTAAATAGGTTTTGACCGGGTCATCCAGCGCCACGCCCTCCGAGGACAGCTCATTCTCCAGCCTGCCGATCTGGGCATCATCCAGTACAGGCAGTTCGGCAGGCTCTTCTTCTGCCAGATGGACGCCCCGCTGCTCCAGTGCAGCGTAAAGCTCGTCCAGCTGGGCAACATCGAAATCCGTTTCCTCCATGGCGCGGCTGATCTGCTCCGAGGTCAGGGTGTGACGGTGAGCCTTTGCGGCAAGGCTGCGGGCAAGTTCTTCCGTTTGCGACAATTTCTGCATGATTCCTGCTCCTTTTCTCTCCAGCTCCAGCCGGAGGGAAAACAGGGATCAGTCTTGTTCGGGCAGCGTCCCCTGCTTTTTTTCGCGCATCGACTGAAGATACTGTGTGATCTCATCGCCGGACATTGCAGCAGCTTTGCTTGCAACCGGCATCCCCCGGGCGATCCTGTCCAGATACAGATGGATATCCTCCGGGGTGCAGTTCACATCGCTGTATTGTGCCGCAAGTCGGCTCAGTTCATTCAATGCTTCTTCGCTTGCAAATGCCCGCAGTGCCGTCAGGCTGAGCTCCACGCCCTCCCGGCTGCAATTGAGCATCGCTTCGTATAGTTCCTTCTGCTGCGGCTGGATGAATTGCTCCGCCGTCAGCTGCTGTTTGGCCAGTTCCAGATAGCGCGGCTCCCGCAGGATGGCTGCCAGCAGCCGCTGCTGGGCACTGGCGATGCCCAGCGCCTGACTGCCGCCTGCGCTGTATGGTACCTTGATCTGATCCATCTCACCGGAGCGCAGCAGCTCACGGTTTTTCTCCCGGCGGTACTTGCCGCCCGCCCGCTTTACTGCGGTACCCAGCTGCGCCAGAATGGCAGTTTTGGAGATGTTGGTTTCCTCTGCCAGCCGCCCGGCGTACACCTCCTGCTCCGTGGGGTTGGAGCGCTCTGCCAGCATTTCCACAGCATCCTTTATATATTGCAGACGCTGTGCGTCCTGTGAGAGATCATACTGATCCCGCAGGCGCTTGAGCCGGAAGTCCAGCGCGTTGCCCACTCCATCCAGAAGCGCCTGAAAGCGCTCCGGACCGTATTTCTTGATATACTCGTCCGGGTCTTTTGCACCGGGGATCTGCAACACGCCCACCTTTACCGGACTGTTGCGGAACAGTTCCAGCGAGCGCAGGGTCGCCTTCTGGCCGGCCTCGTCCGAGTCGTAGCTCAGAATGACCTCATCGGCATACTCACTGATGATGCGCACCTGCCCGGGGGTCAGAGCGGTGCCGCAAGCGCAGACGGCGGTGTCGATACCAGCCTGCTGCATACTGATGACGTCCATGTAGCCCTCGCACAGCACGAACCGCCGGGAGGCGCTGCGCTTTGCGATCTGCATGGCAAACACCGTCTCGGATTTGTGGTAGACCAGCGTTTCCGGGCTGTTGACGTATTTGGGCTTGGAGTCATCCATCACGCGCCCACCAAAGGCAATGATGTTGCCGCGCAGGTCAAAGATGGGGGTCATGACACGCTTCCAGAACAGGCAGTAAATGCGCCCGGAGGGACTGCGCTTGAACAGGCCGCTGGCATCCAGTTCCTGCTGGTTGTAACCCTTATCCCGCAGGTACTGGTACAGTGCCTGCCCGTCGTTGGGGGCATAGCCCAGCCCGAACCGGACGATGGTCTTATCGTCCAGCCCGCGCCGCCGCCAGTAAGCGCGCGCCTGCCGCGCTTCCTCCACGGTAGAGTTCAGGCAGGCGTGGAAAAAGCGGGCCGCCTCCTTGTTCATGGAGAGCACCCGGCTGCGCAGGCGTCCGGTCTTGTCGTCCTCCTGCGGCTCCGGCATACCGGCGCGGGAAGCCAGCATCTTGATGGCTTCGCCGCTGCTGATATTGTTGATCTTCTTGACAAAGCTGATGGCATCTCCGGCTGCCTGACAGCCAAAACAGTAAAAGCTTTGGGTGTCCGGGTACACATAGAAGGACGGCGTTTTTTCGCTGTGAAAAGGGCACAGACCGCCGTACAGCCGTCCCTTGCGCTTGAGCTGCACATAGCTGCCCACCAGCTCCACGATGTCGGTGCGGCGGGTAAGCTCCTCGATGTATTCGTGTGGGATCATGTTGTTTTAAACGACCTCTCCAGTTTTAAAGGACGTGCCATTTCTGGGGCACGAACAGTTCTTCAAAGGTGCGGATGGCAAACTCATCGCTCATACCGCTGATGTAGTCGGTGACGGCACGCTCCCGCCCCTCCTGATAAGCCAGCTGCACATAAAAGTTAGACATCTGATCCACATGGGTCAGGTAGTACTCGTACAGCTCGGCAATGAGCTTGTCCACCTTCTGCTCCTCGCGCTTGGCGTTTTTGTCCACATACACGGTGGCGTACATAAAATCCCGCAAAGCGAGGAACGCCTCGTATTCCTCCGTGCCCATGCGGACATCTCCCTCGCTGTGGGTGAGGATACTGTTGATCATGGTGGTGATGCGGGCAGATTTGGTCTGTCCCAGCATCGCCGTGCAGTCCTTAGGCAGGGTGGCAGCGTCCAGCACACCGGCGCGCACGGCGTCCTCGATATCATGGTTAACAAAGGCGATCTGATCTGCCAAGCGCACGATGCGCCCTTCCGGGGTAGCTGCCCATGTGCCCTTGGTGTGGGTGACGATGCCGTTGCGCACCTCCCACGTCAGGTTAAGCCCCTCACCGTCCTTTTCCAGCCGGTCCACTACACGCAGGCTCTGCATATAATGGTGAAAGCCTTCCGGGCAAAGATCGTTCAGCGCCTTTTCGCCTGCGTGGCCAAAGGGGGTGTGTCCCAGATCATGCGCAAGGCTGATGGCCTCGGTCAGATCCTCGTTCAGGCGCAGACCCCGGGCGATGGTGCGGGCGATCTGCGAGACTTCCAGCGTATGGGTCAGCCGGGTGCGGTACAGGTCGCCTTCCGGCGAAAGGAACACCTGCGTTTTCTGCTTGAGACGCCGGAAGGCCTTGCAGTGCAGCACCCGGTCGCGGTCCCGCTGAAACACCGGGCGCAGCGGGTCCTGCGGCTCCGGCACGACTCTGCCGCGGCTTGCATCGCTGAAAGTCGCCCACGGCGCAAAGGTAAGGTGCTCGATCTCCTCGGTTCTCCGGCGCACATCCATACAGATCCTCCTTTTATTTTTCGGGCTTCTTCCCTCCCCTCTGCACGCAGCCGATCCCAATTGCTGCGCTGCGGCAATTGTAGCACATCGGCCGTGTCGAAGGGGGAAGTTCGGTGTCGGTTTGCAAAAAAGACTTTGTTTTTTAAAATGGTGCGTAGAACGGGTCGGACACCGTTACCTGAGCACTGCCCCGGGTCAACTCCCGCAGCTGCTCCAACAGTGGAGCTTCGGTGTGTTCCGGCATCTGCCAGCGCAGGGTGACGCGATCCGTAAACTCCGGTGGTGCCTGCTTTGCCCCGGCGGCATCAATGAGCAGGGACGCACGTTCGTAGAGGGCGTAGTCCACAGCCACCTGTAATTCCACCACGCTGCGCACCGTGACCACCTCGGCATTCTCCAGTGCGCGGGCGGTGGCGGTGGTGTAGGCACGCACCAAGCCGCCGGTGCCCAGCAGCACTCCGCCAAAGTAGCGGGTGACCACCACGATCAGGTCAGTCAGGCCGCTGTGCTGCAGCACTTCCAGCGCAGGCGTACCGGCGGTCTTTGCCGGCTCGCCGTCATCGGAATAGCGTTCGCGGTTGCCCGCCCGCAGACGATAGGCATAGACGTTGTGCCGTGCGGTGCGGTTGGCCGCCCGCACCTGTTCCAGAAAGGCAACGGCGGCTTCCTCGCTGTCGGCAAAGGAAAGCTGCGCGATAAAGCGGCTCTTTTTCTCTTCGTATTCGCCGGTGGCCGTGCCCCGGACGGTGCGGTAATCCTCCACGTTAGATCCTCCTGATAATAACTCAAAATAAGTATAACACAAACGGGCGCAAATAAAAAGACTGACGAAGCCTTGCGGCCCCGCCAGTCTTTTTATAAGAAGAAAGCAGTTGATCACTTGGTAAAGATCTGGATCCACTGATGGCCCCAAGTGCTGTTACTGTTGTAGTAGTAACCAACACTCATCTTGCGAGCCTCAGGGTTCAGGATGTTAGCGCGATGGCCTTCGGAGTTCATCCATGCGTTGACAACCTCTTCAGGAGAGACGCTGCCCCATGCGGCATTCTCGCCGGTGGGGGTATCGGTGACGCCGTAGTCCTTCAGGACGGTGAAGCACTTGGAGCCATCAGGACGGACGTGGGAGTTCACAACGGCGATCTCCTCGGCGCGGGTCTGTGCAGCGGCGGTCAGGTCGTCATCACCCATTTCCAGAGCAGTCAGACCGTACTTTGCGCGCTGGGCATTGACCAGATCCAGAACTTCCTGACGGTAGTCCTCAGTGTGAGAATTTTCAGGGTAAGAGAAGATCAGCACCCAGTAGTTATTGTAGACGCCGCCCTCGTAGTAGCCCACGCTCACGGTGGTAGCATCGGCGTTCAGGATACGCTCGCGAGTAAAATCGGTAGCCATCCACTGATCCATTGCAGCGTCGGGAGTGGAGCAGCCGGCCATGTAGTTCTCGCCGATGGAGACATCGCTGATGCCGTTCTCTGCCAGAACGGTGAAATCACGCTGACCGTTGGGACGGACGTAGGAGTAAGAAACTGCCAGCTCCTCGGCACGCTCCATTGCAGCGGCGTTGTGGCTGCTGTCGCCCAGAGCAACGGGAGCCAAACCAGCCTGTGCACGCTCGTTATTGACCAGCGTCAGGAAGCTGCGCTGGTAAGCGTCTTCTTCAAAGTAAGAGTTCTCTTCTTCCACAGAAGCGGTAGCAGGCACGGTGGCCTGTGCGGCGTTTGCGGTGACGGGCTTGAAGCCTGCAAAGCCAAAAACCACAGCCAGCGTCATAGCAGCTGCTGCGATATTCTTTACGGTACTCATTGCACGCTTCATAAGATTGCCTCCGGTCTGTTGCCTCATGCAGTGTGATGTTGGATTTTGCAACTTGTTTGCAACTCTGTTGTATCATATCTGCAACTCTTGTGTCACAAGAGTATCACAAAAACGTACAGACGTCAAGAGGTTCAGAGGCTGTTTTGCAGAAAAAATACAGATTTTTTAAAAAATCTCCGCCCTTTTATCGCAACTCAAGCGTAACAAGCAGTCCGAAAACGTTACAGTTGTGTTGCGCTTCTCCACAAAATCAGCCAAGTGCAACAGGTATCGCACACTTTTGGGGGCATTCGAGTGCGTTTTGTTTTGTATATTTCTGTATTTATATGCACTTATTTGCATAATAGGGTTTCTGTGTACGCTTTTGTGGCGCCACACCGTATTCCCTTTTCTGCTCCTATCCCACGGAAAGCAAATTGGAGCCGCTGTGCAGTATCCGGCACAACAGCTCCATCATTATAAAAAGCACAAAAAAGAGGCCGCTGCACAAAAATGTGCAACGACCTCTCACAATTCAGGCTATGCTATTGAATGATGCTCAGGAACAGGCGATCACAGAGCAGCCTTTGCTGCCTCGATCTGCTTGATCAGCTCAGGCACGACCTTGAACAGGTCGCCCACGATGCCGTAGTCAGCAACACCGAAGATGGGAGCACCCTCGTTCTTGTTGACAGCGATGATGCACTCAGAATCCTGCATGCCAGCGGTGTGCTGGATGGCACCGGAGATGCCCAGGGCCACATAGATCTTGGGGTGCACGGTCTTGCCGGTCTGACCGACCTGATGGTCAGCGGTCATCCAGCCTGCATCGGTGACGGCACGGGATGCGCCCACAACGCCGCCGCCCAGAGCGGCTGCCAGCTGCTCGGCCAGCTCGATGCCCTTGTTGACATCCTTGCTGATGCCACGGCCAACGGAGACGATGACGTCTGCGCCGATCAGATCGACCAGCTTCTCAGCGGCCTTCTCCACGCTCAGCACTTCGGTCTTGATGTCCTCAGCGGTCAGGCTGAAGGCGGGCTTGACGATCTGGCAGGCATCAGCCTTGGCCTGATCGAAGGGAGCCTTCTTCATAACGCCGGGACGTACGGTGGACATCTGGGGACGGAAGCGGGGGCAGATGATGGTAGCCATCAGATGGCCGCCGAATGCGGGACGGGTCATCTTCAGGTTACGGTCTTCCATATCGAACTTCTGCTTGGACAGGTCGATGGTGGAGCTCTCCTTCAGGAAGTCGATGTACTTTGCAGTGTCGATATCCAGATGGGTAGCGTCGGCGGTCAGGCCGGTGTGCAGACGGGCTGCGCAGCGGGGGCCGAGGTCGCGGCCAATGTTGGTAGCGCCAATCAGCAGCACCTCAGGCTTGTACTCGTTGACCATATCGCACACGACCTTAGCGTATGCGTCGGTGGTGTAATCCTTCAGCAGGGGGCTGTCGCAGACCAGAACCTTGTCGGCACCGTAGCCGCCCAGTTCCTTGGCAATGCCCTCCACGTTGTCGCCCAGCAGCAGGCCGGTGACTTCGCAGCCCAGCTCGTCGGCCAGCTTACGGGCCTCGCTCACCAGCTCGAAGTCAGTGGACATCAGTGCGCCCTGGCGCTGCTCGCAAAAGACCCATACGCCCTTGTATTCGTTAAAATCAGCCATTGTAATCCTATGCTCCTTTCATCAGATCAGGTGCTTCTTGGCCAGGATGCCAGCCAGCTGGGCAGCAACATCGTCGCCCTGCAGCATGGTGCCTGCGCCCTTCTGCGGAGGAGTGAAGGACTTAAAGACGTTCGTCGGAGAACCCTTCAGGCCAATGGTGTCCACCTCGATCAGCGGATCGTCCTTCAGTGCGTTGTAGTCGAACACTTCCATGGGCTTGTCGTAGCAGGTAAAGATGCCGTTCACGCTCATGTAGCGGGGGTCGTTCAGCTCCTTGATGCAGGTCAGCAGGCAGGGAGTCTGCACCTTGACCATCATGTAGCCGTCCTCCAGCATACGCTTCACGGTCAGGGTGTTGCCATCCTTCTGGATGTCGGCAACGTAGGTGACCTGCGGCAGATGCAGCTTTTCAGCGATCTGGGGGCCGACCTGTGCGGTATCGCCATCAATTGCCTGACGGCCGCAGAACACAACGTCCTCGGGGCCAACGCCGATCTTGTTGACGGCAGCAGCCAGGATCTGGCTGGTTGCAAAGGTATCGGAACCGCCGAACTCACGGCCGGA
>ENA-UERN01002088-UERN01002088.1-human-gut-metagenome-genome-assembly--contig:-NODE-2088-length-16518-cov-10.870324_pt1 | contig 16518 bp, 14 predicted proteins | sample MGYA00242950_ERZ507950 | MGnify/ENA primary metagenome ERZ507950 (study PRJEB26167, sample SAMN06115515) | human gut metagenome | host: Homo sapiens | place: China:Ningxia | collected 2014-11-26...
GTATCGCCTTCCATCGGCTGAATATTCATCAGGGTTCTCATTCTGCGGATGGCAATCTGATGATAGAATAGCTCCGGCAGCAGAGTCAGTTCTGTAATAATCGGCCCGTAAATTCGGGTGACGATCAGCAGGCAAAGCAGCATTGGGACAAGCTCAATTTTGCCGTTCAGGAGCAGAGAAGTTCCCGCAAACACGGTAAGCCCGATGCCGGATTGCACGAGCATCTGCGCGCCTGTCACAAAAACCCCCGAACCAAATTCAAATTTAATTGCAAGGTTTTTCATGGTGCGCAGCGCTTTTTCCAGAGCCTGAAACTGCTGACTGTCCAGATTGCAGGCTTTCACCACCTTGATTCCCTCAATGTATTCCTGAACCTGTTCGGAAGCTTCCAGTTTTGCCTGCGCATGCTTTTTTCCAAGCCGCTCCTGAATCCGTCTGCTCGCAAAAATAATGAGAAAAGCAACCGGCACGGAAATAAAAATAGCGAGTGCCATACGCCAGTCATAGAAGGCAAACATACTGCAGACAACCGTAATCGTGATCACATTGGAGATAATCTGCGGATACACATGACTCAGTACATGTTCGGAAGTGGCTACATCGCCCATGAGATTTGTCGTAAGCTCCGAAAGGTTTTTGGAATTAAACACGCTCATAGGCAGTTTGCGGATGTGTTCTGCCAAAGCAATCCTTGTATTTTCGCTTTCCATGTAAGAGGCTACATAGGTCTTTTTATAGTCGTTTTTGTTGCAGAGAAATACGATTACTGCGCCGATGATGCCGAGTCCGAAATAAATCCACATATTTGTCCATGAGATGCTCCCGCCGGTAAACGGTTTTAGAAGTTCCATGACGACCTGAAGCATCACCATAGCTGGAATAAACATGGAGAAATTTGTCAGCGTGCAGGCGGCAATCGCTTTTTTTAAGTCCCGATAGCCTTTGTCTGTCAGCATCAGCGCATCCTGAACGGTTGATTTTTTCTTACCCATTGACCGGCACCTCCTTTTCCATTGTCCAACTGGCTGTTTCATTGTAGGTTTTCCACATAGATGCGTACCGTCCGCCTTTTTGCAGGAGGGCGTCATGGCTGCCTTCTTCCGCTACACGCCCGTTATCCATCACAATGATATGATCGGCGTTACGAACTGTGGAAAGGCGGTGTGCGATGATGATTACCGTTTTCCCCTGCATCAATTTTTCAAACGCCTTTTGAATCAAATGCTCATTTTCAGGATCGGCAAAGGCGGTTGCCTCGTCCAGCACTATCACAGGGGCATCCTTTACAATGGCACGGGCGATAGCAATCCGCTGCTGCTCGCCGCCGCTTAAATGGATACCCTGTTCTCCGATGACCGTATCATAGCCATTTGGCAGCGCCATGATAAAGTCGTGGCATTGGGCGGCTTTCGCGGCCGCCTGGATCTGTTCATCGCTGGCATTCTGGTTCCCAAGCCTGATATTATCACGGATACTCTGTTTGAACAGATAGACATCCTGAAATACGAAGCTGACCTGTTCCATCAGATATCGGCTTTCCATCTGCCGGATATCCACCGAGCCAATGGAAACAGTACCCTGATCCACATCGAAGAATCGTGGAATGAGATGGGCAATCGTACTTTTTCCGCCGCCGGAAGGTCCTACAATCGCTGTTACTTCGCCCTGCCGTGCATGGAAGCTCACATTGGAAATCGCCTGTTTTTCTTTGTCTTTCTCATAGGAGAATGACACATTTTCAAACTTGACATCATAGCGATCCGTTGTTTTAGGAACCGGCGGCTGTTTCAGTTCCGGCTCAGCCAGAATCTGATCCATTGCCTCTACACCGTTGGCAATCCGCATGGCATCGGAGTTGACATACATGATTTTGGAAAGAATGCCCGCAATGGACGGTACGAATACCAGATAAAAAATAAAGCGTGAAGCAAAATCCTTAAAATCCCCGGTATTCATGCCGATCAAAATCCCTACCGGTAAAAGGAGAAGATAAATATGGTTGATAATCGTCATAAAAGCGGACATCATGTTTTCCCAGCTCAGCGTATATGGAATGACCACAGAAGTATATTCTTTGATGGTCTCGTGCAGCCGGTGAAAGGAATAAACAGTCTGCTTGAATGCTTTGACGACTGAAATTCCACGGATGTACTCTACTGCGGCGTTGTTCATGTTTTCCAACGAGTGCTGGTACTCATCCATCATTTTTCTGGCGCCTTCCCGGCCGTAGGCGATACTCTGAATGATAAAAGCAATAATTACTCCAACAATTGAGGCCAGGCCGAGCCGCCAGTCCACACTCAACAGAATCACAGCCATCACAACAGGAGAAACAAATGCGGCTACAATATCCGGAAGCTGATGCGCAATAAATTTCTCGACATTTTCAATGTTCTCATCCGTAATTTTCCGCAGTTTACCGCTTCCGATCATCACATGAAATCCAAGAGGCACCTTTGCCAAATGGGAAAGGAAATTCACCTTTAACTCATATAGCGTGCCGAAAGCCGCCAGATGGGAACACATAAGGGCTACAAAATACAGAAGAATATTCGCCGCAACGCCGCCCAGTGCCATCCAGCCATAGGAAAACAGGCTGGTCTGTCCCAATGCGCTCAGGTTCGGATATACGGCTAAAATCTGCCGGATAATAAAATAAATTGCAATATAAGGGATAAAGCTGGCCACCGCCGCCAGTGAGGACAAGATGACAGAGGCAATCACCAAAGGCTTTTTTGTCATTGCCAGCTGCATCATCCTTCCCATCCCCGTTTTGGGCTTCTGCTTGCTCATAATTCCTCCTCACTTTCTTCCTGTAATAGAAATTCTTTTTTTACTCTTGCTTTTCCTCTGCTGTCAAGGGGATAAAATGCTTTGACTGTTCCATGGTCAATATGCAGTACACAGGTACAGCAGGCCATGATAAATTCCAGATCATGGGTAATCACAAGAGATAACTCCGCCTGCCGGGAAGTATCCCGGATTAAAGTACATGCGCAGCGCATACTTTCATAATCCAGCCCGCTGGTAGGTTCATCGTAGATCAGGATTTTCTTTCCCGCACACAGTGCACTTGCAATGGCAACCCGCTGTTTCTGCCCTCCGGACAGTGCCAGAGGATGGCATTCCGCAAGTTCGGCAATCCCCATCTGTTTCAGGATGTTTTCTGCCTGTTCCGATTGTTCCTCCGGAATATTCAGAGTCACTTCATCCCGCACACTCTCCGTAAACAGCTGGTGGTTTACATCCTGCATGACCATATAGCTTTCTTTCAGGCGCTTTTTGGCGTTTCGTTCTGTTCTGTCATAAAAAACCTTGCCAGTATGTTTCCGGATTCCGCAAAGGCACCCGGCAAACGTTGATTTTCCAGCCCCGTTGTGACCGATCACCGCAACAATCTCTCCAGCAGGGATTTGTAGGGATTTGATATGCAGCACGCTGTGACCGGATACTTTACACTCCAGCTTTTGAAACGTAAATTCATGCTCAGGATGTTTCAAATGCACTGCTTCACTTTCCACCTGCTTCAAGTCCAGCGCCCGCAGTCCCATGGCCGAAATCTGTGCCGGGCTGAATGCAAGAATCTCTTCTCTGGTATATACGGAGCGAACTTCGCCCTGATCGAGCCAGATAAAGCGGTCGGCAATATCCAGAAGGTAATACAGACGGTGTTCGGAAATCACCAGTGTTTTTCCTTCCGCTTTCAGCTTCAGCAAAACATCTTTCAGTTGCTGAATGGAAGCGGGGTCCAAGTTGGAAGACGGCTCATCCAAAACAAAAATATCCGGATGAACCGCATAAACGCTGGCGCATGCAATCCGTTGTTTCTCACCGCCGGAAAGCTCAAAAATACTCCGGTTCAGCAAACCGTTCAAGCAAAAATGGTTCGCCGCATCCGCGATTCGTTCCAGCACATCTTCCTTGGGTAGTCCCTGATTTTCACATCCGAACGCCAGCTCCGATGTTGTATCCACATTAAAGAACTGGCTGCGGGGATTTTGAAATACCGAACCAACATGCTGTGAAATTTTAGAAAGCTTCTGTTTTTTGATTTCTGCTCCATCAACGGAAACGTAACCCGACAAAACTCCTTCGTAGTAATGTGGAATGAGACCGTTAATCAATCGGGTGATCGTTGTTTTTCCGCAGCCGCTTCGTCCGCAAAGGACAACGCACTCTCCGTTTTGTATAGTTAAATTGATATTTCGGATGCTGTGTGCGTTTTCGGGGGCATTATCATATTGGAAGGTAACTTGCTTTAATTCAATCATACCATCCCTCCCGTTGCAGCAATTACAAAGGAAAACAGGATCAACAGGAAATCCTGCGTCCGCAGCCTTATATCCTCAATGCAGGTACGTTTGGTATCAGCGTCCAGTCCACGGGAGAGGGAAGCCGCCGCCAGCTCGTCAGAAATCGTAGCGGTTGACATCAGCAGCGGCACCATCGTATATTCCAGCGTCATCATTGGCTTTGTCAGCACAGAACGCACAGAAATGCCAATCCCCCGAAAACGCATGGCGTCCCGGATACTGTGCCACTCCTCGGAAATCGTCGGGATGAAGCGGAACATAACTGACAAGGGTATGATCAGTTTATTTGGCAGATGCATCCGCTCAAAAGAAAGCATAAACTCGCTTACAGAAGTAGTTTTCATCAGCAGTATTTCTGCCATAAAAATCGGGAGCATAAGTCTTCCCAGTCTTACAAGAGAAAAAAACAGTGCTGCAAAGCCGCCGCTGACTTTTAACGACAGTGTCCAGTCCAACAGAAGCATAATGAGGAATGCAGCAGTAAATTTTGCGGAGGTTTTTATTCGCCTATTTAGTGTCAAAAGCAACGCCATCAGAACAAAAGTGGTTGCCTCCAGCCACAGGGGTGGGAACATCAATGATGATATTCCCACCCCGAAGAGCAGCGCAAATTTTGTGCGGGCGTCGATTCGAAGGATGGGCTGCTGGGCAGCTTCAATCAGCTGCATTAAACCACACCCGCCTTTTGGAAATGTTTTTTCAAAAGCTTGGAACCAATCAGTCCACCAATCAGACCGCCCAACATGGCGATTCCAATCAGAACCAGAATAATCCAGCTCGGGGTGAACTTATCCAGCGTTGCGGCATAGTCGGCCCCATAATAAGCTTCGCAGGACTGAAGAAAAGCCGGTTTGGCGTAAGCCAGCATCCAGAAAGGAGACATGCTGGAGCAGGCAAAAACAACATAGCTGAGTATGTAGGATTTCTTGGACTTATGATTTCCTGCGCGGGCAATCAACTCTGCTACAATTCCAAGAGCGAGGCACCAAATCAGAGATACCCACACACCGCCAGTGGAAGTGAGAAGTCCTACAGCCACCGAAAGAATCAGAATTGCTCCGGTTTTTGGTACTTTCATAACATACATCATGTAAATGCACCCTAAAATGACCGAGTTTACAAACGGAGCGATGAGATAAAGGATGGGGACAAACCCCATAACAGTCACCACCGCAAATAGTACCGCCACATAAAGGGCGGCGAAGGCTCCAGCAACGATCAGGTCTTTGGTTTTCAGCTTGTTGGTTTTGGTACTCATATCTTTCCTCCTAGATTCTCTTCACAACAGTTAGCAATCGCTAACCGCCGCAGTAAATAAAATGTTGCATAAATCAACACGACACATGGTTAGATATATCTAACCTATAGCTATATCTAAAACAAGAAAATTATACCCCCATTTTTCTCTCAAGTCAACCCCATTTTGCTAATTCAACTTGCAATATCTTCAAAAACGGGAACAGTGTGTTACCGTTCCTGCGCACTTTTTTCCTTTTGAAAAGTCTGCTGCTCCTTATGCGCCAGCCGTACCAGTCTCCGCACATTCTGCCGTTCAGCATCTTCGTCCAGCATCCGGGACACCGCTTTTTTGCTGTCAAACATCAGCAGCAGGTTGTACTTCTCGCCGTAAACCTGCTGTGCTCGGTTCTCCGCTTCCTGCTCCTTGCCGGGGCGGATGGCCTGCCTTGTTTCATACAACTGCACCGGGTTGAAGCCCTGGGCCTGCTCCCGAAGCCCGGCATACTCATTCAGGGCAGCGTCCAGCTCGGTGGAATATTTCTGCCCCTGTTCTTCCAGCCGTTTCAGGCTCTGCTTCATGGTAGCAATGTCTTTGGGAAATTTATCGGCGACATCGTCCTCGGTATATGCCAGCGACGCCAGAAGCAGATTCTTTTCCGAACGCAGTTCCTCCAAATCCTCTGTCAGTGCCGCAATCTTTGCCGCCAGTTCCCGGTGTCGGAATACATGGACAGCGGAAAGAGCCTTTTTCTCGGAAAGCAGGCTGCGGCGCTCTTTCGCCTTATCCCGAATATCCTTTGCCAGCTGATTGTACTGTGTGAGGGCAGGGCGCAGCGTATTTAGCGAAGTGTTTAGGCGTTCCTTGCCCTTGCGGAGATACCCCAGCTGATAGCAGAACAGCAGCAGATTTTTACGCAGATTCTCCATGGCCTCGGCAATGGCCGGGAGGGTATTCTTCACCGCCTGCCCCAGCTTTTTGACGGCAGCTTTCAGCTCCCGCAGCAGGGCATTGTCCGCCTTGATCTGCCGGTTAATCTCGCAGCGGTCAGCGATGATCCCTTTCCGCTCCAGTGCCCGTGCCGTCACACCCTCATGGATGGTGGGCTGCTCATCCAGACCCCGTGCGGCGTTGCTGCGGTGGTCGATACGCTCGTCGTGTCCGTACATCTCCAACTGGCGGTTGGTTACATCCGCCCATGCCGCCCGCCATACAACAAGCTGTTCTTCGCTGTTCCAGCGTTCGGCGAGGGGATTCTGCCTGCCGTAGCGGGTGCTTTTGGGATGCTTGTCCGCTCGGACAAGTCCCTGCGCCTCGGCAGCAGATGGCGTCATATACACCTTCTTTTTGCCGATCTTGTAGGGGTATTGTTTCTCCCAACCCTCGTTCTGTGCCGTCCGGAACTCAGCAGCGGTAAAGCCGCATTCCTCGCCGTTTCTCATGCAGAGGTATTCCTTCTCGGTTTTGTACTGCCACTTGCCCTGCTCATCCAGCGGGCGCACCGTCAGGAGAATGTGGGCATGAGGATTGCGACCGTCAGTGTCGTGGATGGCAGCATCGGCGCACATCCCTTCCGCCACGAACTGCTCGTGGATAAAATTTTGCAGAAGCTCGATCTGCTGTTCCCGGTTTAGCTCAATGGGCAGGGCCACAACGAACTCACGGGCAAGTCTGCTGTCCTTGGCAGTCTCTACTTCCTCCACGGCGTTCCAGAGCTTTTCCCTGTCCTTCCATTCCTGCGGGGCATATTCCGGCAGAAATATCTGCTGCCAGACAAGCCCTTGCTTTCTCGTGTAGTCATGCTGTATCCCGTCGTAATCGTTATATAGACGGGAGCAGCTCAGATAAGCGGAAGCGGCCACGGCGGAGCGGCCTGCGCCCCGGCTGACCACCTTTGCTTCCAGATGATAAATCGCCATATCTTCTTCACCTCGTTCTTTCTTTTTTCTGTTTCTCTTTCGCAAAAGAGAAAATGACCCGAAGCTGAGCTTCGGGTCATAGCCGCAAACAAAGCTGCCGGTGGCAGGTTTGTGCGGGCAGGGAGCAGACTGTTTCCAAAGTAGAAACAACTGCGACCTGCGCAGACGATGACAGCAGCACCCGCAAGGGCTGCGGCATTGTCTGGAGGCTTCCGCAGAAGCCACATCCGCCTCGCAGAGCGCACGATTTCCGCAGGAAATACCACTGCCCTCTAGGGTGGTGAGTAAGTGCGCCCTTCGGGAGAAAAAAGAGGAAGGCCCCCGGTTTCCCGGAGACCTCCCAGCGGAATTCAATCGTGCTGCGGCAGCTTCTGTATCAGGTAATCCTCCAGTACAGACAGTTCCATCGTCCGTACCTCTGGCAGCACTTTCTCCAAGATCGCACCCTCCTGAATGAGCCTGCGCGTTCGTATCTTTCGTTCCTTGACCCGATCCCGTGCCTGCGCTTCTTCCAACCGGTGCTGCGCCTGCAACAGCTTCTTTTCTGTATCTGTCATCATGCGAAAGCCCTCCTTATCTTCGTTTCTGCCAGACGATTTCATAGCCCAGCGCATCGGCAAGCTGAACGGCTTCAACATACCGCAGGGACTCCCGCTGGAGCTTGTTGGACAGGTTAGATACGCTGTCAGACCAGCCGTGTTCGTCCCGCAGCAGATCGACTACCTCCTGCATGGTCATTCCCTGACGGACGATGTACGACTTGATCTCATTTCTCAGATTGGATTTCATCAATTTTTACCTCCATATTTTCGTGATATTGTTTTTTAAGTAAGTGAACTGTGTACGCCTTGCGGTGAAAAATCTGCCATGCCGCAAATCCGCTCAGATTTCCATTCGTGATGCTCTGTTCGCAACAGCACCCTACCGGCTTCATCATTCTGCGTGAGGTCATGCGGAACGGTGGGATATACCGCATTCCGGTGCAGTGGATTCTCACTTCCGTAAATCACCGGGCGGTGCATTGCATTCGGCTTGCGGTGAAAATTTTCATGAATTTCACAAGGATTGATTTCAGGGATGAAAAATTGAGCCGCCCGTGTACGGCTAAAACGGCTTCCGTACGCTGCTGTACGCCGGTTTTGCGTACCGGACGTCGATTCAGCGGCAGATTTTACACCTTACCGTGAAATGCTTCACCGTGCGCACGAGCAAAAACGGTTTTTGAGAACGGAATCAAAAACAGCCGTACAGAGCGTACGGCGTGTACGGCAATTTTGAAGTCCATTCCTCATTTTCAATACGGCAGCGGATTGACTATCTCAATGCCCACAAATCCCCGCACCCGCTTGCCGCTGACGTGGACATTGTTGGTGGCTTCCACGTTGTAAAGGCGGTCGTTCTGCGCAAGTTCGGAACTGAGCCGGTTTGCCGACATAGGCTTTTGCGCATTGTCCTCGCACCAACGCTGATACGCCTCAAATAGCGCCTTGGAGCTGGCTTCGCTGTCGGCCTTGAAGCGGATATAGCCCTCGGATTGCAGGAACTCAATCACATTGTTGCTGCTGCGTTTGACCGTCTCCATATTCTCTCTGGCCTTGCCCGAGATGCTGAACTGATAGTTGTTCCCGATCAGCCGGTGCAGCCCCTCCAGACACCAGAGAAAGATACCTTCCTTTTCCCGCAGCAGCTTCTCCACCAGAAACGGATCGTCCGCTCTGCCTGCGGGCCGGTCTTTGGTGGTCAGCACGATCTGGCGGCGAAAGAAGCCGTCGGACTTGTCGTGCAGGGCCGTCAGCGCACCGTTGCCAAAGCAGAGAAAGCGGACATAAAGCTGGCTCTGATAGCTCTGAACGCCCTTGCGTTCCATATCCATCTTGCACTCCGAAGTCACGATGGATTTGATATAGTTGGTCTTTGGCAGGGCGCTCATGTCCATATCGTCGTCCACCATCAGGAGCTTGTTTTCCAAATCCGCACGGCTGAACCGGTTGCTCTCCACCTTCTGGATGCTGGTGGTATTCATGCTGTCGCCCAACAGCGAGCGCATGACAAGACCGATGCGGCTTTTGCCCTCGCCGCCCTTGCCGATGAGCATGAGCATTTTCTGTCCCTTTGTGGTGGGCAGCAGGCAGTAGCCGAGGAACTCCTGCAAGGTAGGAATATCCTCCGATTGCAGCAGTTCGGACAGGAATTGCAGCCACTTTTGAGGAATGGGTGCGTCAGGATTGTAGGCGACTGTCAACCGGTTGTTGCAGTAGCTCTTATTGGCGGTAAAGTTGCCGTCCATGAAATACGTTCCGTTGGCAACATGGATGCGGTCGGTTTCAATGGGCAGCGGCGGCGAATAGGCTTGCAGCTTGATGCTGGCAAGTAAGTTTATAACCGTCTTAGAGAGGTTAGCTGTCAGTACGCCGGAGATTTCCTCCAGAATGAGATTGCCGATCTGCCCCTCGTCCTCGATCAGCCCGTCCACGGTGAACAGCCGCCCACGTACACATTTCATGGGGTGCTTGTCCAAAAACTGCTGGCAGAACAGCACCTCGTTGATGTGCCTGCCGTCGTACCAATCAGGCCACGCTTGTACGGTCATATCCATCTTCGATTTCCTCCTTGTGAGTTTTCTCTAAGCGCTGCCACAGCCTGTCCAGCTTGCCGTCAGCCATCTGCTGATGAATCACCTCGGAGCGTTCATAAGAGTTGCCGGAAGTGAGAATATCCAAATAATATTCCACCTCATCCAACTTGTGACAGGCTTCCTCAAATCGTTCATCCGGTGCTTCTGCTGGTGACTGCGGCGCATACTGCACCTTCCAGTCCCGCAGGACACGGGCATAATCGGACAAAACGGAAAAGCACAGCCGCTCGTTTGCCTTGAGCTGCTGTGCTTCTGTTCGGATTCGTTTTGCGTGGAGCGCCGCTGCGCTGGGCGGTTTATCCGGGGAAAGGTGAAAGTCCGCTGCCAGCTTCCACGCTGCATCATACAGTGAGAGCTGGAACAGCTTGCTCACAAAGTCGATCACATCTCCATGCTCCCCGCAGGCAAAACAATGATAGTGGTCGTCTGCCACATACAAACTGGGATGTCGGTCGTTGTGAAACGGGCAGAGGGCTTTGCTGTACCTGTTCACATCGATTCCGTACAGCTCTGCCGCTTCCCGCAGATTGACATTTTCTTTTACGATTTCAAAAATACGCATGATACCTCCATTTCTGCGCAAAAACGGCGGTCTGCCCGTTTAGGGGCAAGCCGCCGTTTGCGTCTTTTCTTATGCTGTTTTCGCTTCTTTCTCCGGCACGGCCGGGGGAGTGTCCTTACCTCTCCGGGCGGCATTGCGCACTCGCTGCCCCTTGAGATGACCTTCGTACCTGCAATCGTCACTGCAATACTTTACGTTTGACCTTGTTGTGATAAACTCCTTGCCGCAGTTTTCGCAGGCACACGCCCGACTGCGGCTCTCTGCCGCCTCCTGCCGGTAGAATTTTGCACGGCAGTTGGGGCCGCAGAACAGGGTGTTCGTCCGCTTAGATTCAAATTCCTGCCCGCAGCACTTGCAGGTCAGCGTAACCGGGACGCCCACGGTGCGTTCCCCGGATTTCAGCTTCTGATAGCGCTCCCGGCTGCGGATGCGTTCTTTCTTCAAAAACTCCTGCCGCTTGATTTCTTCCTCGGTCAGCTCTGGCGCGGGAAGCTCAAACTGCCCGATAAAGCGAAGGTGAATTTCTACCTCCTGCACCCGGTCGCCGTCGATGCGCTCTGGGGCGTGGACGATGATTTTCTCAATAAATTCGTTGATCATGGGCGTGGTCAGCTCGGAGAAATCCGTGTACTTCCTTGCCAGCTCCAGAAACTGCTCCACACGGGCACTGTCCTCTGCGAAAGCGGACAGCCTTTCTTCCGCTTCTGTGACAGAGGCTTGCAGCGTTTTTTGCTCGGCTTCGTAATCCGCCAGCAGACTGTCAAAGCGTTCATCGGTGATGCGTCCGACAGCAAAGGATTCATAGAGCTTTTTGATGATGGTGTCCAACTCGGCAATGCGCTTTTTGTCCTTGCTCAGCTTTCGCTTGGCATCTTTGGCCGCTTCCGTCTGCCGGAGCTGGGAGGCGGAGCGCACCTTTTCCATAAACGCTGCCTGATTGGAAATTGCGAAGGTGCTGACCGTGCGGATGGTGTCCAGAATCAGGGTACGCAGGGCCTTGGTCGTGATATAATGGCCGCAGCAGGCGGCAGTTCTTTTCTGGCGGGCGAGGGTATAGGAGGAACAATCGAAGAAATCAGAGGGATAGGGATTATTCTCCGTGCCGCCTTTGGAGCGGTGGTTATACATCTTCTCGCCGCAGTCGGCGCAGTACAAAAGGCCGGTCAGCGGATTCGCTTCCCCCAGCGTGTCGATGCGCTTGGGCGTCTTGCGGAGCTTCTGGGCAAGCTCCCATGTTTCTCTGTCCACAATGGCCTCGTGGGTATCTTCAAAGATCAGCCAATCCTCCTTGGGATTCATTACGGCGTTTTTATCTTTATAGGACTGCTTGTGGGAGCGAAAATTCACCGTATGCCCCATATACTCCGGCTTGGAGAGGATCTGTCCCACGACATAGCCGCTCCAGTTATAGGGATTGGAAAATTCCTCCTTGCTTTTCCAGACGCCCTTGTTTTGCTTGCCGAAGTAGACCGCAGGCGTGTCGATCTTATCGTCAAACAGGATGCGGGCGATGTCGTAGGGGCCTTTGCCCTCGATGGTCAGCTGGAAGATACGCCGCACCACGGCAGCCGCCTCCTCGTCGATCAGCCAGTGGTATTTGTTCTCCGGGTCTTTCTTATAGCCGTAGATAGCGCAGTTGGTGGTGGGCTTGCCGGATTCCCCTTTGACCCGAATGGCCGTTTTCTGCTTGCGGCTCAGGTCACGCAGATACCACTCGTTCATGATATTGAGGAAGGGCGCAAATTCATTGCTGCTCTGATCGTCGCTGTCCACGCCGTTGGCAATCGCCACAAAGTGGACACTGTGCTGCCGGAAGAATACCTCCGTGTAAAAGCCTGTTTGCAGATAATCACGACCCGCCCGACTCATGTCCTTGACAATGACATGGGCCACCTTTCCGGCCTCAATGTCCGCCACCAGCTGCTTCCAAGCGGGACGGTCAAAATTGCCGCCGCTCCAGCCGTCGTCCGTATAGTGCCGACAGTTGGCGTAGCCTCTCTGCTGGGCGTAGCTTTCGAGGTATTTTTTCTGATTCACGATGGAATTGCTGTCACCAGCATTGTCATCGTCACGGCTTAACCGCTCATACAGGGCGGTGATTTTTTCCTCAGTCTGTTTCATGCGCATTCGGCGCTCCTTTCAGACTGACGGCTCATTTGTGGTGTTTCCATTATACCATAAGTGCCGCCATTTGTAACCCCTTCATTGCGGATCATCCGCAGAATCTTTTCCTCCATGGTCTCCGCTGCCGTATCACTGAATGCGACCCTGACCTTATAGGTGGTGCCGCCGATGCGTCGGATAATGAACTGTTCCTGCTTCGTTTGCTCCATAGGCTTCCTCCTTGCGTAATTTGTTGGTTTTTGGTATAATAAGTTCGGTTCCATTGGCTGTAAGCCAACTGTGTCTTTGCGCTGCTTTTCCATACTCATTTCTCCTTTCTATCCGCTGTATTTTGAAAAAGTAATCTTAGTAACTTGCGTTTAGATTACCCATTCACTAATAGGAGAAAAACGGTGTGTAAATCGGAACTGTTTTTTGAGAAAAAGAAAAATAATTTTTTGGGAGGTGAAGCCGTCGTGGAACCATGGGAGGATAAACTGCTGTGGGATGATGATTTTTCCGATGAGGAAGAAGATACCGAGGAGCAAATAGAAGCCGACGTTGAAATGGATGAGGATAGCTTTGCCGATTGGGCGGATTCCTCCGATGGTGCGCCGGCGGATGAGCGCTTAGAGGAGGAACTGGCGGAGGAACGCACGCTGGAGCTGGAGAGCGAGCTGGAGCAGGACGAGCATCCCAGAGACTATGCCGCCGAGCTGGAGGATGAGGAGGAAGAGGCCGCGCCCACCAGCGAAAAACGGCTCAAGCGGGAAATTCGCGCAGAGGCTCTGCGGCGGCTGGAGGAAGCAGCGCGGACGGAATCGGATTTTTTGACTGTGGTAGACGAGTGGAATAAGCTGGACAGAAATCGGGAACGCCGGGAGCGTGACCACGAAAACCTGCGCGGGGATGTGCCGTTGGAGTTTCAGGCAGTGCCTGATCCGAAGATCGCCCCGATGTGGATGAATCTGCCGAGGTTCCGTCAGCTCTGTCAGGGAAATTTTCTTGACATCATCTTCTCCTGTCCCTACGAGCTACACGAGCTGACTGCGAACTGTTTTCTCTCCAAGCTCTTTTTCCCCCTCAGTGATGAGCAGAAGGAGGTGCTGTACTACCTGTTCATTAAGCAATACAGCACCACAAGGCTTGCTGCCATCCGTGGGCAGTCCGACCGGAACATCCGCAAGCTGCGTATGACCATTCAGAAAAAGCTGCAAAGGCGGATGTATGAGCATCTGAGCGAAAAGCTGGAGAAGGACTACAACATTACTCTGCGGGAGCGCGAGTTCGTAGAAGAATATGAAGCACTGCTGCAAACCATGGGCAAAGATGCCGTGATCCGCAGGGAGAACAAAACCAAGCCGAGAAAAAAGAAAACCGCCCTTGACGATGTCAAGGACGGTTGATACAATAGTAATATGGTTAATATATAGTCGGATTACGAGTTGAGAGGAACAGCGCCATGAAGAATCTCTTTGAGCAGTCCCGTTCCCATTGGGTGCGGTATGACCGCTATGAGCTGAAAACCGCCGCAGACGGAAAGCGGTATATCACGCCGGGGAAGAATGCCAAGCCCGACATTTATAACCCTCTGAAGGAAGCGCCGGGGATCGTGCTGGATGCGCTGAATGTGGGTATGCTGATGATGAACCGCAGCCCGGAGGACGAGGTGCAGAAGGCCATTCTGGAGTTTGTGACCCATTACGGTCTGCTGGGTCTGATGACGGCGCTGCCTACCACGCCGTCCTTTATGGACTATGAAAAGGTGTATCTGCCGAAAAACCACTTCATCAAGGCGGAGTCCATGGAAACCGAGGACTATCTTGCCCTGTTCTATCCATTTGACCAGTTGGATCTGGTCAAGAAGGGCATTGAGTCCAGTTGGAGTGTGTCCGGCGATAACATGATGGTGGCACTGACCATGACCTTTGCGAGTGAACCCATGGCAAAAACCATGAGCTTCCAGCGGGAGTATGCTGAAGCCTATGACTGGGTAGCACAGCAGTTCAAGGATTGGGCGTTCACGCTGACCACCTCCATTCTGTACTATAACGACTATGACCTCATCGACGAGGATACCCGGAATTTGTACCGCAAGGGCATGGCGGCCTTCGGCGGCATTGCGCCCAGCTATCATATTGAGCTGCTGGACAAGCCGACCATCTATTGGGACTTTCACTCTCTGCTGCTGGGCATCCAGATGATGTTCAGCTTCATGCTGGTGGATGGAGAGAAGCCCCTGCGGCTGTGCAAGCACTGCCAGAAGGTATTCCTGAGCAGCCGCTCCAATTCCGCATTTTGCAGCCCCCGGTGCAAGAATCAGTATAATGTCTATAAGAGCCGCGGGAAGAAAAACAGCGATGAAGATTGAAAGAACATTCACAGGAGATGTTGTATGTTTACTTTGATAGACTTTGAAAACTGGGAACGTAAGGAACATTATCTGCATTTTTACAATGATGTGCGCTGCTCCTATTCTACGTGCGTCAATATCGACATATCAAATCTGAACGGGCAACGGCTATATCCGGCAATGCTTTGGCTGTTGACGCAGACCATCAATGAAATGCCAGAGTTTCGTACCGCTCTTACAGAAAAAGGACTTGGCTATTTTAGTGAGATGCACCCTGCATACACTATTTTCAACCAGGAGCAAAAGACGTTTTCTGGGATATGGACAGCGTACAAATCAAATTATACTGCTTTTCTGAGCAGTTACGAGGCTGATGTTGCGAAATATTCCTCATCTGAAAAATATGATCCGAAACCGGAAAGACCCGTCAATTCATTTGACGTATCCATGATTCCATGGTTTTCATTCACAGCATTTAATCTACAAGTTTTCGGTGACGGAAGCTATCTGCTTCCGATTTTTACAATGGGAAAGGCTTTTGATGCAGGAACGAAGAAGATGCTTCCATTAGCAATTCAGGTTCATCACGCAGTTTGTGATGGATACCATGTCGGACGGTTCATCGAATTGTTGCAGAAGAAAATCATTGGTTTTGATTCCGGCTTCAATTCTACCCCCTCTGATACATCTGCGACGGTGAAGGACGAATGAAATGACAGATAAAGCACTTTGGGCATTTTCAGGCACGTCGGGAAATTACAGCAACACAATATCTCTTTGCGAGGCAACTACGGAAGATGCACCGTTTATAGCTACGGTCTACAATCAGGCAATTCTTGCGGGAAACTGTACTTGTGATACCAAAACAGTCACTTCCGAAATGCGTGAAAAATGGATTTCTCAGCACGCTGCCGATGGTTATCCGGTGTATTTATGTCTTGAGAATGGGATACCTGTGGGCTATGGCTATTTAACTGCTTACCGACAGGGTCGTGAAGCTGTTAATCATGTGGCGGAGGTCAGTTATTATTTGGACTTCTCGGCACACGGGCGCCATATCGGCACTCATCTGCTTGCCGCATTAGAGCAACAGGCAAAGAAGCAAGGACTTAAAGTTCTGATTGCAATTCTCGTTGGCAGCAATCGGCCAAGCGTTGGCTTATTGGAGAAGCATGGTTATGTGGAATGGGGTCGGCTTCCGCAAATCGTACATTTTGGTAATCGACATACCGATCACTTGATATACGGCAAGTATTTGTAAGTTTAGGACGGTATCATATCAAGCGGAATATACGAACGGGAGTATTTCATCAAGCGAGGTTTTTAGAAAATGGTCGAGAGAATTTATCACGTTGGATTAACTGTATCTGATTTAGATCGCTCCATTGCTTTTTAC
>ENA-UERN01002095-UERN01002095.1-human-gut-metagenome-genome-assembly--contig:-NODE-2095-length-16483-cov-4.374192_pt1 | contig 16483 bp, 10 predicted proteins | sample MGYA00242950_ERZ507950 | MGnify/ENA primary metagenome ERZ507950 (study PRJEB26167, sample SAMN06115515) | human gut metagenome | host: Homo sapiens | place: China:Ningxia | collected 2014-11-26...
AACAGGATAAATGCAATCATACTGTCAAAAAACATCCGACTGATTACCGCAATTCCTGCTATGCCCAGCAATACATTGATTATCAGTTCTCTTGTGGAAAAGAAATACTCTTCATAATTGATTTCTGTTCCCTGTCCGCTTTTTTCTTTTGTTACAAAAATATTTTTTGTTAGTTTATTATTTATTGTTAATCTCATAATTTTTGTTAGTATCAAAATCAAAAAATAAAATAACCGTAACTATAATCCGGCTGCCAAAAGCTTATCTGTATGCATCAGAGGATTACACATCTGTAGCTGTCCCATAACGTGTCCCTCCTCATCTGTCCCCGTCTCCTGAAACTGATACAATGGTCTGGTCACGATCTCACCATCCTCATAGCCTGTAATCTCCACTATTTCCAGAACCTTACGGGATTTGTCACGAAGTCTTCCAAGCTGCACGATAATGTCCACTCCTGATGCTATCTGTCTTCTCACGGCACTTAACGGAAGCTCCATTCCCATAAGCACCATCGTCTCCAGACGCATGAGCATATCTGTCGCAGAATTGGCATGACCAGTGCTAAGAGAGCCATCATGCCCGGTATTAAGTGCCTGCAGCATATCAATTGCTTCACTGCCTCTGACCTCTCCTACGATGATCCTGTCAGGACGCATACGCAGTGAGCTTCTGATCAGATCCCGTATGGTAATTGCCGTTGTGCCTTCTCCTTTACTGTCTCTTGTCTCCAGTCTCACCAGATTGGGGATTCCCTGAAGCTGTAATTCTGCTGAATCTTCTATAGTTATCACTCTGTCTGTGGATGGAATATACTGGGAAAGGGCATTTAAAAATGTCGTTTTGCCAGAGCCTGTCCCACCACTGATTATAATGTTGTAGCCAGCCTTGACCCATTTCTCCAGATTCAGGGCTGCCTCATTTGTAAGAGAACCATATGCAAGCAGATCCGTCATGCCGATTGGATGGGACGGAAACCTTCGTATGGTTACGATTGGTCCATTCAAAGCTACCGGCGCCAGTACAATGTTCACGCGGGCGCCATTTTCCAGTCTTGCATCTACGATAGGAGATGCCTCATTCACTGCCCTATTGCATTTTGCAACAATCTGCTGTATGACATCTTCCAGCTTCTCTTTTGATGCAAAGTTCTTATCCCATTGGAAGAGTCTGCCTTTCCGTTCTATGAAAATTCCCTGCGTACCGTTGATCATGATCTCGGTCACTTCTTCCTCTTCCACAAGCTCCTGTAGAATATCCATACGTCTGATGGCATCAAAGATCTCACGCCCCAGCTGCTGTCTGTCCTTTAGGGAAAGAGCATACTGTCTGGAACAGTGAATAACCATCTCATCAATCATTTCCCTGACTTCTTCATCAGATACTTCCCTGGACAGGTCAATCTTCTGCCGCAATCCTTCTTCTACAGTCTGCCTGCACTGCTCATATCTCTCCATTGATTGCTCCCCTGTCCCTGATATCCCATAATTCACGTTTCATAAGTTCCCCCATCCTGGTCGCAGCCAGCCGTTCATAATTGCAGCATTCCTTCTCCCAATTCTCCGGCAAAGTGCTATAGCATGTCTTGTCTGTTATTTTAACTGCTCCTCTTGCTTCCAATAATTTCTGATACTGCATTTTCATTGCCTGTGACTGCCTAGAATCTCCCTGTAGAAAAACAATCTTGTCACTTCTTGCCAACAGGGAATAAAATCCCTGACAGATCTCAGACAGATCCAGCAGAATCACTTCATAATGCCCACTATCCAACAATACATCAATCGCCTGCTCCCATTGCTGTTCTGTAATCTGCAGCAGATCCGCATAATCCAGAGCCGGCGGAAGATAATGTAATTCACCCAGCGCCTTTCTCATGCTTTCCAGCTTGTACAGTGCCTTATCTGCATATTGCAGCACAAAGTAGAAATAATCCGTCACATCTGCTTCAAATTCTGTATGCAATAATTCTTCAAAGCCGGCAAAGGCTCTCAGATTCAGATATAATGTCTTACTTCCTGCATTGGATAGCATTTGTCCCGCTGCCAGGGCTGCCGCTGTCTGTGCATCTGCCCGGTCTGGAGAATAGAAGCTGACCAGCTTCGTTCTTTTCCCATTACGTACATTTGCTCCACTACAGGAAAGATCCTGCGCATATTCTTCCATGATCTGTGCAAAGATTCCTGCCATGGATTGAAATTTGGTTATGACCGGATATTTTGCATTTACATTGCGACCATTTTCTGACAAAAGATAGATTTTACCTGTCCGTACATTTTCGGCTTCCTCAGTATAAACATTCTCTCCGATCAGGAGGATTTCTATCGGTTTATTCTGACTATAACTGATGACCTGTTCCAGGGCTGTAAAAGTCACAATCTGAAAATCTGCTGTCCCTTTTCGTTGAAAATACTCCTGCATTCCCTGTAGATATCTCTCATCCTTATCACATACTGCAAGCAGCTTCTCCCGCATTACAACACACCTCCCATACAAAGCAATGTGCTGCATAAAACGGGTACTGCCAGACGGATTACTGCAGCTCTGGATTTAAGAGGCATATCATCAGTCATGGCACCCGTCCGTAACATTTTATAAACATAACACAACACTTCTTTTACATGCTGTCTGCATTCTTTTGAGCAGATAATCCTTACCAGTGCAGCAACTCCTGCCAACATCATTGCTATGCCAATACAGACCATAAGCTTATGCTGCTCAAGATAACAGCCAAGCAGCATAAAGAGCTTCACATCTCCTGCACCGATTCCTCCCATGAGATAAAAGGGATAGAACACTGCAAAGATCAGTGCTGTCTGTACCAGAACTACAAGCAATACTTCTGCACCCTGCTGCCAGCTAAGAAACAGTCCGGCTGCCATTCCCGGTGCAATGCACCAGTTTGGAATTTTATAGTGCCGCATATCCATGAATGCCGCTACAATCAGTATTCCAATTAATAGTTCCATTTTGATTTCATACCTTCCCGTCAGATTCTTTGACCGGTCTTCCTGACAGGGTTCGATTATAACAGACAACAATTTTTTGTCTACCCGAAATGTAAAAACTCGTTTCAAATGTAAAAACTCGTACTAATTTCCAGTATTTTGCATAGATTAGAATGATGATGCCTATACTATAATAACTTCACTGAAAGGATGTAGATGTTCATGAAAACCTACTTTAGTCTGAAAAGTATCCTGAATAATTATCCTCCGGCTCCTGCCAATCCTGAAATACCTTCTGCAAGGGATAAGCTTCTTGCTGATATTGCCAAGACACAGCATGCATTGGAGGTTGCCTATTGTGGATTTGATTACGCAACAGACCCTGATCTGATTGACTGCTATATTTATGAGGTGAATTCCGCTTTGAAGAGATATCGTTTCCTGTTGAATCAGGCACAGCGGATGGAATTGTTTTTAGAAGAGGAACAAATAGAAAAAGCTCCCTCTATACGAGGAAGCCTCTCTTTGCATCATAATTAACAAGACTTTCATTGAGATCTGTTCTGCCATAGGTAAGTCCTGCATACACAGACTGGATATTCTCCATCAATGGACCGGACTGATCCTGACTACTGATCTGCTGATAGGCATCTCTAAGCTTTGTAAAGATCATCTCAATCGTATCCAGATTGTCTACTTTCAGGCTGAACATATCCCGTGCCAGCTCTCTGTCTGCATAACAGTACAGTGAGAACAGGTTGCCCGCCAGTTCATACTGGAAGTCAAGGCTGCTGCGCAGCTGCCCGATACATGCTCTGGCAAGATCTATATTCTGGACAAGCTCTTCTGTTTGTCCGGCATCATGTGCTGCCCTGGCATCTTCCAGATATGCTAACAGCATTTCGTAAACAATTACTGTCAGCTGTGTTTTGTTCGCCTGTGTAATCCTTCTTGTGAACATCTGCTTTTTCTCTGTTGTCATACTAATCCTCATTTCTGTGCATGTTATTTGCGCATATTGAATTTATGTCAAGTATGTACAGACACACACAAATCCCCAATTTTTACTGCAACAGCTGTAATACGGACTGTGGTCTTTCATTTGCCTGTGCAAGCATGGCTGTAGAAGACTGCACCAGTACCTGTACTGTGGAATACTCTGTCATTTCTGTTGCCATATCCACATCCATAATACGGGAATAAGCAGCTGTCATATTCTCTTCTGTGTTGTCAAGATTCGTAATTGTGTGTTCGATTCGGTTCGCATAGGCACCTATCTTGGCACGGATACCGGACAACTGGTTGATTGCATCTCCTACGATATCAATTGCCGCTGTTGCCTTATCCTCCGTTGTAATATCCAGATCCTTTACCCCCAGATACAACGCCTGCAGAGCCGGAATTTCTACCTGAATCACCTGTCCTTCGTTGGCTCCTACCTGGAGACGCATAGCTCCCTTACCTGTCAGATTCAGAAGAATACTGTTCTTATCATCTGCTTCATTTCCTACATTGTATGTGGTTCTTGTCGTATCTGTGTGCGTATACAGATAGTTGTTCAGATAATTAGCCTGAACTGTCGTAGGCAGTGTATCCACATACTTGCCACTCTTGGTTTCGTCCCAGCCATTCGGATTCTCTATGACTACCTTAAATTTCTTCTCCTTTGTCGTCTTCAGATCATCGGTTGCTGCAGCTGTGACTATGAATTCACCGGTTGCCTTATCAAACTTGCAGTCCGTGACTTTAATCGCCTTATTGCCGAATTCATCTGTAAAGGCATTCGCAAAGTCCTCTGACAAGCCACTGTATGGATTCTGTGTTGCACCGGAATTGATCGTGGTTGTCGTGTTTGGAAGCTGTTTGCCGTTCTTGTCTGTTTCCTTTACAAAATTTACTTCGCTGATATTGTATTTTACAGTACCGTCAGGACTCTGTACTGTTACATTTCTAAAGCTGTCTGTAGAGAAATATTTCACTGTACTTGTAGTGGTTACACCACTGCCTTTCACTGCGGTGCGATCGTTCAGGGTAAGCTTCACTTCGAAATCATTCTCACCCTTGATTACAATATTCTCATCTTCAAGAATAACTCTGGAACCATCCGGAAATGCCTTCAGACCTGAATTGATCGTTGTTGTCGTTACAAGTGCATTGCGTACCTTATCTGCGCTTGTTGCAGAATATCTGTCTTCGTGTGTTACTTCACCATTTGCATCCTGTTTAATATAGGCATCAAAGTCTTTAATGGTATCTTCATCATGATAATATTCCAGTCCCTTGATCATATAAGTACCACTTGTTACGCCATCACTATAGGACATTACTTTTACATTCTCTGTATTGGTATATCCTTTATAGGCAAAACTGCCATCCAGCAGATTCTGTGCATTGAACTGTGTTGTTTCTGCAATTCTGTCCAACTCCTGTACCAGCTGGTCAATCTCCAGCTGGATCTGTTCACGGTCAGAATCCGCATTGGTACCATTGGCTGCCTGAATTGCCAGTTCGTTCATTCTCTGTAGAATTTCATGCATCTCTGTCATTGCACCATCTGCTGTATTTACAACAGATACACCATCATTGGCATTATTATTTGCCTGTTTCAGGCATCGGAGCTGTGCACTCATCTTCAAGGAGATAGCCAGACCTGCTGCATCATCTGCCGCACTGTTGATCTTGTAGCCGCTTGATAATCTCTTGATAGAGTCTGATAAACGGGTATCATTGTTGTTCAGGCAATTTCTTGCAATGATGGATGATATATTGTAATTAATTCTCATGTTCTTTCTCTCCTATCTTTTATGCAATGTTATTCTGTCAGGCTTCGTACTGCTGATCCAGACTCTTTAAAGCTGTAATAAAGGCTTTTGCTGTCTGATACAATTCCCTGGTAGATAATTTTTCAGACTCTTCTACGTCCCTATCCTGTCCGAATCTGTTCAGATCAAGTGTCTTTGTTTCAGCCAGACTAATGGATATCTTTTTGTTCTGACCACTCTCCTGCTGTGCTTTGGAGAATTGTTCTTGAAGATTGTCCTGTAATATTTTTATATCCTGTCCGGATGTTTTCTTATCATAGGCGATCATACCTGAAATCTTCTCTTCACTGATATCAAAATCCGCTGCCACCTTCCCAAGTGTATCTGTATCCATCGTAACAGTGACTTTACCCATCTGACTGCTGTTATGATATATTTTCAGGTTAATGGATGTCAGCTCACCCTTGATATTGACAGGAAGCTCATAATTTTCTTCCCTGGCAAGATTGCCTGCAAGAGACAAGCCCTTATACAACATCTGTGCAGCTTTCACATCAACGATATTATCAGAGGTATGAACCATATTTTCAACTGCACTGACTGCTTCTCCAATCAGCTCCTGATATGCACTGACTGCACTGCTCTTATCTGTCAGGTTATTGGCTGCATCCTCTGCCTTCTGCCATAGAGTATCATGTTCTATATCTCCGACAGAATCAAAAGCATCATTGACACTCGTGTCATTTTCTACGCTGGCAGCACCGCTTCTTCCAAATATCTGCTTATAGAGGGAACCTCTCTCCATAAGTAATAATTCTGCTGCCTGGATATTGTTCACACTGACAGGCTGTTCATAATCAATCAATGACTGGATAACACTATCCTCAACCTGTTGTGCAGACTGCATGGAATCCCGGAAATTATGTACTCTCTCCTGTTCCATATCCTGTCTGGACGACTGGTCTACTTCAGACGCCTGTTTCAGTTCCTGTGCAAACTGCTCTATTGTAGTATCGGCTTGAATGTCCATTTCCTTCAATGTATCTACATCTGTTTTCTGAACCAGTTCATCTTTGATTTCCCCGGACAATGCAGCATAATACTGCATCTGATGCTGATACTCCTGGGATGGGCTGTCCTGATAGCCTGCCATGATCTGTTCGTCAATTGCCTGCCCTTTGGCAATCAGTTTCTCCAATCCACCGAATCCATCATCTATGGATATATCCATATTTTTATGACGGCTTGTACGCACTGCTGAAAGCATATTCTTGAAATTCATTTCTGCCCCAGAAGCGACTACACTTCCGATTGCCGCACCATCTGTTTTCTCTATCTGGCGGAAAAGACGGTAGATACCAATATATGCTTCTCTTTCATCCTCTGTAATTGCATGGCTCTGATCGAGCTTATGCAGATAGGTAGAGAATTTCTCCGCATCTGACCCTGTGTCCTTATCCTGTTCATTCAGATATTCTTCCAGTTCATCCAGATTCATATCCAATGGATTGATCTGCTCTCTGATCATCTGTAACGTAGTAGCAGGAGTCATTCGACGAATCACACCCGTTACCTGCATGTCTGCTTCTTTTACAGACTGTATGCTATCCTGTGTGATCTCCATGTTATTATATCCAAGGATTCTCACAGCTCTTCGATTACTGTCATTTGTCTCAAGTCCCAGATCTTGCAGAATATCATCTACATTGCGGAACGCTTTCTGAATACTGTCACCCATATCCTTACGTGGTGCTGTCATCAAAGCTTCATAGGATTCTCCTGCTTTGTCATATTTACTTTGTAATATACTTCCTTCCTGATGAAGTGTTTCCAGTGTAAAGGGAGTCTTACTTGCAGATATCTTACCTGACAGGGCTGCCGGCATAGCTGCAAGCTCTTTTGTCAGTGTAAGTGTATCCTCATACCACACTGCCCGCTGCTCATTGATCTGCTCAGTCTCACCCTGGAACAGAGATGCTTTTATATTGGCTTCTGTGGCTTTTAACGCCTCTACAAGCTGTGACAGCTCTGTTGTGTCTATCTGATAACCACTCTTTAGTAACTGTCTGTTGGCTTCCTGCGTCATGACCAGTCGGATCTCTTCCATCTGGCGTCTGGCTTCTATCTCCCGCAAAGAGACCTCCTCAGTATTTACAGCAGCTGCCTCACTACCCTCTCTGGCATCAATTTCTTTCTGCGCAGCACTTAAATTTTTGAAATTCAGTGTTTCTCCGGCTTCTATGGTGTCGTGAATTGCTTCATCACTGATGGAATCAGCCTGCTCTACAAGCTCTTTTGCCTGCTGCCAGACAGGTTGTTCCCCTGTCATCAATGCTTTTCCAGGCTGTTTGCCATTGCTCATAGCCGTCACTGTCATATCCAGGAGCTGTTGTGCATCCATTGGAAGCTGCAACTGACTTAAATCTGACAGATAAGAAAGATTCTGTGGTGTCAGTTCAATACCTGATTCTACCAGCCATCTGGCATTTTTCTGAACATCTTCAGTGTTCTCCAGTCCAGATTGTCGGATTACAGAATCAATTCCACTCTGCAATGCATCCCAATTAATTGTATCTGCCTTCTTCGCATAGTACCCCTTTGCATAATCACTGTAATAGCCCTTTGCCTGCTGGAGAGAATCCGTGCTGGAGAACTGGGCTACATATACATTATCTACCGTAGGAGCCTTCTGATTGAGCAACAGATATTTTAAAGCGTCTTCTGACAGCTCTCCTATCTCCATACCCTGTGCAATAGTCTTTACAAGCGCTGTGATATTGTCTTCTGTAACAGGAATATCCGCCTGTTGCATCTTGTCCACCAGTTCATTGGCATCAATGCGGCTGCCTGTAATCTCTTCCACAGTTGCTGTATCTAAATCGTCATTATATCCTGCTATTTCCACTCCCGCTTTTGCAAGCGTTACTTTGATCCTGTCTACAATACTGACATATGTCTCTACATCTGTACTTCCCGGCTGAAAGCCTTCTTCCTGCATTTTCTCCAAGTCTTCCCCGGAAACAGAATTAGACATCACAATCATAAAGTCTTTTTGGGCCTTAACATTTGTGTTCCCGGCCTTCGACATAATATCCTGTGCGGTCAATCCGTGACCCTGATACGCCTTGTCATCCATAACTTTATTATCTGTAATGTCTAATGAATATCCGCTGTTCCCGACCTGAAGGGAGTCAGCAGTCGTCTTATATGTAGTTGTTCTGTCGGTATCGGCTACAGGAGATGAAGATAATTTTGCATCCAAAGTAATATTCATCCTGTTAACCTAAGCCTTTCTTCCATGTGGTACTTAATCGTCTTACCTTATATCTCGGCAAATATGGGCAAAAACTTAACAGGAGCAGAAAAAGTAACCCTTTTTCTGCCCCTGTTATAAATTTTCTATTCTGTTTTAGCTGCTTCCAGCGCCTGTTTTAAATCTGCAATAATGTCATTTACATTCTCAATACCAACAGATAATCTTACAAGATCAGGGCTTACACCCGCTGCTACCAGCTCTTCATCATTCATCTGCCTATGCGTTGCTGATGCAGGGTGCAGAACACAGGTATGTGCGTCTGCCACATGAGTTGCAATCATGGCTACTTTTAAATGTGCCATAAACTTCTCTGCTGCGCTTCTTCCACCTTTTACACCAAAAGCTACAACGCCACAGGTGCCATCCGGCATGTACTTCTTTGCCCTTTCATAGTATTTATTTCCTGGAAGTCCCGGATAATTTACCCAGGATACATTCTCATCTGCCTGTAAGAATTCCGCTACTTTCTGTGCATTTTCACAGTGTCTTGGCATACGCACATGCAAGGACTCCAATCCAAGATTCAGGAAATACGCATTCATAGGAGACTGCATTGCACCCAGATCTCTCATAAGCTGCGCTGTCGCTTTGGTGATAAAAGCTCCACCCAGACCGAATTTTTCTGCATAAGTCACACCATGATAGGATTCATCAGGAGTTGTCAGTCCCGGGAACTTATCTGCATGGGCAGACCAGTCAAACTTACCGGAATCTACAATACATCCACCCAGGGACGCATCATGCCCATCCATATATTTCGTTGTTGAATGAGTCACAATATCTGCTCCCCACTCAAAAGGCCTGCAATTAATAGGTGTTGCAAATGTATTATCTACGATAAGTGGTACTCCATGGGCATGTGCCGCCTTGGCAAATCTCTCGATATCAAATACTACCAGTGCCGGATTGGCTATTGTCTCACCAAATACCGCTTTGGTATTTGGCTGGAATGCTGCTTCCAGTTCTTCATCTGAACAATCAGGATCAATAAATGTAGTCTCAATTCCCATACGCTTCATTGTAACTGCCAACAGATTATAACTGCCTCCATAAATGGTAGAAGAAGCTACTACATGATCTCCTGCACCACAGATGTTGAAAATTGCAAAGAAAGTAGCTGCCTGTCCTGAAGAGGTAAGCATTGCAGCTGATCCACCTTCCAGTGCGCAAATCTTAGCTGCCACATAATCATTTGTAGGATTCTGTAATCTGGAATAAAAATATCCCTCCGCCTCCAGATCAAACAGTTTACCCATATCTTCACTGGTATCATACTTGAATGTAGTACTCTGAATAATGGGTATCATTCTGGGTTCACCGTTTTTTGGTACATAACCTGCCTGTATACATTTTGTCTCTTTTTCCATTTCCTGTCTCCTTTTATTTAATAATCCGATGTATTGGCAATTCAATACATCGGATCTGTGTTTAAAATAGATATACAACTCCTGTCAGTGGTGGAAGAGGAATCACAACATATTGGTTCCTGTTATCACATTTTCCCTTGCGTGCCTTGATTTCCTTTGGAACTCTGTGGCCTGCTCCTCCATATCTCTCTTCATCTGAATTGATCAGAAGCTTATATTTCGTATTCATAGGTACACCAACCTTGTAATTAGGATATTCTACAGGAGTCATATTAAGTACAAACAACATATGCTGCCTGCCATCTCTGGTTCTTCTTACAAAGCTGTATATGCTTCTGTCTTTATCATCTGCATTCATCCATTCAAATCCAAGCCAGTCATTATCAATTTCATATAAACACGGATACTTACGATAGGTTTTAAGCAGCTCACCCACAAAATCATGCATACCACGGTTCAATGGATTCTGAAGCATGTACCAGTCAAGCTCTCTTGCCTCGCTCCACTCACGCTCCTGTGCGAAATCCTGTCCCATGAACAGCAGCTTCTTACCTTCATGTCCTAACATATAGGTATAGCCTACTCTCAGGTTGGCATATTTATCTACCTCGTATCCCGGCATCTTATTGACCATGGAGCACTTTAAATGTACTACTTCATCATGCGACAGCGGCAAAATATAATTCTCGCTGTCATTATATGTCATGGCAAAAGTCATCTTGTAATGGTTGTCTTTTCTAAAATATGGGTCCAGCTTCATATATTCGCAGAAATCATGCATCCATCCCATATTCCATTTGAATGAAAATCCAAGTCCACCATCTTTAGGTTCACCTGTTACCTTTGGCCATGCCGTAGATTCCTCTGCAATCGTCATAACTCCCGGATAGGAACCATGAATCACGGAGTTGAGATGTTTAAAGAATTCTATTGCATCCAGGTTCTCATTTCCACCGTATTTGTTAGGCAGCCATTCTCCGTCTTTTTTACCATAATCCAGGTAAAGCATACTTGCAACAGCATCTACTCTAAGACCATCTACATGGAATTCACGAATCCAGTATAAGGCATTGGCAATCAGGAAATTACGTACCTCATTCTTGCCATAGTTAAATATCTTAGTTCCCCAGTCTGGATGTTCACCCATTCTTTTATCAGGGTGTTCATACAGACATGTACCATCAAATTCGCACAGACCATGTGCATCTCTTGGGAAATGCGCCGGAACCCAGTCAAGAATAACACCAATATTATGCTTATGGAAAAGGTCAATCAGATAACGGAAGTCGTCAGGTGTTCCATAACGGGAAGTAGGTGCATAATATCCTGTTACCTGATATCCCCACGAACCATCAAACGGGTACTCTGCAATACCCATTAATTCTACATGCGTATATGGCATTTCTTTCAGATATTCCACCATTCTGTCTGCGAACTGACGATATGTATAGAACCCATCCTCTGTTCCATCCGGATGCTTCATCCATGAACCGATGTGGCACTCATAGATAGAAAGAGGTTCCCTGTTCATATCCTTTTTGGCTCTGGCTGTCAGCCACTTCCCATCATTCCATTCAAAATGGTTCAGATCATATACACGGGAAGCTGTTCCAGGTCTCAACTCTGCATAATTTGCATAAGGATCTGCTTTGTAGAGCTTTCTTCCATCTGCAAGCTCTATCAGATATTTGTACATCTGTCCTTCCTGTACGCCTTCGATAAATGTAGTATAGATACCACCTTCACCGATTCTCTCCATTTTGTCGGCAGTTTCATTCCAGCCGTTGAATTCACCAATCACATAAATATCCTGTGCATTCGGCGCCCATACAGCGAAAAAAGCACCCTTTTTTCCATCGTGCGTGCACAGATGTGCTCCAAGTTTCTTATAGATCTCATAATGCGTTCCCTGTCCAAATACATACTGATCTGCCTCGGAAATAAACACTTCCTCTGTCTGCTTTTCTTCTTTGCTCATGCACATACCCCATTCCATTTGAATTAGGAATTCATCCCATCCTCTTTTGTTTACATAAAATCTCTTTCCCTTAATACAATCATATCTTCTTTATCATAACGCTTCGCCAGTAACACATCTACGAAGTTCTTGAGATTGAATTTCTTGGATTTCCAGATTGCTTCATCTATGATGTCTCTGACTTCGTCCTTCGTTACTACATGATTACCGCTCTGACTGTTGGCAATTCTGGTATATAACGCCAGCGTTCCCAGTTCATCAATGGAATATTCCAGCGCCAGTGCATAATTCTTTGCATAGTCCACAAGCGCATTATTATCCATCTCCATCAAATCTATTCTGATATTGAAATAATCAGAAATAAATGCCTGCTTCTCTAACAAATGGGTAATTTCCTTACGGGTATCCTCCATAATGACAACCAGTCCCAGATTATCCTGATTTAACAGATTTGCCATTTCATAGAGCTTATCCTGTGTGATTCCATTGGCTTTTTCTATAATAAGTGCACCATTTCCCAGCTTAGCAAATACTTCACTCAGATTCCTGAGATTTAATTTTTCACCTGTGATCTTTGCTACTTTACCAGAGAAATTAGCATCCAGTGCCTGATATTCACGAATCAGATTCTTAGCCAGACGAACTGTACCAAGTCCTGCTTCTCCGGTAATGATGACATTACCTGTATAGGCAGCCAGACTCATCTTATCCAGAGCATAGATAATCTGCTTACGAATCTTCTTTGTTACAGCAAAATTCTCAAAGAGTTCCTGCTCTTCCGGGGTGAAATCACGGATTTCTTCTTTTCTTACACCCTTGGTTTCTTTATCTGTAGTCTCAATGATCTTATCTGGCAGGTCTCCGATCTCTGCAGTATCCAAATTGATTTCCTGCGTTTCAAGAATCTCTCCAGAATCTTCTTCTGCGTTATCATCCACATATTCCTCTTCTGGATATTCTTCCTGTTCAGGTGCTGCTTCCTCTATCTCTTCCTCAGATTCTGCATATTCCTGCTCATATTCTTCCTCAGAATATTCCTGCCCGGCATCTTCTTCCTGTACAAATGACTGTTCTTCATACGACTCTTTTACAGACTCTTCCATGGATTCTTCTGCATCGGATAATTCTACAGATTCTGTCTCGTTTTCTTCATCCATCCACGCCTGGGACTCTGTGATTTTTTCCTGAAGCTCTGTCTCTTCCATATCTGGCGTATCTTCAATCTCAGTCAGTTCTTCTACTTCGCCCTCATCTTCCTTCTCTAATTCTCCAAATATTCCATTCTTAACAGAATTATCGAAGTTCTCGAATATCTTACCAGTCTGCTGTAATACCAGCTTACGTACTTCTTCCTTGTGCTTGGCAGCATTCTCCTGCTTCATTCTCTCCCATTCACCCAGCACTTCATCCAGATTCATCTGTCCAGTCATAGGATGGAATACTTCTTCCTGCGTATCCTGCTCTTCTTCCTGGACTGCATCTGCAACTTCTTCTTCAGGAACAGGAATAGAAGCAATCTCTTCCTGTAAAGTAGGCTGCTCGTCAAATACATTCTCGCCGTTTTCTTCCAGACGGTCATGTTCTTCCTGTACAGATTCCTCTGTAATATCCCGAAGCATGTCCATATCTGTATCCTGTCTGATCACTCGGGCATCCTCACCGGGTACAAATACTTTGCTGATAGCTCCGGTATGAGGTTCCGGTGCTATTTCTGACACGCCTGTCACCATTTGTGCAACACGACTTGTATGTACAGGAACCGTCTGCTCTTTCTCAGTTGTTTCCGGCTCTGATTGCGGCAGCTCCTCATGGTCTTCCTGTATCAACGTATTATCTTCTGTATTATCTTCCGCAGATGGATTACTTGCCTCTGTCTCTGTCGCATTCTCCTGATGAATGTCCTCAGGCTGCACAATATCCGCTCTTTCTTCTGCGAAAATATCTTCATCATCTGCAAAAAGTTCTTTCATACTCTCTGCAACAACCTTCTGCAGATTAATTGTATTATATTGACTCATATCAATAGAACCCGTATCACGATAAGCACTGCTTACAGACTGATTCTCTTCTACTGCATAATTGTCTATATTATCTACTTCTGCATTATCTGCCAGATACGTATCCTCTGTGTAGATCTCCTCTGTACGATAATCATCTTCTGGATATGGTTCCTCATTATAGTTCTCTTCGGGGTAGGCATCCTCTACTCCATAACCATCTTCCACATATGATTCTTCTTCACTGTAATTCTCTTCAGGATAGACATCCTCTGCCCCATAGCCATCTTCCGGATATGACTCTTCTCCACTGTAATTCTCTTCGGGATAAGCAGCCTCTGCCCCATAGCCATCTTCTGCATATGATTCTTCTTCACTGTAATTCTCTTCAGAATAAGTATCTCCTGCTGCGTAGTCTTCCTGTGACTGTCTGGCCTTTGCCATATCATATTTCTTCTGTTGAATCGGCGTTAAAGGTGCATGAAGCATTTTAAGCTCCATTGCCTTCATTACATATGGGCCATCCCCGAACCACAGAATCAGATCATCACATTCTTCTACACATTTTGTAGCCAGTCCGACCCTGTGATAAAGATATGCCAGCTCATATGCCCACTCTTCCTGATAATCTCTCTTCTTCAATTCTTCCAGAAGCTCTATTCTTTCTTCCAGACTTGCTTCCTGTGCTTCCAGAATACGATAACGCAACGTAAAGACACCATTATCCCGTGGTGCCAGTTTCACAAATTCCTTATAATATTCTATCGCTGCAACTACATCATCCAGCTCAACCGACACTTCACACAAAGAGTACAAAACCGCCCGGTTCGCAGGATAACGTTCGTATGCAATCTGTAATACTGCCTTACTGTCCTCATTTCGTCTGTTGACTCTGTAAAGAGCTGATACCTTCAACAACATCGTAATGCTCTTTACTCTTCGCCAGTCTATCATATCCGCTATATTAGCGGCTTCCACATATTTTTCTTCTTCAATCAGCTTTACTATTTCATCCGAACGAAGTTTATATTCATATTTATCCAAGTAAAATCACCTCTATAAGCCATTTCCCCTTTTTGCACTTTCGCTCTACCCATAAAAAGACGCTGATATTATCTCAATTTCAGCCTATTATTATCTGACAATTTGAAAAATATATCTTGTTGACAGACAACTTTATTATATAAAGTTTAGCATAACGATTTTCTTATGTCAACGCTACTACATATAGAGTTTACGATAATTATCGCGTTTTTCCAAGAATATCTGAAAGATCGGCAAATTGTTCCAGCGTAAGCGCTTCGCCACGTATTGTAGCAGACAATTCCATCTCTTCCAAAGCCCCAACAACCTGTTCCTTTGACACCCTTAATCCTGGTGCATTAGACAATCCATTTACCAGAGTCTTACGTCTCTGATTGAAAGATGCCCTGATAATATCAAACATGAACTTCTCATTCTGTGCACACACAGGTGGTTCCTGGTATCTGGTAAGTCGAATTACTGCACTGTCTACATTAGGTCTTGGCATGAAACATGAAGCAGGTACTGTCAGCATAATCTCCGGCTTTGCATAATATTGAACAGCAAGGGACAGAGCACCATAATCTTTCGTTCCCGGTCCTACCTGCATACGGTCAGCTACTTCCTTCTGTACCATAATCGTAATACTGTCTAATGGTACATGGCTCTCAAAGAGCCCCATAATAATCGGTGTTGTAATATAATAAGGTAAGTTCGCAACAACCTTGATTGGTCTTCCCTGATTCTTTTCCTGTGCAATTTTGTTGATATCTACCTTCAAAATATCCTCATTGATCACAGTAACATTCTGATAGGAAGAAAGCGTGTCTGCAAGAATCGGTATCAGATTCTTATCAATCTCTACTGCAACTACTTCTCTTGCTCTTTCACACAGATACTGCGTCATGGTTCCGATACCTGGTCCAATCTCCAGGACACAATCATCCTCTGTGACATCAGCTGCATCCACAATATGTTCCAGTATATTGGAGTCAATCAGGAAGTTCTGTCCGAATTTTTTTTGAAAATTAAAATTATATTTTTGAAGTACCTCTATGGTATTGGTTGGATTTCCAAGTCTAGCCATATATTCTG
>ENA-UERN01002096-UERN01002096.1-human-gut-metagenome-genome-assembly--contig:-NODE-2096-length-16477-cov-6.305671_pt1 | contig 16477 bp, 9 predicted proteins | sample MGYA00242950_ERZ507950 | MGnify/ENA primary metagenome ERZ507950 (study PRJEB26167, sample SAMN06115515) | human gut metagenome | host: Homo sapiens | place: China:Ningxia | collected 2014-11-26...
GGTCACAAAAATAAGGCTGCTGATATTTTTATCAGACAGCCTTATTTTTCTGCTATCGTTTTAACAAGATACAAATGCTAAAAATCTGCACGATCATTTCACGTTCAAAAATTCTTTTACAACCTTTGGCATCTCATCCACTTCGCATACGGTCTTATGTCTTACCTCTGCGGTACGGATCTCTTCGATGGCATTTGGGATCTTAACATTTCCAATTTTGCTCAGTTCGTCGACAAGTTCAAAATCTGTCATTGCATCATACTTCTTATCAATCGCATCCATCACGCTTCTTGTAAACTTGAACGGGCTTGCAGTAGATGCGATCACGGTCTTGGTGTCCGTGTCTTTGGTATCTTTTAAATACTTATGGTATACACCTGTCGCAACTGCTGTATGGGTATCAATAATATAACCTGTCTTTTCGTATAAGTTCCGTATCTCTTCTGCTGTTTCTTCCTCACTTGTATAATTACCATAGAAATCTGCAAGCTGTTCTTTCATTGCAGGCGTGATCTCGTACTTTCCGCTTGTGTTTAATGCTTTCATGAAATCTGCATTCTTCGCAGCGTCATTTCCGGCAATACGGTAAATCAGACGCTCTAAGTTGCTGGAGATCAGAATATCCATGGACGGAGAGCTTGTCAGCATAAATTCCCTGTTCTTATCATAAGTTCCGGTTGTAAAAAAGTCGTAAAGAACCTTATTCTCATTGGATGCACAGATCAGTTTCGCAATCGGGATTCCCATATTCTTCGCATAAAAAGCTGCCAGAATATTACCAAAATTACCGGTTGGAACTACGACATTGATCTTCTCATCTTTTCCAATAACACCATTTGCATATAATTTTGCATATGCATATACATAATAGACAATCTGTGGCACCAGACGTCCAATATTGATGGAATTCGCTGAAGAGAACTGATAACCTGCAGCTGCTAATTCCGCTGCCATCTCTTTATCACCAAAAATCTTCTTCACACCGGTCTGTGCCTGGTCAAAGTTGCCATGGATACCTACAACAAATGTATTATCGCCCTTCTGTGTCACCATCTGTTTTTCCTGGATCGGGCTGACTCCGTTCTTTGGATAAAATACAATGATCTTCGTTCCTTTTACATCTGCAAATCCGGCTAATGCTGCCTTTCCGGTATCCCCGGAAGTAGCAGTCAGGATCACGATATCATTTTTCACCTGATTCTTTCTTGCGGATGTGATCATTAAATGTGGCAGGATGGATAATGCCATATCTTTAAAAGCAATCGTTGAGCCATGGAACAGTTCCAGATAATAAGCTCCGTCTGCCTGTACCAATGGTGCGATCTCTTCTGTATCAAACTTGCTGTCATAAGCTGCATTGATACAATTCTTTAATTCTTCTTCCGTGAAGTCTGTCAAAAACTTCTTCATAACTTCATAAGCCGTTTCCTGATAAGTCATTCCTGCAAGTTCATCTACCGTCTTATCCAATGTCGGAAGCTGTTCCGGAACAAATAATCCTCCGTCCTCTGCAAGTCCTTTTAAAATAGCCTGTGAAGCTGTCACTTTTTCATTTGCATTTCTGGTGCTTGTGTACATCAATTCCATTTTCACAATCCTCTTATCCTTTTTCTCTCTTTCGCTCATTATAGATAAAACGTTCTCACATGTCAATGCATTAAAGCATTAAATTGTCCGAAATCCCCTGAAAACGATCTGATTCTGCTTTCAGCTGATCGCTGATCTGCTGGTTTGTCTCCATTTTCTTCTTGACCTTATCCATGTTTTCTACAAGGATATCGGTATTTTCCGCAGCATTTGCGATTCCTTTGGCACTCTCCTCGATCGCCGTGGAAATATCCTCTACTGACTGTTTCATCACAAGGACAACCTCTTTCAGACTGTTTGCGCGTTCCTCGAAGTGATCCATGGTACTATTGACATAAGTTGCATCAGTCCGGTACTGCTCGCCTGTTTTTACGAAGCTGTCATAATCCGGCATGATTGTCTCATCAATATAGGTAACCAGCTGGTTTGCGCTGTCAGAAAGCTTTTCTACCGCATCGGTGACCTGTGCGTTGATACTCTGGATGTTATTCGCTGTCTCTCTTGTGGAATCTGCAAGTTTCCGGATCTCATCTGCCACAACTGCAAATCCTTTTCCTGCCTCTCCCGCTCTTGCCGCCTCAATAGAAGCATTTAACGCAAGAAGGTTTGTCTGGCTGGATACACTTAAAATCTCTTCTGTCAGCTCATTGACATGTTTGACACTGGTACTCTCCTCGATTGCTGACTTCAGCGACTCGATGATGCCGGCGATCATCCGGCTTGTATTTTCCTGATTGTTTACTGCCTTCTGTTTTAACTCTTCGGCACGCTCCTGCATAGTGGATGCATAATCATTCATTGCCTTCGAATCATCCGCAATGCTGATCACTTCATCATTTACATTTGAAATATTATCGGTCACGGTTGCAGCGGAAGAAGAAACCTCCTCCATTGTTGCAGAAAGTTCTTCCATAACAGCAGATACATCATAGGCATTCGTATTGGCTGTCTCCACACTCCTTCCGACATTCTGGACGACATCCCCTATTGCATTGGAGTTTGTTGCGATTTTTCCGAGAACTTTCTGTAAAGTGTCAAGGAACACATTCATACCGGATGCAAGTTCTGCAATCTCATCATTTCCCTTTACGGTCAATCGCTTTGTCAGGTCTGCATGACCGGACTGCATATCTTTGACGATCACTTTCAGTTCCCTGGACGTTTTCCTGATCGGACGAACTACTTTAAATATTGTTATATACAACGATGCAGTCAGGCTCACAGCGATCAATCCAATAACGATCAGATTTGCATAATTTCCACTGCCGTATACCGTACTCTGGTTTGCAATCACACGCTCTACATCTGCATTGTAAAATTCAATATAAGAAGCAAGTTCATCACTCAATTTATTTGCCGCTTTAAAAAGTTCAAGATTACAGTATTCCTGTGCCTGTGTCTTATTACCGTTCTCAATACTGTCCGTTACCTTCTGGTATGCATCCGTAAAGCCCTGATAATAAGCGGTGATATTCTTCACCCTGCTCTTCTCATCCTCTGTCACTGCCATCTGATCTAACTGTTCCAGCAGACTATTGATCTCTTCCTTGGTTGCTGCGCTCTGTTCGAGCATACTGGCACGGTCATTTGTCGACTTTGTCACACACATGCTGTAAGCAAGGATCTCCATTTCCTTAAATTTGTCCGAGATCTCATTCAACTGTGCTGTTTTGGTCATATAAACACTTGTGATCTCATTGCTCGCCTGATACATGGACTTTAAATTCCGATGTCCGATCACAGAAGATAAAATTGCAATGATCACAAGACAGATAACAGGGATCAAAACTTTCCGGCTCATCCGGCTCTGTAACTTTATGCCTCCTGTTTTTCCACTTTTCTTTTGTTTTCTGTTTGTTCTTTCGCTCATATCTGTTTTCCTCTTTTCAAATTCCAATTGCATTTTTGATTAGAAAATCACTATGTGATATTATACCAAATTTTTACTCATGAAACAATATTTTGCACCATATCAGATCTATATTATTACCATAAAGTTTTCTTGTTCTTTTTGTCCCGTCATGTTAAAATATTACATAGCATCTCACAAGTGTAAAGTAATCATTCTGACGGAGGAAATCATATCATGCAGACCGGAGTTTATTCTGCGAAGAAAAAAGACGGAACCATCTATTACCGTGCGAATATTACATATCAGGCAAAGCACATCAGTCTCGGCAGTTTTTCATCGGAAGATGATGCGCACTCTGCCTATTCAGAAGCCTGCAGCCTTCTGGAAAATGAAACAGCCACGCTTATGAACATCCACGATCAGATCCACTTTCTGTCCTTTGACAAAGCAGTATGCCTTTTAAATTTCCGGGATAATCATCTGTATTTTCATAACCCTATTTATCTGCGCAAAGGCTACTTCAGTTATTTTCTTTCCAATGATATGGAACTGAAATTCGACATTGATGATCTGTTTTATTATGCCGGTCACCGCATCCAGAAACGACAGGGACATTTATTTGTGAGCGACTATGGCATGCAGTACTCCATCTTGTCCCGCTACGGGATCAAACCCTATGCAGTTGCCGGCAGAGACTATCTGTTTTTTAACGGTGATACGCATGATTTCCGTTATTCCAACATTCTGAACATTAACCGTTATCATGGTGTTTACAGCTATGAGAAAAACGGATCCACACATTATAAGGTTTTTATCCATATTAATGGCAATTACAAAATCGGAAGTTATGCCAGCGAAGCCAGCGCTGCCGTTGCCTATAATAAAGCTGCCGATCTTGCAAAAACATTCGGTGTGACAAAGCAGTTCCCGGAGAACTATGTAGACACGCTGAATCCAAGAGAATATGCCGAACTCTACACCCACGTAAAAATCTCAAAAAAATATATTGATTATCTGAAAACATTCGCTTAACCGCAATGCCTGAAATATCTTTACAGCCACCTCGCAACATACAAAAAGACCGTCACACAAACCTGATCGTTTATGCAACAGTCCTCCTGCTTCTGATTGTATTTTGAAATTATTTCTGATTGATATAGTTGACCAGACCTTCGCAGTCGATAATCTTCTGCATGAATGGCGGGAATGCCTGCCCCTGATAAGAAGTTCCTTTTGTCTTGTCGGTGATGACACCTGTATCAAAGTTCACTTCCACCTCATCGCCTGCTTCAATCTCTTTTGCCGCATCCGGGCACTCGATGATCGGCAATCCGATGTTGATCGCATTCCGGTAAAAAATTCTCGCAAATGTCTCTGCAATGACACAGCTTACGCCTGCCGCTTTAATTGAAATCGGCGCATGTTCTCTGGAAGATCCACAGCCAAAATTCTTATTGGCTACAATAATGTCTCCCTCTTTTACATTTTTCACAAAGTCCTTGTCAATGTCTTCCATACAGTGTGTTGCAAGTTCTTTCGGATCTGAAGAATTTAAGTATCTTGCCGGAATAATAACATCTGTATCGACATTGTCTCCATATTTAAATACATGACCACATGCTGCTTTCATATAATCCTCCTTGTTTTGCGAAGCAAAATCCGGGCTCCTCTGGGCGAGGAGAGGATTTAGCCTCCTTGTTTTACATAACCTCTTCCGGGCTGGAAATCTTACCTGTGATTGCACTTGCCGCTGCAACTGCCGGGCTCGCAAGATATACTTCCGAATCCACATGTCCCATACGACCTACAAAGTTTCGGTTTGTTGTAGATACACAACGCTCGCCTGCCGCAAGGATTCCCATATATCCTCCAAGACATGGTCCACAGGTTGGTGTGCTGACAACCGCTCCTGCCTCGATAAAGGTTCTTAACAGTCCCTCTTCCATTGCCTGCAGATAAATCTTTTGTGTTGCCGGAATCACGATTACGCGAAGTCCTTTTTTCACTTTCTTGCCTTTTAACACGGAAGCTGCAATCCTAAGATCATCCATACGGCCATTGGTACAGGAACCGATCACAACCTGATCAATTTTCACATCTCCGACTTCATCGATCGTTCTTGTATTTTCAGGTAAATGCGGAAATGAAACGGTTGGTTTTAAGGTGCTTAAATCAATCGTATATTCCGCATCATATTCCGCATCCTCATCTGCTTCATAAACAACGTAAGGACGTTTGGAATGTTCTTCCATGTACTGTTTTGCAAGATCATCCACAGGGAAAATACCGTTCTTTCCACCTGCTTCGATCGCCATATTTGCAATTGTAAAACGATCATCCATCGTCAGATACCGGATTCCATCGCCCACAAATTCCATCGATTTGTAAAGTGCACCATCCACACCGATCATTCCGATAATATGTAAAATAATGTCTTTTCCGCTGATCCACGCAGCCGGTTTTCCGGTCAGATTAAATTTCATTGCAGACGGAACTTTAAACCATGCCTTTCCGGTTGCCATTCCTGCCGCCATATCCGTACTTCCGACACCGGTAGAGAAAGCTCCAAGTGCTCCGTAAGTACAGGTATGGGAATCTGCACCAATGATCACATCACCTGCGACGGTAAGTCCTTTTTCTGGGAGCAGTGCATGTTCAATCCCCATCTCCCCTACATCAAAATAGTTGATAATGTCATGTCTGCACGCAAATTCCCGCACGCATTTACAGTGCTCTGCTGATTTAATATCCTTGTTTGGAACAAAATGATCCAAAACCAGTGCTACTTTATCTTTATCAAACACACCGTCCACTTTCATCTTATCCATCTCATGGATAGCCACCGGTGATGTAATGTCATTTCCAAGAACTAAATCCAATTCTGCCTCGATCAACTGTCCTGCACTTACAGATGGAAGCCCTGCATGTGCCGCCAGGATTTTCTGCGTCATTGTCATTCCCATGATAAAATCCTCCTTCACGTAATTATTGCGATTCCCTGCTGTTATCATAAATCATCAAAACAATTACTCTGTTTATATTCCCGTGATATTCTCATTTCTCACGGTTCGTTTTACTTGTATTCATTGTAGCATAGGTAATATTATAATACAAATACATAATAAACATATTTACCATAACTATCTTTTATGATATAATATGCGCATGCAATGAGCAGTGCCAATCGAGAATATGCAGACCGGACATGCTTGCATGGTAAGGTCTGTATATATCGAGAGTGATAGGGCGAATGCCCGTCAGCCAGAAAAATCTCTGATTTTTCTGGCATGCACTGCGGACTAAAACTCACTCAATAATACATTTATCAGATAACAAAAAGGAGTTTTTATGAATCAGAATTTATCCTCTTACCGTATTTTTTATACAGTTGCAAACACCGGAAATATCTCAAAGGCTGCAAAGGAGCTTTATATCAGCCAGCCTGCGATCAGCAAATCCATCCAGAAGCTGGAGGAAAGCGTCGGCTGCAAACTTTTTTCCAGAAGTTCCCGCGGCGTAGTTCTGACCGATGAAGGAAAACTGCTCTATGAACATGTCAGTGAGGCGTTTGAAACCCTGACTATGGGCGAAGAAAAATTAAAACGTTCCATCGAACTCGGTGTCGGGCACTTAAAAATCGGTGTCAGCTCCACGCTCTGCAAATATCTGCTTCTGCCTTACCTGAAAGAATTTATCCGGCAGAACCCGCATATTTCTATCTCCATCTCCTGCCAGTCCACCAATGATACCTTAAAACTGCTGGAAGATAACAAAATTGATATCGGTCTGATCGGAAAACCGGAAAATCTGAAAAATATTCATTTTGACTTTTTAGAGGAAATTGAAGATATTTTCGTTGCAGCCAAAGATTATCTGCGAAACCTGAAAGCAAGAGGGATTCAGAAAGATCATATTTTACAGAGTTCCACGCTCATGCTGCTTGATAAAAACAATATGACAAGACAGTACATTGATGATTATTTACAGGAAAATCAGATCATCATCAAAGATTCCATCGATATTTCTGACATGGATCTTCTGATCGATTTTGCCCGCATCGGTGTCGGTGTTGCATGTGTCATCAAGAACTTTGTCCGGGAAGATTTGGAAAACGGAACTCTCGTGGAAATTCCACTTGGCTTTCCCATCCACAAACGTGAAGTCGGTTTTGCATACAAGACAACAACCAAGCCTTCTAAATCACTTGCGGAATTTATTCATTTTTACAAGACTTACCGGTAGGAACAAAGAGTTGCTTTGCAACTCTTTGTGCGCTGATGCGCGCAAGCTTTAGCTTGCATAATTCTTCTGCGCATCAGTCGCATCCTTGTGGAGCATTTTTCTTGCATAGGAAGCAATTTCCTATGCAAGAAAAAACGCCGTGGCAGCCGCCACGGCATTTTTTCTTATCTCATAACAATATTCACGATACGTCCTGGTACATAAATCTCTTTTACGATATTTCCTGTGAGTTTATCTGCAATCGCTTCTTTTGCTTTTGCAATGACATCCTCTTTTGCATCGTCTTTTCCGATGGAAAGTGTTCCCTTGGTCTTGCCATTGATCTGGACTGCGATTTCCACAGAACTCTCAACGGTCTTAGCCTCGTCAAATTCAGGCCAGGCTGCCTGATAAACTTTTCCTTCGAAACCTGCAATCTGCCATAACTCCTCAGTGATATGTGGAGCAACCGGGTTCAATAAAGTAATTAATGTTTTAAATTCACCCCTTGTGATCGCATTTTTCTTATAAAAGTCATTGATAAGTGCCATCATTGCTGCAATTGCAGTATTATATTTCAGATTTTCAAAATCACTGCTTACCTTTTTGATCGTCTGATGCATCTTTGTCTCCATATCAGCGGAGTAACCTTCTTCGTCAGTCATAAGATCCTGTAATTTCCATACACGCTCCAAGAAACGACGGCAGCCTTTAACGCCATCTTCCGACCAGGAAGCGCTTAAATCGAAAGCTCCGATGAACATCTCGTAAGTTCTCAAAGTATCTGCACCGTATTCTCTTACAATATCATCTGGATTTACGACATTTCCTCTGGATTTTGACATCTTCTCACCGTTCTCACCGAGGATCATACCGTGGGAAGTTCTCTTCTGATATGGTTCCGGACAAGGAACAACACCCTCATCATAGAGGAATTTGTGCCAGAATCTGGAGTACAGCAAATGTAAGGTTGTATGCTCCATACCACCGTTATACCAGTCAACCGGCATCCAGTATTTTAATGCTTCCGGGCTTGCAAGCGCTTCATCGTTGTGTGGATCGGTATATCTTAAGAAATACCAGGAGGATCCTGCCCACTGAGGCATGGTATCGGTCTCTCTCTTAGCTGGTCCGCCACAGCAAGGACAGGTTGTATTAACCCAGTCAGTCATGGCTGCCAGTGGGGATTCTCCGTTATCAGTTGGCATATAGCTGTCAACATCCGGTAACATGAGTGGGAGTTCACTTTCATCGATCGGAACATATCCACACTTATCGCAATGTACGATTGGGATTGGTTCACCCCAGTATCTCTGACGCGAGAATACCCAGTCTCTTAATTTATAATTTGTCTTGGCTGTTCCAATGCCTTTTTCCTCTAAAAATGCGATCATCTTTGCTTTTGCATCTTTTACTTCAAGTCCGTTAATAAAATCTGAGTTGATCAGAACACCTGTTGCAACATCTGTAAATGCAGCCTCATTGATGTCTACTTCCTCTCCGTTCTTTGCAACAACCTGGATCATTGGAAGATTGAATTTCTTTGCAAATTCCCAGTCACGCTCATCATGTGCCGGCACCGCCATGATCGCACCTGTACCATAGGACATTAATACATAGTCAGAGATCCAGACCGGAATCTCTTTTCCGTTTACAGGGTTTACTGCTGTCAGACCGTCAATGCATACACCGGTCTTGTCTTTTGCAAGCTCTGCACGCTCAAAATCAGATTTCTTCGCAGCCGCCTCGCGGTATGCCATGATCTCATCCCAGTTTTTGATCTCTCTCTGGTACTTATCGATAATCGGATGCTCCGGGGATACAACCATGTAAGTAACTCCGAATAATGTATCGCAGCGGGTTGTGTATACACGAAGCTTATCCTCTTTTCCTTTGATGGAGAAGTCAACTTCAGCCCCCATGGATTTGCCGATCCAGTTCTTCTGGGAAACTTTTACACGCTCGATGTAATCCACATGATCTAATCCCTCGATCAGTTTCTCTGCGTAATCCGTGATCTTTAACATCCACTCACTTTTTACTTTGCGGACAACCGGAGCTCCACAACGCTCGCAGACACCGTTTACAACCTCCTCGTTTGCAAGACCTACTTTACAGGAAGTACACCAGTTGATCGGCATTTCCTTCTTATAAGCTAAACCTGCTTTGAAAAGTTTTAAGAAAATCCACTGTGTCCATTTATAATAATTTGGATCGGTGGTGTTGATCTCTCTGTCCCAGTCAAAAGAATAACCGAGAGAATGAAGCTGCTCTTTGAATCTTGCCACGTTCTTCTCTGTTACGATCTTCGGGTGAATCTTGTTCTTGATCGCATAGTTTTCAGTTGGAAGTCCGAATGCATCCCATCCCATTGGATAGAGTACGTTGTATCCCTGCATTCTTCTCTTTCTAGCTACGATATCAAGTGCTGTGTAAGGTCTTGGATGACCTACGTGAAGTCCCTGTCCTGATGGGTACGGGAACTCAACTAATGCATAATATTTTGGTTTGGTAAAGTCATTGGTTGCTGCGAAAGCTTTCTCATCATCCCAGACCTTCTGCCATTTTTTTTCGACTACCTTATGGTTATAAAGTTCTGCCATGGTATTCCTCCTTCTTTTTTATCAAACATGATTCATGATTTTGTGGATTTTGTGGTAATAGGACAAAGTTTCCTGTTACATAAAAAATCTCCGTCTCCAAAAAGAGACGAAGATATCTATTCACTCCGTGGTACCACTCTCATTCGCAGGATGAACGGTTCATCCAAATACGCACTCACATTCTTAACGCGAATCACACGTTCTGACCTACTTGTTTTTTCATTTCAATCAGAAAACTCAGAGGCGAGTTGGGAACTTCCAAATACTGTCTTGCACCATCCGACAGCTCTCTGACACTTTTTCGTTCTTAATACTCCTCGTCAACGTCATATTTTATGCTTTTAACATGATTTATTTTAACATATGAAATTCATTTGTCAATATTTTCAGAGCATATCCCACTTTGAAAAATCTTCGTGATTGTCTTTTGCAAAAATAGCAATTGCAGTCATCAGTAAAATTTTCAAATCCAGAAACAGGGAATAGTTTTCAATATACATCAGATCCCATTTCAGTTTGTCCAGAAAACTTGTGTTATAATTTCCCATCACCTGTGCATATCCGGTCAGCCCGGCTTTTACCTTCGTGCGGAGTACAAACTCCGGGATGTCCTTAACGGCTTTTGCAATAAATTCCGGTCGTTCCGGTCTTGGACCTACAAAACTCATATCGCCTTTTAAAATATTCACAAGCTGCGGCAGCTCATCTAACTTCGTATTCCGAAGGAAACGTCCCACCCGTGTCAGCCGCTTGTCATGCTTTGTGGCAAGCTGTGGTCCCCTGTTTTTCTCCGCATCCGTGATCATGCTGCGGAACTTGTAAATTTCAAATTTTTTCATGTCCCTGGTGCAGCGGGTCTGCCGGTAAATCACACTGCCGCCGTCCTCGCACTTAATGCAGATCGCAATGACCAGAAGCAGCGGGGAAAGTGTCAGCAGACACAACACTGAAAAAACGAGATCAAAACATCTTTTTACAGCACGCTTGGAAATTTCCATTCCAAAATGGTTGCAGAAAAAGACCGGTGAATCGTGATACTGTGTCAGTCCTGAACCACGTATCATAATATCTGATAATTTTGTGTTGCAGTAAACCTGTCTGTCCATATAGTAACAGAATTTGAGCAGCTCGTTCCGCTCGTCAGACGGCAGATCTTCCAGAAAAACAGAGTCGTGCACCCTTATTTTCTCTTTTGCTTCCTCTAAAGTATCAGTTCTGGTGATCACGCACGCAGTCGTGATCTGAAAATGCTCCATGATTTTCTTATAAATCTGAAAAACACCTGCAAATGTAATACACTGGATCGTACTGAGCAGGATCAGTTTCCACAAAATCAAAAGAATGCCTGCAAAATACACTGTTTTTGCTCCCACAAACAGATACCAGACTACATTTACAGCGGTCAGCCTTCCCCACAGTTCCATATAAATCTCATAGCGCCGGTTATTGTTATTTCCGAGTTTCCGGACCACACACAGGTAAAGTAAAAAGAGGTACGCAACAAATACCCAGAGATCAAACCGCATCTGAAACTGATGTTTCAGGAACCAAATATATTCGCATATCCAGCCGCCCCACAAAACGGTCTGCATCAGGATATAATTAAGCTGTCGTTTCATAATACATTTGCCTCAAATTCAAATTTCTTCTTCAATGCTTTCAAATAAGCTTTCTTGTTTCCGCTGGCTGCCAGAATCGGTGCGTAGGCATCCCTTCCGCTCACACAGAACAGATATGGATACCCGGAAAAATGTTTCTGGTAATCACGCACAAAATCCAGAATGCCGTTCTGGATCTCCTTCATTCCATCCGGATTTGCATCCACCTTTCCAAATAAATATAAAACCTCCCCGCTCACTTCATCCAGTTCAAATCCAAGGAACTGCGGTGTCGGCGAGGCGAGCAGAAGTTCAAAAAAGATATTGTCATCCGTGTTAGGATCATGTTTTTTCCATAAGTCACGGTTGAACGACTGCGCATACAGATATGCTGCGAGTTTTCCATTCTGCAAAAAAATTTCGCTCGCATCGACTTCAAAATTATGCACGGAATTGGTGCCTGCGACTGCCCCGGTAATGCTACACAGAAGCTTCCACACTTTCTGTACCAGATAGTCCAGCGCTATCGCCCCGCTTCCGGCCCAGCCGATATCCACCGCAAGAGCATTCCGGCTGTCACCCAATACTTTTTTATAGTATAATTCCGCAGCTTTGGATTCCCTGTCATAAACGGCTGTCACCTCCTGCCAGTTTGCTTCCAGAAAACGTTTTACCTGGCTGACGTTCCCACTTGTCAGATATGTTTCATGGGGCAGTCGCTGTAACAGACGATCCAGCAGAAATTCCAGCCGCATGGATTTTAAAATCTGCTCTAAAGTATAGGTTCCATCCGCTTTATGATACAGATACCGTCTGAAAAAATCATAGCGGTTATAGCGCGCCATCAGTTTTGTTGCCGCAGCTCTCGACCAGTAAACATATTCTGTTTTCTCCTCCGGGAACAGCACAGCATATGCCTGTCTTAAAATATCCCCATCTCTGGATAAAAACAGCAATTTATCAATCCCATGCACTCTGGCATATGTATGAATAAAATTGCAGTACCCAAGCACAAACAATCCGCCATAAATATAGCCGTACTCATACTCCATCGACAGCTGCTCCGTTCCATTGTATAGCTTATTATTTACAATTCCGCGATACGCACCACCGACAACTGCCGACATATCATATGCCCGGTACAAAAGTGCATTGCGGTTCACATTCGGATAATAAAACACCTCAAATCCGTGTTTCTTCGCATTTTTCACATCGCTCGCCGGATTGTCGCCCACATGGATCATAGAATCCGTGTCCGGGTATGCCCTTTTTACAACTTCATATAACGATCCATCTGCCTTACTCTTTTCATATTCACAGGAAACATATAGTTCCTCATATCCTTCATATCCGTTTTTTTGCAGCAGCTCCGATAAAAATGCTTTTGATAAATACATGTCCGAAGTGATCACGATCCGCTTCCCATGTTCCCGCAGCTGTGTAAACACTTGCTGCATAAATGGATTGGCATAACAGAACTCCATTTCCAATGCCTGCTCCATCTGCATTCCCTGCTCTTTTATGACACCGATTTCATTCTGTAACCTGCTCCAGATGTCAGAAAGCTTGATTTCATAATGCTTCTCTTCTTTATACTTTTGTGTTCTTGCCTCTGCTTCTGCCTGCATACGTAGTCTCTTAAAATCAAGGATTTCCAGTTTTTCACCAAGAAAGAAAAATAAATCTGTCGGCTCCGAAAACGGTCTGAAAATGAGCGTATCAAAAATATCAAACGATATAACTTCATACTGCATCAAAAATGAAACCGTTTCCGATACACTCCTACGGTCACGGTTTGCCAGCACGGACTCACTCTCTGCGCACGGCGGTTTCTTTTCCTCGTAAACTGGAAACTCTGTCTGTTCTCCAAGAAATCTGCAAAACAGTACATAATAACAGAAATTCAGCCACAGCAGATAAAACCATGAAACCACCTTCTTCATCCCTGTCGTTCCATCATGAAATCTGTGGTAACGCTGCCTGATCCCCGGTTTTCTGTTCACTAAAAAATGATATATCTTTGCTCTCAATGTCTTCTCCATGGTTTGTTTAAATAGTATTTTCTGTATACGTTTTAAACATGACTTTTGAGTTACATTGTAGCGCATAGAGGGGGAGATGTCAATTTGTGGGAAACTGGAACAACGTTTGCCATTGCATAAAAATAAACCAGCCCTGTCTGAATCTCTCAAACAGAACTGGTTTATTCATCCAAGATTCAGCCCTCAGTCCTTAATCTTCATACTCTGGAATTTGAATCCTGCACTCTCCTAAATCAGCGTCAATCTCTTTTTTTCTGAATTTATCATAATCCGTTTCAATAAATAGCCAATCGGTTAAAGTTGGTGGTGGCCAAGCCTGTGGATACGTCCATCGATATTTTGCATAATATTCCGCGCGTTTGATAAACCAGTCACTTTTATAATATTCCCCCAGTGCCTTCATTTTTTCAATAATTTTATCCTTCTTTGCATTTTCATCCTGCGCACTTAAACGATATCCCTGTTCAGCTTCATATTTCTTACAATAATTTTCAATATCGCCTAAATACTGTTTTAAATTCTCCTCCACCATATCATGACAATATCGCTGCTTCTCACATTTTCCATAACATTTTATAGTGCTTTTTCCATCTTTACCATCACTTTGCCCAACATACCTCTTTTCTTCAAAAACAGGAATATGTGCCACTAATGAAAATGCACTCATCATGGATTCTGCATTTGGATTTCCCTTATCCAGATGAGGCTGCACATCACAAATAAGTAAAGCCTGCTCTTCGGAACCTAACGCTCCACGACATTTGTCTGGCTCCGTCTGCATATAAATCCCCGGTTTAAGACCGTGATAAATTGTATTTTGCATCAGAAATTCATTTTTATTTATCTTGTAATCATCCCATGAATCCGGTCCGATAAAACAGCTTCCTCCGCGTCCCCCAGTTCCGACTGAATTGCAAAATACCGTTTTCAGACCAGCAGACAAATAAAATCCCTGACCAAATACATAATAATCTACAGCTCTTGTAGTACATGCCGGCACAAGAAGAATTGGTCTTCGTGGCTTTCTTTTTTCTATCTTTTTATCATTCCTACGTTGATAAATTGCAGTTGCCTCTCCAAAACTTCTGATATCCTCTAAGTATTTTTGTACATACAGGTCATATATCTCTTTGTTTTCTTTCTTGTCATTGCTGCTATATCGCATATATGCATTTAAGGACCCCGATACAAAACTTGGGAAATTACTAATCGAAGATACCGCAAAAAGTTCTGCACAGATTAACTCTATTACATCATCCCTTGCGTCTCCAAATATATCTATTTTTTCTTTTAATTTTTCATTTAAACAGTTCTGAAAAATTTGCATAATAGGATTTAACTTATTACTGCTTGCTGCATACGCAGGAACAGGATTAATATCCTCCTCCAATGCCACTGATGGATACTTCTTAAACTTTTCAATTACTATTTCAGGTACATGTTCCGCATTTGGTGTAATAATTGGCAACGGTGCTGAATGCCAGTACATTTTTTTGTTGAAAGGCGTATCTAACTCAGCTAAATCTCCCTCCATTCTATATCCAGCCGGAATCCGGAATGTTCCTGCCCAAACAGAAAAATGATACCCCTTTTCCTCAATTTGATTTCTCATCCAAATTACCGTTTCAGGGCGTACGGAATACTCTGGCAAAAGAAGAATATCTACATCAAAGAGATGACATGTTTTCATAACTGTTTTTAGCAAATTTCTTCTCCGAAACTCCGCACAGCTAAGATAATATCCCATATTCTCCGATTTCTTTTCTTCATACTCTTTTCTGGAACATTTCTCAGCACTTGGATGTTTGTAGCTTGAATCAATCCGAAACTGAAACACCGCAATTCGATCTGCATTCTGAAACGGCTTATTTCCTCCTCTTTTTTCCCATGCCGCTTTTTGAAATCCCCGAATATAACTTTCATCTGATTGATCTTCATCTGTTTTTTTATGTTCGGAGTCTTCTCCTCCATTTGCATCCGATGCTTGTACCACTTCCTTTGTATCAGTCTCTTCCTTTTTTACTTGAATCAGTTCTATCTCTTTTGTTTTTAAAGTTTCATCTACTGCTGTGTGCTCCTCCTTAGATTCATTTGATGTCTCCCAATGTTGTAACAATTCCCCAAGTTCCTGCTCAACAGCAGAAAATCCAACGACTTTGTTTCGAATTACCGTTTGAGTAAAAATAGAAAATTTACTATCTTTCATACTATGTTCTATAGTGCTTACATTTCTATTGAGTTTTCCATAGGTAACAAAATAAGGTGGTCTGTCATAATCTTCCCATTCTGTTCTGATTTTGACTCTTTTAGCTTCTAAACTCATTCTGAATTCATCGGATTCCATTTCCTTTATCTCTGTGCCATACGCCAAGTCCAATCCAACCAATTTATTAAAAATTTGATCAACATTTTTCTTTTGCCATACAAAAAAGAATTTGGTCATACCATCAAACGGAAACTCTTCTTGTCCACTCTGATCTTTTTTTTGCTCTGATTTAATGATCCTTATAATCTCTTTTAAATCACTTTTTATTTTTTCCCGATTTATTTCATGTTGAGAATCAAACACAATAA
>ENA-UERN01002100-UERN01002100.1-human-gut-metagenome-genome-assembly--contig:-NODE-2100-length-16457-cov-3.474847_pt1 | contig 16457 bp, 14 predicted proteins | sample MGYA00242950_ERZ507950 | MGnify/ENA primary metagenome ERZ507950 (study PRJEB26167, sample SAMN06115515) | human gut metagenome | host: Homo sapiens | place: China:Ningxia | collected 2014-11-26...
CTTTTAAGGAGGAAAAGGGAGTTATGAAGGACATAAAGAAGGTGACGTTGATCGGTCTCGGTGCGATGGGGGTATTTTTCGCACCGCGTATCTCAGAAAAGCTGGGGGCTGATTTCCGGATCCTTGCAGACGGCGCAAGAAAAGAGCGTCTGGAGCGAAAAGGGGTAACAGTCAATACGATCAATTACCGTTTTCCGATCATCACACCTGATGTCGAGGGGGATCCGGCAGATCTCGTTATCATTGCGGTAAAGGGATATGACCTGGAGCAGGCGATCAGGGATATTAAAAATCAGGTTGGCAAAGATACGATCATCCTCTCCGTATTAAATGGTGTGGAGAGCAAAAAACAGATCGCCGCCGTCTACGGCAGCGAACATCTGCTGTACTCCTATATGCGGATCAGCATTGTCATGAAGGACGGAAAGACGGAGTTCGATCCGCATAAGGGTCTGATCCACTTCGGCGATCTTAAGAATGATCCGGAACACTATTCCGGGAATGTTCTCGCTGTGAAGAGTCTTTTTGATCTCTGTGAGATCGACTACAAGATCGATGCGGATATGTTAAAAGGGATCTGGTTCAAGTTCATGTGCAACGTTGCCGAGAATATGACATGCGCCATGTTCGGCGTTCCCTTCGGAGCATTCCAGAAGAACGATGACGCCAATTTCTTCCGCCACAAGGCCATGTGGGAAGTGATCCGCATTGCAAATAAGTTGGGCATTGATATCGGTCAGAATGAGATCGACCGTCAGGAGCACACTCTCGGACGTCTTCCTTATGAAAATAAGCCGTCCACGCTTCAGGATCTTGAGGTCGGAAAACGCACGGAAGTCGATATGTTCGCCGGAACGGTTGTCCGCCTCGGAAAAGAGCTTGGCGTTGAGACTCCGGTCTGCGAGTGTTTCCTTCACGGAATCCATCTGATCGAGGCGCGGATGTTTAAGGAAATCTAATATTTATACGTACATAGCCAAAGCTGCCTGCGGAATATCGCCAGGCAGCTTTTTCTGCTCTCCCACCTTATTTTCTTAATTCTTTTCCTAATATCAAAAAACAGTCTTGCATTTCCCATAGAGCTGTACTATATTTAACATATGAACGATGGTTCATATGTTAATATGATAATTAAAAATTATAATTCTGAGGAGGTCTACTCTATGGAGGAATTAGAAAAATCCAAGCAGAAATCAGCAGACCACGAGGACGAAGAGGTTTGCTGCTGCGGACACCATCACCATCACGATGAGCATGATGACGGGCACGAAGAACACTGCGGCTGCGGACACCATCACCATCACGATGAGCATGATGACGAGCATGAAGAGCACTGCGGCTGTGGGCACCATCACCATCACGATGAGCATGATGACGAGCATGAAGAGCACTGCGACTGCGGACACCATCATCACGAAGGTCATGATGATGACGAACACGAAGAGCACTGCGGCTGTGAACATCACCATCATCACGACGATGACGATGGCTGCTGCTCCGAACACGATCATCATCACGAGCACGCCGAACACCACCACGGTCCGGCACCGAAATCCACCTGTGTGGTCTACGTGATGAAAAACATCGACTGCGCGAACTGCTCCGCAAAGATCGAGAAAAAGATCCAGGAGCTCCCGGAAGTCGATGACTGTATTTTGACTTTCGCGACGAGACAGCTCCGTGTCTACTCTTCTGAAGGAACAAAGCTGCTCCCGAAGATGCAGGAGATTGCAGACAAGATCGAACCAGGCACCATCATCGAGATCCGCGAGGAAGGAAAACCGGCAGATGCAAACAGTGACGACAAGCATGCCCACGATCTTCCGGAGCTGATCGCCGGAGGCTTGCTCTTCATCGTCGGAGAGCTTCTCTCCCACTCCATGCCGCAGATCTCCGCCATATGCTTTGTGATCGCCTACCTGATCCTTGGACGGGAAGTTCTCTTAACAGCCCTGAAAAACATGAAGACCGGCCACGTGATGGACGAAAACTTTTTGATGAGCCTCGCGACCATCGGTGCTTTCTGTGTTGGCCAGTTTGGGGAGGCGGTCGGTGTTATGCTCTTCTACCGGGTCGGTGAAACATTCGAGCACCGCGCGGTTGAAAAGAGCCGCAGTCAGATCATGGAAGCCGTTGATCTTCGTCCGGAGACCGTTCTTCTTGACGAAAATGGTACTGTCCGCGAGGTTCCGGCCGGTTCCGCCGTTGTCGGCAATATCGTAGAGATCCGTCCCGGTGACCGCATTCCGCTTGACGGCGTTGTCGTAGAGGGCGAGAGCCGGATCGATACGTCACCGATCACAGGTGAACCGGTCCCGGTATCGGTAAAGGTCGGAAGCCAGCTGACATCCGGCTGCGTCAATACTTCCGGTCTCTTAAAGATGAGAGTCGAGAAGGAACTTTCCGAGTCCATGGTCACAAGAATCCTCGATTCCGTGGAGAACGCCGCAGCCAGCAAGCCGCAGGCCGAGCGCTTCATCACGAAATTTGCACGAGTTTACACCCCGTTCGTCGTTGCCCTGGCGGCTGCGACAGCGATCATTCCGTCCTTAATTACAGGAAACTGGTCCCACTGGATCTACACAGCTCTTACCTTCCTCGTAATCAGCTGCCCGTGTGCCCTTGTTTTAAGCGTTCCGCTGGCATTCTTCTCCGGGATCGGCGCAGGTTCCAAGAAAGGAATCCTCTTTAAAGGTGGAATTGCACTTGAAAACCTGAAAGCTGTAAAAACGGTTGTCATGGATAAGACAGGAACCATCACAAAAGGAAACTTCGTGGTTCAGACGATCCTTCCGGCAGGCACAGCTTCCGAGCAGGAAATCCTTCAGATCGCGGCAGCATGCGAGACCGCATCTACTCATCCGATCGGAATCAGCATCGTCTCTGCTGCAAAGGATCAGAAACTTGTGATCGAAAAGCCCGCCGAGATCGAGGAGATCTCCGGCAAAGGCATCCATGCAAGGCTCTCCCAGGGCGAAGTGCTCTGCGGAAACAGAAAGCTTCTCACCGAGTTCAACGTGGACTGCGGTGCTTACGATGAGAACGGTGCTGTCACCACCGTCTATATATCGGTAAACGGAAAGCTTGCAGGAACGATCCAGATCGCCGATACGATCAAGCCGGAGGCAAAGGATGCCATCAGGTCCTTAAAATCCATGGGGATCCGCTCCGCTATGCTCACAGGCGACGGCGAGGCAGCCGCTGAGGCGGTAGCCGCCGAGGTCGGAATCGACAATGTATACGCAAAGCTTCTCCCGGCTGATAAGCTCGAGATCTTGCAGAAGCTCCGCGCGGAGAACGGAAGCGCAATGTTCGTCGGTGACGGAATCAACGACGCACCGGTGCTTGCAGGCGCTGATGTGGGCGCAGCTATGGGAAGCGGTGCTGACGCAGCCATCGAGGCCGCCGACGTCGTCTTCATGACATCAAGCATGGATGCCATTTCGGAAGCCATCAAGATCGCGAGAAGCACAGGCGCGATCTCCAACCAGAATGTGGTATTCGCCCTTGCGGTAAAAGCTCTTGTCATGATCTTAGGTCTCATGGGAATCGCCTCCATGTGGCTCGCGGTATTCGCCGACACCGGTGTCGCGATCCTCTGCGTGCTGAATTCCATCAGAATTCTTTATAAGAAATAAGACTCCTGCTGTAATTTTCCTCTTTAGGGAATCAGCAGACAAGACAAAGAAAAGCCCTGGAGAACCTTTCTCATATCGTTCTCCAGAGCTTTTTTGTTATCCACTTCGATAGTTTCAGTTTCTGGCATCAGGATCTTTTCCTGTCGTTGAATGTTTAGGCTGCAGCGGGCATGATCTCTGTCAGCGCTTCACTCTCTTACTTCAGCATCCCCATCACCACAACAGCCACAAACAATACGCACATGCACCCGATAAAGATATCAATGGTCCGCACCGACACATTGATCTTATCGTACATCCGCTCTTTTATGGATCTGTTCTTCAGGCGCTCATTTTCCTCCTGCAGCCGTTTATTCTCTTCAGTGAGTTCTTCTAAAGTCTTCTCACCAAAGGCCTCCACAGCCTTTTCTGCGGCTTCGGTCACTGTTCCGATTCCGCTGACCTTCTCAATCTCTTCTTCCATTCCTTCACCTCCACTCTCCCGGTGCAGGTTTTATCAAACCGCTCCAGCTTTCTTTCCATGTGGCAGGCTGCTAAAACCCACAGTGCACAAAAACGGGCGTTGGAACTCGTCCTCCGCCCGTTTTTTAACTGTACCGAAACAGTCAGTCTATTACTTCTTTGCAATGTACTTTCTGATATCGAGTGCAATCGCAACTACGATAACGATACCCTGTGCGATGTACTGGTAGTTTGTATCAACACCAAGGTACTGTAAGCAGGTCTTTAAGATCTCGAATACAAGAACACCGATAAGAACACCAGAGATACGTCCGATACCACCGTTTACGGATACACCGCCGATGGTGCAGGCTGCGATGGCCTCAAGCTCCCAGCCCTGGCCCATATTGACGGAGGAACCACCGGATTTTGCTCCTACAAGGAAGCCGCCCAGTGCGTAGAGCGCTGCTGCTGTCATGTAGATGATGATCTTTGTCTTCTTTGTGTTTACACCGGAAACCTCTGCGGACTGCTCGTTGCCGCCGATCGCATACATATATTTTCCATGAGGAGTCATGTTATAGATGAACCACATAACAAGACCAACCGCAAGGGCGATCAGGAACAGGAACGGGATCGCGCCAAAGAGTTTTCCTTTTGCTACTGCTGTGTATGCGTTATGATAACCACCGATCGGAGTCGCGTTTGTGTAAACAAGGCAGACACCGTAAACGATAAGCTGCATACCAAGTGTTCCGATGAAGGCCGGAACCTGTAAGTAAGAAATTACGATGCCATTGATGAAACCAAAGATACAGCAAATTGCCACACAGATCAGAAGAACCGCGAGAACCCATAAGCCCCAGGCATTTCCGAAATCCGGAAGGTTCTGGAAGAACTTGCCGCTGTAATCCGGCTTCTGAAGTAAGGTACCTGCTAAGCAGGCAGAAAGACCAACCATACGTCCTGCGGAAAGGTCTGTACCTTTTGTAATTAAGCATCCGGATACACCGCAGGCGATGATGAATCGCGGAGCTACGTTTAATGCGATGTTGATTAAGTTGCCGCGTGAAAAGAATGTAGGCTGCTTGATCGCAGTAAATACTGCAAGTAATAAAAGAACGACGATGATTCCATTATTGATAAGGAAATCTTTTGCACTTACTTTTTTCGCTGTCATGACTGAACCTCCCTGTAATCTACTTGTTTTCCTTGCCGCTTAAAGTGAATTTTGTGGCAAAGGACATGATCTTCTCCTGAGTTGCGTCTTCTCCTTCCACCTCACCGGTGATGTGACCATTGCACATTACGATGATTCGGTTGGACATACCGATCAACTCCGGCATTTCCGACGAGATCATAATGATGGATTTGCCCTGTTTTACGAGATCGATCATGATCTGATAAATCTCGTATTTGGCTCCGACGTCGATACCACGGGTCGGCTCATCCATGATCAGGATATCAGGATTGTTTGCAAGCCATCTTGCGATAATTACTTTCTGCTGGTTGCCACCGGAGAGAGACTGGATCAGCGTCTTTCCGCTCGGTGTCTTGATCTTTAATTTCGCAATGCTGTCCTTTACGACCGCATCGACTTCTTTTTTGTTGATCTTACCCATATGGGTGTAATTCTTGTAGGAAGCGATCGCAGTATTGTCATCGATGCTCAGGCATCCGAAGATACCGTTTCCGCGTCGATCCTCTGTGATCATTCCGACGGAGCTGTTGATCGCATCCTGCGGTCTCTTGATGTGAGTCTCTTTTCCGAGGATCTCCACGGTACCGCTCTCAATGTGGCGCATTCCAAAGATCGCTTCCATAAGCTCGGTTCTCTGCGCTCCTACCAGTCCGCCAAAGCCCAGGATCTCACCTTTCTTTAATTCAAAAGAGCAGTCCTTGAAGGAATTCGGCAGAATACTTGTCAGGTGGCTGACCTTTAAGACCGTCTCATCCGTCCGGTAATCATCCTTCGGCGGATAGACGTTGTTCAACTCACGTCCAACCATCTGTTTTACGATCTCCTCATCGGAGATATCCTCGATCGCCCAGGTTCCAACGTATGTACCGTCACGCATGATCGTGATATCGTCGGAGATCTGGCGGATCTCAGCCATCTTGTGGCTGATATATATCATAGAAACACCTCTGGATTTCAGGTCTCTGATGATCCGGAATAATGCTTCTACCTCGTTATCAGTCAGTGAGGAGGTCGGCTCATCCAGAATTACAAGGTTTGCACTCTGGCTGACCGCTTTTGCGATCTCTACTGACTGCATCTGTCCGATTGATAATGTGCCGAGTTTTGCTTTCGGGTTAAAGTCCATCTTAACGTCCCGAAGCCATTTCTCAGCTTCTTTGTTCATCGTCGCATGATCAACGACCTTGACCGGTCCGTATTTTTTCATCGGATAACGTCCAAGATACATATTCTCAGCGATGGAGCGCTCAGGAATCGGCTGAAGCTCCTGATGAACCATGGCAAGTCCTTTTTTCAGCGCGTCATCCGGGTTTGCGATCTCCGTCTTGACGCCGTCGATATAGACCTCGCCTTCATCCATTTTATAGATTCCGAAAAGACATTTCATCAGTGTCGATTTTCCGGCACCGTTCTCTCCCATCAGTGCGTGGACCGTTCCGGGGCGAACCCGTAAGTTAACTCCGTCAAGCGCTTTTACGCCCGGGAAAGTTTTTTTGACTCCTCTCATTTCGAGTCTGTACTGTTCTGCCATCCCAAAACTCCTTTCAGTTACACTCCCCCGCATTTCCGGGTGGCATATTTTAATCAACGAACCGGATGTGTTAGACAACACACCCGGTTCTCATTTGTTACAGTATCAATTACTTTAACATATCAAGGATTTCCTGAGCGTTATCCTTTGTAACCTTCTCGTAGTTAACCATGTTGACTGCGTCAACTTTCTCACCGCTTAAGAACTTAACAGCGATATCGCTTGCTGCCTGAGCCTGTGCGAAGTGGTTGTTGAATACAGTACCTGTCTGCTTGCCGTCGATTACGTTCTGAACAGCCTCTGTCAGAGCGTCAACGCCTACAAGGTAGATATCCTCGTTAACTTTACGTCCTGCTGCCTCGATTGCCTGTAATGCACCAAGTGCCATAGCATCGTTGTTGCAGAAGATAACCTCGATCTTGTCGCCGTACTGGTTTAAAGCATCCTGTGCGATCTGCTGAGCCTTAGCCTGATCCCAGTCACCACGCTGTTTTAAGAGCTCCTCAACTTCCATTCCTGCGTCTGTAAGAGCCTTAACAGAGAACTCTGTTCTGTACTGAGCATCTACGTTCTCCGGGTCGCCCTGGATCATGATGTAGGAAACTTTGCCGTCGCCGTTGATATCGCCCTTGTTCGCAGTCTCAAGGATCTCTTCGCCCTGGTATGTACCAGACTGTCTTGCGTCACATCCTACGTATGTAGCGTTAAGACCTTCAGATTCCCATCTCTCTTCTTCTGCTGCGTCCGGCTCACGGTTGATGTAAACAACCGGGATACCAGCTTCTTTACACATATCTGTGATCTCCGGTGCGGAAGAAGCCTGTACAAGGTTTAAGATCAGAACGTCATATTTCTGAGTGATGAAGTTCTGGATCTGGTTTGTCTGCTCTGCCTGATCGCCCTTACCATCCTGAACGACTACGTTCTCAGCCTTGAATCCAAGGTCTTCGGTTAAGTAGCGAACTAACTCTGTTCTGTAAAGAGTCATGAAGTTATCATCGAACTTGTAGATGCTGATGCCGACTTTCTTGTCTGCTACATCTGTGGTTCCTGTTGCCTCAGCTGCTGTTGTTGCTGCTTCGGATGCTGCTGCAGCTGCGGTTGTCGCTGCCTCAGTAGCTGCTGCTGTTGTTGCTGTTGTGGAAGAGCTTCCGCATCCTGCTAAAGACAGGGCCATCATGGAAGCCAGTGCCATTGCTGTTACTTTCTTTGTCATTCTCATGTTTTTGAATCCTCCCATTCAAAAAATAATTTTGACCGTTTAGGCATTTTCCCTTAACGACAAGTTGATTATAGCTTGTCTTTGTGCATTTTTCCATACTTTTTTTTATGATAAATTATTGAAATTCTTTGATTTATGTAAAAAAACTACAATTTTTTGTCATATCACGGCAGAAAAACGCTTAATTGGCACTACCAGTCCCGGATCCAGGGCTGCTTTTCCATCAACTTTTACAAATGGATCCGGATCAGTTTGCGACCATATGCTGCGGGCACCAGAAGTATTTTTCCTGTGTGACCTCTTTTCCCATCGCCAGTTCCTCCGCCGTGTCAAAGATCCGCTTCGCATAAGCCTCCCTGTCCGATTCCACCGTTCCGAAAAGTTTTCCCTCGCGGAATGCCTCCTGACCGGCCGGAGTCCCGTCGATCCCGACGAGTTTGAGCGTCCCGGCCATGATCCCCTCCCGCTCGATCGCATCGATCGCCCCGAGCGCCATATCATCGTTGTTGCAGATCACAAGTTCGATCTCATCCCCGTAATCGGAAAGCCATTCTTCCATGAGTGCAGACGCCTGGTTTCTCTCCCAGTTCGCGATCCCGCTCGTGATCCTCCGGATCGGGACACCGCCGTCCTTTAAGGTCTGGACCGACCACTCCGTCCGGATCAGGGAATCCTGGTGGTTCGTCTCCCCCTCAAGAAGGACGTATGAGACGACCCCGTCCCCATTCCGGTCAAGGGATGCCGGATTCTTCCGGTAGGCATCAACGAGGATCTGCCCCTCAAGGACCGCCGACTCTTTCGCATCCGCCCCAACATAATAGAGTTTTTCCCAGCGGTTCATATCCTCCGACACAGGTTCCCGGTTGAAGAATACGATCGGGATATCCGCCTCCATCGCTTTGTCGATGACACCGGAAGCTGCCGAGCGGTCAACCATGTTCACACAGAGCACATCACAGTTTAAGCCGATCATCCGCTCCGCCTGGCTGTTCTGGGTCATCTGGTTTCTCTTCGCATCCCGGACATCCAGGGTTACCCGGATCCCCGTCTCCTGTTCATACTCCTTTGCATCCTGCTCCATGGAACTCCGGAGTGTCCCGATAAAGGTATCATCTCCGCGGTACAGGAGAACCCCGATCCGGAGAGAAGTCTTTTTTTCTTCCTGCGCACCGTTTTCCAGAGCGGCCCGCCACACGGTGATCCCAAGCAGTGCTGCCGCCGCAAGCGCGACCGTCATGACCGGAAATCTGTTCTTTTTCATTCTGGCATCCTCCTATTCCATCGGATACAGCAGTTTCTCATAGGTCCCGCTCTTTAAGATCCCATCATCGATATATTCCGGCGTCAGCGTGATCTGTTTCTCGTTCCACTCTCCGCCTGCCGCCTGTACGGCTTTTTCCACGCTTAAGTATCCTTCATCAAAGCGGTTCCACGCCATAAGACCGGTGACAATCCCCTTGTCCATCTGGTTTAACAGTTTTGTCGTACTTCCGATCCCGTAAAGTGCTGTTACATGTTCCCGGTACACGCCGCTTCCCTCCAGAATATCCGCGAGATCCGACAGCGCGCCTACATCCATGCCGACTGCCATAAATTTTCCGTTTTCCGGGTACACGGTCTCCTCGATCGTTTTCCGGTAAGTGTCCTCATTTCTCTTCTCGATCAGACTGACTGAAAAGCCGGCCTGGTCGAGCACGGAACGAAGTCCGTCATATGTATCGGTATTTCCCGTGTAGGAAAGTCCTTCCGTAAACAGACAGACCGGAATCTCCGGTGTCTCATTTTCCACGATCTTCTCGCCGAGGCTCCGCCCCATTTCGTAGCGGTCCACCGAGATCGAACATGCGACCGAACTGCTGATCGTCGAGGCGCCGAGAAAGATCACCGGGCAGCCAGGCGAAATTTCATCCAGCTGCATGACCGCGTGATCTTCCCGCACCGGGGCGAGGATGATCGCGTTCGTTCCGTCCTTCACTTCACGTACGATGAGTTCATCCTGCTGTCTCTCATCGTTTTCCGCGTACAACGTGATAAAATTCACATCTGCCTGATATTTTTTTTCCGCCATATCCATACCTTCGCGGAAATTTCCGTAATAATTGTCGTTCACCTGTTCGATGATCACCGCGACCCGGCGGATCTCCTTTTTCTTCTCTTTGATGATCAGATCCGTCGAGGACAGCAGATACAGGACCACCAGCAGGACTATTCCGCCGTACCAGCCGATCTTCCCTTTATTTGACATTAATCTTTTCCCCCTCTGCTGTCTCCGCGTACGGGATCGCCTTCATATGAATCGTCACCGTCGTCCCCTCGTCAAGTTCCGACTCGATCGAGAGACCGTAATCCATGCCAAAATACAGGCGGATCCGCTCGTTTACATTCCGGACGCCGATCCCGGAACCACTCTTCGACGCCACATGTTTCCGGTCGGAGAACATTTTTTCGATCTGCTCCGTTGTCATCCCAAGCCCGTTGTCGGAAACCTTCATATAAAGATCATCGCCGTCCCGGTATACACGGATCCGGATCTCCCCGTCACCGTCCATAAACTCCATTCCATGATAGATCGCATTTTCCACTAACGGCTGCAGGATCAGTTTTACACTTGCAAGATCCATGACCTCTTCGTCTGCCTCAATTTCATAGGTGAACCGGTTTTTAAACCGCATATGCTGGATCGTCAGGTAGTTTCTCACATGCTCGATCTCATCCCGCACGGTGATGATGCTCTTTCCGCGGCTTAAACTGATCCGGAAGAATCTCGCCAGCGCCGTCACGACCTTCACAGCGTCCGCCTGTTTTTCATTCTCGATCATCCAGACGATGATGTCCAGCGTATTGTAAAGGAAGTGCGGGTTGATCTGGGACTGCAGGACGTCGAACTCATTCTTCCGCTTTGATTCATGCTCCGCGACGATGTCATCCATCAGCCGCCGGATCTGGGTCGCCATGTTCTGAATGGATGTGCCGAGATGGCGGATCTCATAAGAGCCGCCCACATAGACATCCGCATTCAGGTTTCCCGCCTCGATCTCGTTCACGGACTTCTCCAGCGCTTCGATCGGGGTCGTGATTCTCGTGGAGATATAGGCATTGATCACTGCGAGAAGGAAGGCAACAAATACCACGATAAACGTGATCAGGAGACGCGTCTTCAACGCATTCAGGGTGACTCCGCCCATCGGCGCCGCCCCGATAATCTTCCATCCGGTGTATCCGACCGTCTTGACAGTCACCGCCCGCTTTTTCCCCTGGAACATCTCCTCGTGGATCCCGTCGCGGTAGCCGGCCGCCGCCTCGAGGTTTTCCTCTTCCAGCCCGGAATACAAAAGCTGGGCTTCCGGATGGTAGATCAGCTCTCCGTCCGTTCCCATGAGATAGACATAGCCGCCGTTCCCGAGCGTGATCTCATCAAACAACTGTTCCAGACTGTCATAGCGGATATCGATCAAAAGTACGCCCTGTTCCGTGGAGGAACCTTCCGTGATCTCGACCACGCGGGCCGCCGAGATCACCCAGCGGTACTGGTTTTCGCTCACATCAAAGACCCGCTGGACGTGGGGAACCGAAAAATGAAGGTTCTCCGTCTTGCTCAGTGCCGCCCGGAACCACGATTCCTCCGTCGGATCCACACCGGTCTTCAGGCGGGAAGCGGGAACTGCCTCCAGAAGCTCCCCGCTTCTGGAAAACAGGGCGATATTCTCCACATTATCCTGGTTATTGTCGTAGAGCAGCATCATCTCCCGGTTGACGCGCTCGTTCTCCAGATCCGCATTTTTGATCACGTCGTAATACAGGGAATCGGAAAGCTTCATGATGCCGCGGAGCCACACATCCACCGAGCGGTTCACCTGGTCGATCAGGATCTGATTTTCCTCCTGCATCGTGTCGGACATCTGTTTTGACATCCGGCTGTACAATGACAGTCCGATAAAGATGCTGGCCGCAAGTGCCGTCACCGTAAAGTACACGAAGATCATATAGCGGATGCTGATCCGTTTCAGAAATCCGTTCTCGTTTTCTGGTTTCATACTGCTCTCCCCTGTTTTTATTCACCGCCCTTTAATTTCCGGGTCTGCTTCCCCTGAATTTTGTCGGTGAGACGCCGAATTTCTTTTTAAAGACGTAACTGAAGTAATTCTGCTCCTGATATCCGACCTTCGCGGCGATCACATATGTCTTGTCATCCGTCATGTTCAGAAGCTCCACCGCCTTGTTGAGCCGGACGTCCGTCAGATATCCAATGTACGTCTGTCCGGTTGCCTTCTTGAACATCGTTGAAAAATACGCCGGGCTCATATGAAGGATCCGGCAGATCTGTTCGACTGAGAGATCAGGATCCTGGTAATTTTCCATAATATACTGCTTGGCGCGTTCCATGCTCTGTCTCGTCGTGTTGTCGCGCTCCTTATTCATCGCGCCGTTGATCTTTAACGCTGCCCCGAGGAGCCATTTTGAGAACATCTCCCGGTTCATGACCTGCTGGATGATCGTAAACGGATCCGACCCCACCTTTGAATCGGCAAAAAGCTCATCCATCTCCAGATCATACTGCTGGATCAGCTGGACCAGGCAGTTTGCGACGCTCAAAATGTAAGTCTGGTATTGTCTCGCGTGGACCCTCGCGTCCGACATCCGTCCGATGATCCGCGCGGTCACTTCCCGGATCTTTTCCTCCGGCCCGAATTTGACTGCCTGGATCAGTGCTGACTCATCTTCCGAAGTGAACTGAAGTTTTCCGGTGTTCATCGGCTCCACGTCGTTGATATAGATCGTACTGCCGACACCGACGATCGCGCGGTATCCAAGCGCGTCGAGTGCTGACTGGAAAGATTCACAGATCAGTCCAAGCTCCGTCCGGCTGTGACCGATCCCGATCGTGACCGGAATCATTAAGATCTTCCGGATCTCCTTGCAGATGTCGCTCAGGATATCGATCAGTCCGGTCTGGGAGTTTGTCTCATCCACCGCGACGATCCCTGCGATCTCCGCATCCGCCGCCCCCGAGAACGAAAACAGGGAAAAGCGGCAGTAATTTTTCAGATTTTCCTCCAGGATCTGCATCACAGAGATCGGGATCAGATCCCGCTCTTCATGAAGCGGCAGGATCACCTCGCCGGAGACAGCAGAAAGCTCCACCTTGACTGCGATCGAGATCCATTTTTTCGCACTGGCCAGCGGGATATCATACTGTTCCAGGCGCTCCGCCACCGTCATCTCATCCATCTGTCGGCTCACAAGATCCTTTAAAAACTGCTCCCTGAGGATCGGCAGACTGCGCTTGTAATTTTCCCGCAGAAGACTCACATCCCGCTTCTGCTCGATCTCCTCGTCGAGACTCGCCTGGATCTTCTTTAAGATCGCCGTCAGCTCCTCCACATTCACCGGCTTTAAGATATATTCCGTCACATTTAACTTGATCGCCCGCTTCGCGTACTCGAAATCGTCATATCCGGAAAAGATCACGATCTTCATCGACGGATATTTCTGGCGGATCTTCTCCGCAAGCGTAAGACCATCCATATACGGCATCCGGATATCCGTGAGAACAACGTCCGGCTCAAGATTCTCGATCTTCTCCAAAGCATCCTCCCCGTTCTCAGCATCACCGACCACGGTAAAGCCTACCGACTGCCAGTCGATCTTTCGGATAATGCTCTTTCGCACTTCTTCCTCGTCATCCACAAGGATAATTCTGTATAAATCCATTTCCTGCTGCTCCTATCTGAACCGGCGGGATTCTTGCGCCGGGTCGTTTTCATGCCTGTTTTCATTTTACTATAGATCCGCACTGTTTGCAAATGGTTCGCTCCCTGCCAGCGCAGCCGGGATCTGTTTCTTTTTCGTTTTAGTTCAGACTGGACAGAGATCTCATGACAAGGTCAATATCCTTATTTTCCAGTTCCTGAATAATATGCAGGTATGTCTTCTGCGTTGTTGTCATACTCGAATGGCCAAGTCTTCTCGCCACACTTGCGATCGAGACACCGGTAAACAACAATAGTGAGGCATGTGTATGGCGCAGACCATGGATCGATATGACCGGGATCTTACACTTTTTGCAATGCCTGCTCAGGATATCATTTACCGTTGAATTGTACACCTTTGTTTTTGCGAAGATCGGCTGATCCTCCGGTAAATTTTTTACCAGCTCTGAGAACTGGATCACCGTCTGCCAGTCGATCTGGATCTTCCGGACAGATGATTTGTTCTTTGTCGGCTGGAATCCGCCGTCACCCTTATAATTCCATGTTTTGCTGATCGACAGTGTCTGATGGGAAAAATCAAAATCCTTCGGGGTCAGGGCAAGTGCCTCCGAAAAACGCATCCCTGTCTTTGCGACCAGAAGAATAAAATAATCCCAGTTGACCTGGTCCTTCAGATCCAGCGAAACAAGCAGCGTATGCAGGTGAACTACCCATGGTCTTAAGCCAATGGGTAGTTCACACGAGCCGTGCCGAAGAACCATTCAACCCTCTTTCGGATATAAAAAGTTCGGTGCTTTCGCTATTGATTTCAGCGGAACGGATAAATGGTATTTGACCATCATAATACTCTTTTACGCCAACCGTTGGAGTGCCGCCTGAGTACGATGTTGTTACTTCTCCGAACTTACGCTGTTCCCAAGCGTCCGTCTTTTTCGCCCATTTTCCTGTCTTTTACTGCCCGGAATGATGTCTGATCTGATCCCGCACCATCATTAATGCGTACCCAAGCAGATTTTGACCTCGCCACATAGACGGATCAAGCCGTTTTGGATCGTCCATCGCAAGTCCGATTCCCCAGATCCGGTCTTTGACGGCACATTCTGCCAAAATTGCATCCCCGGTACTCAATAATTGTTCACAAAGTTCTGAATTCTGTGAAAATTTTTCAATCAATCCTTCATATACCACCATCTGACGAATCCCGCTCCAGATTGAATCCTCATATCCGGCTACCATCCGCCCGAGTTCCTTGATCCTCGCAGCGTCCTCCGTTGCAAGGATCTGCTCCGCAATCTCATGATCCTGAAACCACACAGCCTTCCGGTACATCATAAACTGCTCCATCGATGTGAAGCAGATTCCGTCCGCAACAAATTTTGATGGATACCAGTTGCTGAAAGCTCCATACTCCTCATCCGGATTATGAAATCCTATCACATGCATCAGACCTGCCCCACTTTCCGGACTGCAAGCTCCAGTTCCAGGTCATGCAGTCCATAGTACGCCTTTTCCAGGAAGTCCAGAGGGATCTTTTTCACTAACTCCGCACTCGGGATATTATAATACGCATAAAATTCCCCGATCCAGTCCGGCATAAATCCACCGATCGACTTTCCCGGCTTCATCCGGTACTGTTCTGTCTCCGTAAAATAATCCCAGAGTTCTCTGGCATCCATGGTATTGACATATGCCTTCGCCTCGTCGATACTCTTTCGTGTTTTACTGGACATATACGTCTTAATAAAGTCTCCTGTATCTTTGTCTGGAAACGACTGTGCAACAAAATCAAACAATTTTCCCTGATTTTCCACTACATCTTCCAGATATGCATCGGAATATGCCCTCATATCCATCACCTCTCAAGCAGCGTACTAAATACGTTTGTTACCGTATTTGCATCCGAATTTACCAGATCCCGCATCTTTTTTCGTGCCATGATATCTCTTGCGTTATATCGGTCATTAAACTCTGTGTACTCGACGGTTTCCAGCTCATCTTTTAATTCATGCAGTCCGCCATATGCCCGTTCTGTCTTGATACAGTATTGGATTCCGAGACCGCCGAGGGATAACGGTTCTTCCAGAATATCAACATCGATATTGTCACGCACAAACTCTTTCGCGATGTAAAAGTAGGACGCATTCGCTCGCCAGCCTTTGATCACGTCGTACGTTTCCGTGTCGATTCCATATTTATCAATGAACTTTGATGCCAGCATCCGGTAACGTTTGGAATCCGCCGCATCCCTGTGTTTCATCAGCTCAGCCAGCCATGCGAAAACATTTTTTTCCTGAAAATCCAGAATTTTCAGTCCATCGCACTCCAGTTCGTACTTGTGGACCCAGCCGTTTTTCTCATTTGGTCTGCACACTGCCCATTCTTTTGCCAGTTCGATGTTCTCTGTCAGATAAAATGCCCGTCGGTAATCATGTTTATCATCTCCACCACCAAACTTCGGGGTCACGATCCGGTCCGGAGTGCCATGGTACAATGTAATTTTCTTCATTTTTCACAGCTCCTCCCTAAACAAACATCTTTTCCAACATCGATTTCTTGATTTTTTGCAGTTTTTCGAGCTTACGCTGATGAAGGGTGATAAGGTGGTCAAGACTACGAAAAACCTTAGTTAATTTTTCCTGTTCCGCAACTGACGGAAACATTACACTAACTTTCACAAATGAATCCCAATATAATCTTTTTCGAAAATCAGTCA
>ENA-UERN01002108-UERN01002108.1-human-gut-metagenome-genome-assembly--contig:-NODE-2108-length-16419-cov-2.971117_pt1 | contig 16419 bp, 17 predicted proteins | sample MGYA00242950_ERZ507950 | MGnify/ENA primary metagenome ERZ507950 (study PRJEB26167, sample SAMN06115515) | human gut metagenome | host: Homo sapiens | place: China:Ningxia | collected 2014-11-26...
GAGGAACACCATGGAAGAACGCTATGGGGCCTTTACGCAGCGCATCGCCCGCATCAGCCGCTGCATCCGCCGCCTGAAGGCGGAGGAAATGGCGCGCTTCGGTCTGAAGGGCCCACATGTCTCGTGCCTGTACTATCTCGGGCTGGACGGCCCCCTGACGGCGGCGGAGCTTTCCGAGCGCTGCGATGAGGACAAGGCCGCCGTCTCGCGGACACTGGAATTTCTGCTGCAAAACGGCTATGTGACCACGGAGGCCGTATCGCGCCGCTATCGTAGTCCCCTGTATCTGACGGACCGTGGGCGCGAGGTCTTCGCCGCCCTGCAGGCACGCATTGCCTCGATGGAGGACGCTGCCAGCATGGGCCTGACAGAGGAGCAGCGGAGCAAAATGTATGCCGCACTGAAATTGATCTGCGGCAATCTGGAGCGGCTGTGCGCCGCAGAACAGGAGGATACCCTATGAAACCCGTCCGCATTCTTGTCGACTCGACCGTCGATCTGCCGGAGCGCTGCCGCGCACAGGTGCGCGCCGTTCCGCTGACGGTGCATTTCGGAGACGAAGAGCTTATTGATGGCGTTACCATCGACCGCAGGCGCTTTTATGAGCGGCTGATCGAGTCCGACGTGCTGCCCACGACGAGTCAGGCCACTCCGGCGGCCTTTGTCAAAGAATTTGAGGCCGTCCGGCAGGCCGGAGAGAGCGCTGTAGTCATCACCATCTCTGCCGAGCTGTCCGGGACCTATCAGAGCGCCTGCATCGCCGCGGCAGACTATGAGGATATCTATGTTGTTGACAGCCGCAGCGCCGCCATCGGATCCGGCATTCTGGCAGAGCTGGCGCTGGAATGGGCGGCGGACGGCATAGCCGCCGCCGAGCTTGCCGGGCTGCTGACGAAAAAGCGGGACGACATCTGCCTGCTCGGCCTGCTCGATACGCTGGAGTATCTCCGCCGCGGCGGGCGCATCTCACGCACGGCGGCGCTCGCGGGCGGGCTGCTCGGCATCAAGCCGGTCGTTACGCTGGAAAACGGGGCCGTGACCATGATCGGCAAGGCGCGCGGCTCGAAGCAGGGCAACAACCTGCTTGTGCAGAAGGTACGCGAGAGCGGCGGCATCGACTTTTCCCTGCCGATCCTGCTCGGCTACACCGGCCTGAGCGATGCCCTGCTGCAGAAATATGTGGCGGACAGCGCGGCGCTCTGGCGCGATCACTGCGGCAGTCTGGAGCAGACGCTGCTGTGCAGTGTGATCGGCACACATACGGGGCCGGGTGTCGTAGCGGTCGCGTTCTTCAAGAACGGTGTTTGAGTGCAGTCAATTTATAACAAACTGACATGCTTTTGTACAATTGACGTCAATACGGCGTATGTAAAATTTGAAACGTTTCATGCAGTTCGGTTTTGGGCAGGCTACATGGAATTATTTCAAAATATTTTGCAAAATCCTGTTTACAAACGGAACATAGTATGATATATTGAGCATGTAAGCAGGAATCATGGATTCTTCCACACAGAGCTGAATTTCCTGTTACAGGAATCGGCCGTTGGCAGGCGGCTGAAATTTAAAAAGAAAGTTGGGAAAGTTATGCCTCAGTTTGTACAGTCCGAACAGCAGCGTGAACTGATCAGTTCTCTCGTCCAGGAGCTTCCCGCCTACCGCAAGAAGATGCGGATGTCTCAGGCAGAGCTCGGTGATGCCGTCGGCAAGAGCCGTCAGAAGATCTCCGAGATGGAGCGCGGCTCTGCTCCCCTCGGTTGGGACACCTATCTGGCTATCCTCATGGTTCTGGGCGCTCATGGCGTTCTGGAGCCGCGTGGCCGTGATGCCGAGCGTCTTGCCGCTACCGGTCGCCTCATCGGTGGTCGCATCCGCTTCTGATTTCTGAAAACGGGATAGAACGCAAATGCATGTAAAGGTCCGCTGTTATGCCTGACAGCGGACCTTTTTGCAGCTTGAACGGGGCTGCACCATTCGCAGCGAAAAAATTTTTCGCATTCCTGTAAGATTTTCTCTCCGGCGCGGTCTTATTGGCAGAAAGGAGGTGGCGCCGTGTCAGAGCTTGCGGAGATCTACCGCATATATTTTGATGATGTCTACCGCTATCTGCTTGCCCTTTCTCACGATGCCCAGCTTGCCGAAGAGCTGACGAGCGAAACATTCTGCCGCGCTATGCGCGCGCTTCCCGGCTTCCGCGGGGCCTGCGATATCCGCGTCTGGCTCTGCCAGATCGCGAAGAACTGCTTCTATACCGAGCAGAAGCGCATGGGCCGCATCGAGCTGCTGGATGACGGGAAAATGGAAGCACTCCCCGCTTCCGCCCCGAGTCTGGAGGAGCAGCTCACGGACCGGGACGATGCCTCACGCATCCGGGCCGCGCTCCACAGCGCGCCGGAGCCGTATAAGGAGGTCTTCCTCTGGCGGGCGCTCGGCGGTCTGAGCTTCAGGACCATTGGGCAGCTTTTCGGCAAATCGGAAAACTGGGCGTGCGTGACCTATCATCGCGCCAAAACCATCATCCGAAAAAACATGGAGGGATCAACATGAATCAGGAATGCAGCATTGTGCGGGACCTTCTCCCGCTGTATGCCGAGCGGCTTACGAGTCCGGAGACCGCTGCCTTTGTAGAAAAGCACCTGCGCACCTGCGCGGACTGCCGCGCCGCCCTGCAGGAGACACAGGCCCCGCCTGCCCTGCAGCCCGCTCTGGACGCCGTGCCCCTGCAGCATTTGCAGAAAAGGCTGGCGCGCAAGCGCCTGCAAATCATCGTGATGACGGCTCTGTTTGTCCTGACGGCCGTGATATCCGCAGCCGGCATTTTGAATGCTCCGATCTATTTCCCCTATACGGGCGATCTTGTGCAGGTGACGGAGGATGCGGGAGCGCTGGAGCTTACGTTCCGTGCTGATGTCGCCAACGTCTCGACGGAGCGCTTTGTCGATCCGGACGATCCGTTGCGCGAGATCTGCCTTGTGGAGGCCTGGTCGACGCTCTGGGAGCGCTGGTTCTCCGGCCCGCATACACAGGCCGCCCGGCTCGAGGCGGAGGGCGGTAAGCCGCTCACCGTTCTCTATAGCGAAAACGACGGCACGGAGGCCGTTTATCTCGCGGGAAAGCCGATGGCCTCCGGCGGCATGATCGCCCTGCCGTCCCTGACGCTCAATTACTATGCCTTTGTAGCCCTGATCGTTCTGGCAGCCGCTGTGCTCGTCCGTATTTTTGTCCGGAAGAAGCCGCGTGCCTGCGTCTGGACGGAGCGCGTGATCCTGCTGCCGGTCGCCTATCTGCTGGCGCACGTCATCCTTCTGGGGCTCACTGCCACGACCTATTCTCTGCCGCATGATTTTGTCTTTGTGTTCTGCGCGGCGCTGCTGCTGTACTGCGCGCTGCTGCTCCTGCACGGGCTGATCCGCGACGCGCTCGAGCGCAGAAAGCGCGCCTGATACCCGCTCAGCGGCGCCCAGGAAGCGCTGCTGCAGAAGTATCAAAATACAAATATGTAAAGGACCGCTGCGGCGACGCAGCGGTCCTGGCTTGTTTATTCGCGATAGCCCTTCATCATTTCCTGAAACAGCTCATACGTCGACGGCGGCGTATAGGTGATGGCGTTTGCACCTGCCTCGATGGTGCGCAGGATACTCTCGCCGGTCTTGCCGCCCGTTGCGATGATGGGCACGTCCGGCAGGGCCTTGCGGGCCTCCCGTACCAGCTCCGGCGTCTGCGCAGCGGCTGCGATGTTCAGAATGGAGGCTCCGGCCTCGATGCGCGCCTCGAAGTCCGTGTCGAATTTTGTCACGGTGATGACGGTCGGGATATCGATCACGCCGGAGACCGCACGGAGATTCAGATTGTTGATCGGCGCATTGAGCACAACGCCCATCGCGCCCTGCGATTCGACGTCGCGCGCAAGCTGCACCGTGCGCAGGCCGCGCGTCGTGCCGCCGCCGACGCCGCAGAATACGGGGACATAGGAATATTTGATGATCGCGTCGCTGATGGCCTGCTGCGGTGTGAATAGATAGACGGCAAATACAGCATCCGCGTCACAGTTCCGGATAATGGCCAGATCGGTCGTGAATACGAAGCTCTTCAGCCTGCGGCCGTTGACGATGATGCCGCTTGCTTGATAGATCTCCTGCGGCATACGCAGAATGTGGCGCAGGCGGCTGTCGATGTTGGGGGGCTGCTTTTCCATACAAGAGTCCTCCTGTCTCTTTTTTGCCAGTATACCACGAAATTATGAATACTTTGAGAACAAATCATTTCCGTTCTGCCTTACTCTGCTGCGGAAAGCGCACGGCGCAGAAAATCGCGGTAGGCTTCCGCCGCCGACGCCGGGAACACGATCTCCGCCCGGCCGCCGAAGCCTGCGAGCCAGCCGAGGAACGTCGGTGAAACGGAGATATCTGCCTGAAAGACAAAGTGGTCCGGCCCGTCCGGCACGAGCAGGCGGTCACGGCCGAAGCGGTCGAGCACAACGCCTGCCAGCGAGTTTTCAAACCGCAGCTTCATGCGGCACTGCTCCCCGCGGAACATGCCGAACACCTGCTGGGAATAGACGGCCGGGTCAAAGGAGCGCGTCTCGTCGTTGCTCTCGCGCGGGACGCCCGTCGCCGTGATCTCCGTCATCTTGTCCACGCGGTAGTGCGTCAGGCCGTGCGGCGCGCCGTAGGCCACGAGATAATAGTTCTCGTCCTCCCAGCACAGCGCGATGGGGCTTGCCTCATAGGTCTTCGGCCGGAAGCGGCGCCGGCCCTGCAGATCCCAGTCAAAATAGCGGAACGTGATGCGGCTGTTCCCGGCGATGGCCGCATGCAGCGTATCGACATTGCGGCAGACGTCCTCGCTGCCGCTTTTGGCGCGGCCGGTAACGACGACCTCGCGCCGCAGCAGCTCCGCTTCGTGCGCGCTCGAGAGGGCGGCGAGCTTGCGGATCAGGGCCATGGACTCCTTTTCGGAGAGGAACCGCGCTGCCTGCACGGCGTCGACGAGCAGCTTCAGCTCTGAAAGGGCGAAATCACGCTCCGGCACATAATAGCCGCCGTTTTTGCCGCTGACCTTGCGAATTTCCATGCCGTAATCGCGCAGGGTGTCCAGATCATCATAGACGCTTTTGCGCTCCGCACGGATGCCCTCGCCCTCCAGCGCGGCAAGAATCTGCTGCATGGACACCGGGTGCTGCTCGTCCGTGTGGCTGCGCAGATAATCGCGAAGGATGAGGAGCTTCAGCTTCTGCCGTTCCGATTTTGCCATGGTACTCTCACCTCTGCTGTCAACATACCACACCGGCGCCATAAATTGCAAGCCCCGTTTTGGGAAATGGAAAAAAATTTCCCGCAGGACTTCTCTGCTTGACGATTCCGCCGCTTCGTGGTATCCTAGAATAGAATATCATGACACGAGGATACGCTATGAATCTGAATCGCAATGAAAAATATGTCGAATGGGGTCTCACGGCCTTTCTTGTGATTGTCGCCGCCGGACTGTTCTGGCTCGTTTTCTCCAACCTGCGCGGCTTTTATGATCTGATCGTCGAATTCCTCAACATCATCGCCGCTCTGCTCTACGGCTGCCTGTTTGCCTATCTGATGAATCCCGTTATGAAGGTCACGCAGCGGATCATGGACAAGCTGCTTGCCAAACGGAACCTCAGCGATCGGATGGCCGCGCGCATCAGCAAGATCACCGGGATCTGCGCTGCCGTGCTTGTGTTCTGCCTTGCGGTCTATGCACTCATCGCTCTTATCGTGCCGAACCTGATCGCAAGCATCGAGGAGCTGCTGCAGCCCGAAAAGCTCGAAAGCTATTATGCGACCATCAGCAAGTGGTTCCGCGGCATTTTCACGAACAGTGACATCCAGTCCTTCCTGGAAAAAACCGTCGGCGACCCGCTGGAGATGGTCATCGGCTGGCTGAAGAAGCTCGATTACAGCGTGATTGTCACGAGCCTGACGAGCTCGGTCTACAGCGTTGTGATGGTCATCTTCAATATCCTGCTCGGCATCGTCGCGGCCGTATATATCCTGATCTTTAAGGAAGAACTCTGTGCGCAGGCCAAGAAGGTCACCGTGGCGGTCTTCAGTCGCCAGCATGCCGATCGCCTGCTGGAGTTGGCCCGCCGGACGAACAGCATCTTCGGCGGCTATGTTATGGGCAAGATCATCGACGCCGTGCTCGTCGGCGTCATCACCTACTTCGGCGTGCTGTTCATGGGCATGCCCTATGCGGCGCTCATCGGCACGATCGTCGGCGTGACGAACATCATTCCCTTCTTTGGCCCCTTCCTTGGCGCGGTGCCCTCGGCCCTGCTCCTGATGATCGACAAGCCCGTCAACGCCCTGTATTTCTGCATTTTCATTCTCATTCTGCAGCAGGTCGACGGCAACATCATCGAAAACCGCATTCTGGGTGAAAAGCTCGGCATTTCGGACTTCTGGGTGCTCGTTGCCATTCTGGTCTTCGGCGGTATCTTCGGCTTTGCCGGGATGCTTCTTGGCGTGCCGGTCTTTGCCGTGCTCTACACCGTCATCGGTGACCGCGTCAACAAGCGCCTTGCCCGTAAGCGCCATCCCCTGCAGACGAGCCTGTACTATACGATCCGCACCGTGGACGACCTGCCGCCGGTGACGGAGCCGAGCTACACGAGCGCTGCCGAGGAGCCTGCCTACGAAACACAGATCGACCCGGACGACGATATGGAGATCGACGATCCGGATTATGACGATATCCCCGGCTGAGCCGGAAAGGAGGAATCCATGGACGCATTTTTTGCCTCTGCCGCCGAATACTTTCAGGGAAGCGGCTCCGGCTTTGTCTCGGTGTTCTGCACCGTGTGGCGCTACCTTGCGCCGGTGCTGGCTGTGCTGCTGCTGTGGCGCTGTGCCCGGCCGCTGCTGAAATTCCGGCGGGAGCCGGAGACGTGGGCATGGCTCGTCATGCCGGACGGCAATCAGCTCCCTCTGACACACTGGGAGAATATCCTCGGCCGCGCGAAGGGCTGCGACATCGTCGTGGACTTCCCGACCGTTTCGCGCACGCACGCTGTCCTGACGCGCTATGATGATGGCAGCTGGTCCATTACAGATATCGGCTCACGCGGCGCAGTCACGCTCAACGGCGAGCCGGTCCAGATGGCTGCCGTAAACTACGGCGATACCATCTCGCTCGGCGGCGTGGACATGGTGCTTGCACCCGTCACGCAGTCCGAGCTCGAGGAGCAGCTGGCCAGCCGCACGCGCCCGGCCCATCAGTCCTCCCCTGCGCTGACCCTGTTTCTGCTGACGGTCTTCCAGCTCCTGACGACGCTGCAGCTCTGGATGGGCGCGGAGGCCGAAACGGCCCAAACGGTCGTGCTGAGCTTCCTCGGCCTGCTGGCCGTGGGCTGGCTGCTGTTTGCCGTGCTGCGTATGATGCACCGCAGCGGCTACGAGGTGGAAACGCTGGCCTTTTTCCTCAGTACGCTCGGCTTTGCCGTCATCGCCTCGGATAACCCAGCCAATCTTACAAAGCAGCTCATCTGCCTGCTCGGCGGCATCGTGATCTATCTGATCATCGGCTGGTCGCTGCGCGACCTGTCCCGCGCGAAGAAATTTCGCTATCTGGCCGCCGTCGGCGGCATGCTCCTGCTGCTCGTCAATCTGGTGTTCGGGCAGGAGAACAACGGCGCGCGCAACTGGATCTCGCTTGGCGGCATCTCGTTCCAGCCGTCCGAGCTGGTCAAGCTCTGCTTCCTCTATGTCGGTGCATCCACGATGGACCGCATCGTAACGAGGCGGAACCTGTTCCTGTTCATTGTCTATTCCGCCGCCATCTGCGGCTGCCTTGCCCTGATGAACGACTTCGGCACGGCGCTCATCTTCTTCGTCGCGTTCCTCGTCATCGCCTTCCTGCGCTCCGGCAGCTTCGCCACGGTCACGCTGGCCTGCGCGGCCACGGGCTTTGCAGGTGTTCTGGCCGTTCGCTTCCGGCCGCATATCCTGCGCCGCTTTGCAACATGGGGCCATGCGTGGGAATATGCCTCTGCAGGCGGCTACCAGCAGACGCGCGCGATGATGTGCATCGCCTCCGGCGGCCTGTTCGGCCTCGGCGCGGGCAACGGCTGGCTCAAATATGTCTTTGCGGCGGATACGGACCTCGTTTTTGCTTTCCTCTGTGAGGAATGGGGCCTGATCATCGGCCTAAGCGCCGTTGCGGTCATCGTGATTCTTGCGGTGTTTACCGTCCGCTCGGCCAAGGTCGGCCGCAGCAGCTTCTATACCATTGCTGCCTGCGCCGCCGTGACGATCCTGACGATCCAGACCATTCTGAACGTGTTCGGCACGATGGACCTGCTCCCGCTGACCGGCGTGACGTTCCCGTTCCTTTCCAACGGCGGCTCGAGCATGCTGGCCTCGTGGGGCCTGATCGCCTTCCTCAAGGCGGCGGACACGCGCCAGAACGCCAGCTTCGCGGTCCGCACCGCAAAGGCAGAGGAGGTGGAGCCGCTTGAATAAGCTCGCAAAACGCGCGTGGTTCGCACTTGCGCTGGCGGGTGTGCTTTTGCTCGGCATGGGCGTGATCGTGGTGCGTTACTTCATCGATTCGCCGGACTGGGTCACGTTCCAGAACAGCCCCCATGTCTATACGGACGGCGTTATGAACAGCGGCAAGATCGTCGACCGCGGCGGCACCGTCGTGCTCGATGCCACGAACGGCAAGTCCTATGCCGACAGTGCCTCGCTGCGCCGCAGCATGCTGCACCTGCTCGGCGACCGTGAGGGCAATATCACGCCGTTCCTGCTGCAGGAATACGGTTCGGAGCTTGTCGGCTTCGACCGCATCAACGGCACCTATTCCACCGGCAAGCGCGAGGGTCAAATGGCGTTGACCGTAAGCGCAGACGTGCAGCGCACGGCGCTGGCCGCGCTCGACGGGCGCAAGGGCACCGTCGGCGTCTATAACTACAAGACGGGCGAGATCCTCTGCGCTGTCTCCTCCCCAACCTACGACCCGGACGATGTGCCGGACGTGGAGGGCAACCCCGAGACCTATGAGGGCGTGTATGTCAACCGCTTCCTGCATGCCACCTATACGCCCGGATCCGTCTTCAAGCTCGTTACGGCTGCGGCCGCGCTCGACGAGATCCCGGATATCCTCTCCCGCACGTTCACCTGCGAGGGCAGCGCCGTCATCGGCGGCGAGACGATCCAGTGCAACGGCGTGCACGGCACACTGAATTTTGTGGAAGCGCTGGCCCACTCCTGCAACGTCGTTTTCGGCGAGATCGCAGCGGAGCTCGGCCCAAAGACGCTGATGCGCTATGCCGAGCAGGTCGGCGTCACGCGCCGCTACAGCTTTGACGGCACGACGACGGCCGCCGGAAGCTTTGATGTCTCCAATGCGGCGGAATCCGAGCTGGCATGGGCCGGCATCGGCCAGTATACGGACCAGATCAATCCCTGTCAGTATATGACCTATATGGGCGCGATCGCAAACGGCGGCTCCGCCGCGGAGCCATTCCTCGTAAAGGAGGTCACCTACGGTGATTCGGTCAAGTACAAGGCCTCCACAAGCTCCACTGGGCGTCTGCTCAACAGCACGACGGCTGGCCGCCTTGCGGACATGATGCACAATGCCGTCGTCAACGTCTACGGCGAGTGGAACTTCGCCGGACTTTACGCAGGCGGAAAGTCCGGCACGGCGGAAAACGGCGGCGGAAAGGCTGCCAACGCCGTCTTTGCAGGCTTCCTGCAGGACAGCGACTATCCCCTCGCCTTCATCGTCGTGGTCGAGGAGGGCGGCGGCGGCGCGTCGGTCTGCACGCCGATTCTCAGCCAGGTGCTCAGCGCCTGTGTGGTCGCCATGGATGCCGATTAAGCAAAAAAGCTCCGCAGGATGGGTAAATTCCCATCCTGCGGATTTTTTATACATTTTCGTTCATCCGGCGGGACAGCTCACCGAGGTGCTTGGAAAGATAGATGAGCTCCGGCGAGAGCTTCGTCAGCCTCCCGTTCTCCACGACGTAATTTTCGATCGTCACGGCGGAGAGGTCCATCATCCGCCGCAGCTCGTTCTGGATGTAGTGCATCTGCACGCAGTGCGGCGAGCGGTCGACCGTCGCAAAGCGCAGCGTGCGGATCTTGCCGGTGTAGAGCATGGCGCTGATCTTCGTGATGGCCATATTGATATGCGTCTGTTCGAGGCACAGCTCAAACACATGGCCGGACGATGCGCACAGCTGCGCAAAGCCCTCCGGCTCCATGTCCGGCAGGCAGCTGCCGACGATCAGCACCGATTCGCCGACGTCATAGACGTTTGTTTTCATCAGCTCTTTCATGATTTTCTCTCTCCCTTAATCCAAAACATCAAACAGTGCGCCGTCCAGCATCAGCACATCGTCCATGGGAATGTCCGTTCCGTCCAGAAGGCGGATGCGGCGTGCAATGAGATCGATCTGCTTCACGATCCCGCTGACGGTCTCATAGGCTCCGCCGGATTTCCGTTCATCCGGCCGGAACCGGGTCAGGCGGACCTCCGGCCGTTCCCCCAGATGCTCCAGCAGCAGGCGGAAGCGCCGATCCAGCGAGGCCAGCTCCGCTTCTGCGGGGTCGATCCGCTCCTGCGTGAGGCGTGCGTTTTCCCGGATGGCCGCGTCGTAGCCGGTCAGGGCAGCAAACGGCGCGAACTGCGCCGCGCGGTCGGCCATTGGCATGGGCGGGTGCTTTTTAGAGACATGGTGCGGCAGGTGCAGGATCGCGTCATATTTTCCGGTCATGTATTCCTCCTCATGCCTTGTGCCCGCCGATCCTGGCGTTTCGCTCGCGGGCCGTTGCGCCCTCCTCCAGACTCATGCCCTTGAGAATGGCATTTTTGCCGAATTTCTTTTTAATGGCAAGCGTCGCCTCCTGCAGCTTCTTCTCGCGCGCCAGCGCCGCCTGCTCCGCCTCGCGCCGGGCGTCCACGGCGGCAAGATCGGTGAACAGGTCCAGCTGCTCCATCTCCTCCGGCTGCGCCTCGTCCTCCGGGACGATGTGCGCAGCGACGAGATACATGCGCCGGACGAGCAGCCCGCCGTCCACGATGCGGTCAAACAGGGCGGAGGCCGCTTCCATGATCCGCCGTGTGGAGGACGACGGTGCGTCGAGCTTCTGCGCGCCATGCGCGGCCTTCGGCACGCGCCGCCCGTAGCGGTCCTGCTCCACCGGGCCGGAATAGGCTGCGCGGCGGGCGGGGGCCGTCAGATTTTCAATGTCATAGCCGACTGTCAGCACGACCTGGTCCGTCACGAGGCCCTTTTCCACCAGCTCCAGCGAGAGCTGATCCGCCATTTCCCGCAAAACGAGCCGCGCCTTTGCCGCCTCATAGGGGCAGCTCAGCACCTGACCGGAGCTCAGGCTGTTCTCGGACGGGCGGTAGGCCTTGATGGACGGGACGGTGCAGGGCTCCCAGCCCCACGCGTGGTCGATGAGCAGCTCCGCATTCTTGCCGAACAGGCGGTAGAGCAGCTCCTCATTCTGCTCGGAGCAAAGCGCGACGTCCCCCATCGTGAACATGCCGTGCGCCTCGAGCCTGCGGGCGATGCCGCGGCCGACGCGCCAGAAGTCTGTCAGCGGCCGGTGCGTCCAGAGCTCCCTGCGGAATTTCGTTTCATCGAGCTCTGCGATGCGCACGCCGTTTTCATCGGGCGGGATGTGCTTTGCCACGATGTCCATGGCGACCTTGGCGAGGAACAGGTTCGTCCCGATGCCGGCCGTCGCCGTGATGCCGGTCGTTTCGAGCACGTCGCGGATGATGGTCTGCGCCAGCTCATGGGCGGTGCAGTCATAAGGATAGTCCGTCACATCGAGGAAGACCTCGTCGATGGAATAGACGACGATGTCTTCCGGTGCGATATATTTTCGGTAAATTTCGTAGATGCGCGTACTGTATTCCATATAATAGGCCATGCGCGGCGGTGCGATCACGAAATCCACCGCCAGCGCAGGGTCGCGCTGCAGCGCGGAAAACTGATGCGAGCTGCCGGTCAGCGTTCTGCCCGGCGCGCGCGCCTGCCGCCAGGCGTTGACCTCGCGGACGCGCTGCCGCACCTCGAACAGCCGCCCGCGGCCGGAGATGCCATAGCTCTTGAGTGTCGGCGTGACGGCAAGGCAGATCGTCTTGTCCGTCCGCGACTCATCCGCCACAACGAGATTCGTGTTCAGCGGATCCAGCCCCCGCTCGCGGCACTCGACGGAGGCGTAAAACGATTTGAGATCAATGGCAAGATAGGTGCGCTGCTTCATCGTTTCCTCCCCGTCGTTTTCTGCTATTTTACCATATCGGCAAAGAGATTACAACACCAGCACAAAGAGCCGGGGCGTTTTCGCCCCGGCCCAATTAGTGTTGCTGTTCAATTCTCCTCCAGCAGGCCGAAGCCCGCCACGGCCGAGGCCGGGAGCGAGAAGACGATGGCGCCTGCGTCACTGTCCGGTCCTGCCTTGCGCAGAATGGAGCGCATGATCTCGGCCTTCTGCTCCGCCGCAGAGACAATAAGAATGACCTCCTTCTCCGCCGCGATGGAGATGTTGTAGAATTTCGGCGCGCCCTTTGCGCCGGTCCCCTTGCCGTGCAGGACCGTGCCGCCTCTGGCCCCGGCTGCGCGTGCCGCGTTCATCACGGCGTCCGTGCCGCCCTCGTTTGCAATGGCGATGATCAGCTCATAGGCGCAGCTCAGGTCCGGTGTGTATTTCGGGCTTCTCCCGCCGTTCAGATATGCCACCGTATTTCCTCCTCCTACACTTTTGATCGGCACGGCGATGACGATGCCGTGCCCCGGCACGCCGATGTGCAGCCGCCGCTTCTGCGCGGCGATCAGCGCTGCCGTCTTTTCCGCGTCGGCGATCGTCAGTACAACGCGGCGTTCATTCGATTCAATGCCGAGCAGGTCGAGCATGCTCTGCACGGCCGTCCCGCGCCCATGGAGCGTGACGGTCAGCGGCAGGCCAAGCTCCCCGCACAGGTCCGTGAGGATCTCGAGCCGCTCCGGCGCGATGATGGAGATCACATAATTCATGCCGCATCCTCCCAAAGCTCCACAATATCGAAGTCGCCGTAGTGCTCCGGGGCCACGGCTGCGCGCTTTGCCCGGCGCTCATAGAGGAAGCCGACGGCCTGAATGGACAGCAGAGGCATCATTGCGACAAGGGCTACTACGCCGAAGGCGTCGCGCAGGATGTTGCCGCCGAGCGCGCTGCTTGCGCCCATGACGAACTGGAGCATGAATGTTGCCGTCATTGGGCCGGAGGCCACGCCGCCGGAGTCGAAGGCGATGGCCGTGTAGATGTCCGGCACGAAGAACGACAGCGCCAGCGCAATACCGTAGCCGGGCACGAGGAACCACAGAATGGAGATGCCGGTCAGCACGCGCAGCATGGAAAGTCCCATGGCCAGCGCAATGGCGACGGAGAGGCTGCGCTGGATGACCTTGCCGGGGATCGCGCCTGCGCTGACGCTCTCGATCTGCTTTTCCAGCACACCGACGGCAGGCTCGGCCGAGATAATGAACCAGCCAAGCACCATGGCGAGCGGAACGAGCAGCCAGTCGTGCACGGCCAGCTCTGCGCCCAGCTCCGCGCCGAGCGGCGAAAAGCCGACGTTCACGCCGGTGAGGAACAGGACAAGGCCAACATAGGTATAGAGAATGCCGATAAGAATCTTGGCAAGGCTGCGGCCCGGCAGGCGCAGCAGCGTGAGCTGAAACAGAAAGAAGATTGCCACGATCGGCAGCATGGAGATCGCCATTTCCTTGAGATAGAGCGGAACGGAGGCGAGGAACGCGCCGCCGATGGCAGTTGAGCTGCCGAATGAGGCCGAGCTGAGGTCGGCAACGGCGTCGCTGCCCTGATAGAAAAAGCCCAGGATCAGCACCGCGAGGATCGGCCCGACGGAGCACAGCGCCACAAGGCCGAAGCTGTCAGCCTCCGCGCGGCGGTCGCTTCGGATATTCGATACGCCGAGGCCCATGGCGAGGATGAACGGCACGGTCATTGGACCGGTCGTTACGCCGCCGGAGTCAAAGGCGATTCCGAGAAAATCGGGGTCTGAAAAGGCGGCCAGCAGGAAGATGAGCGCATAGCAGCCGATCAGCAGCCAGCGCAGGTTCGCGCCCGTGACGATGCGCAGCATGCACACGGCCATAAACAGGCCGACGCCCACGCCGACCGTCAGCAGAAGTACCGTGCTGCTGATGTGCGGCACCGTTTCCGCCAGCACCTGCAGGTCCGGTTCGGCCACGGTGATGGCAAAGCCGAGTGCAAAGCTCACGCCGAGGATGAGCGGCAGATTCTTTGTGCGCGTCAGTGCCGTGCCGATCTTGGTGCCGATGGGCGTCATGGACTGCTCCGCGCCGAGTGAGAACAGGCCCATGCCGACAACCAGCATCACGCCGCCGATGAGAAAGCTCAGGAGCAGGTCCGGCTTCATCGGCGCTGCAGTCAGACACAGCAGAACGACGATCAGAACGATCGGCAGCACGCAGTGTGCCGATTCGGCGACCTTTTCTCGCACGGCAGAGCGGTCCTCCCGCCAGTCGATGGGTCTTTTCAAACGGTTCCTCCCTTCTCGAGCAGCTTGCGCTGCAGTCGGACATATTCCGCCGCCTCCTCCGGGCTGAGCGCCGACAGAAGGCCGGAGACCTCATCCAGCACCGCGCTCAGCCGCTCCCGGATGCATGCAGCGCCGGCTTCCGTGAGGACGACGTCCACACGGCGCACATCGGCGGCATCCGGTGTGCGGACGATCCAGCCCTTGGCCTCCAGATGCTTCAGCAGGGCGGCGATGCGCGCGGAGCTGGCATACAGAGAGCGGCTCAGCTCGGACGGCCCGGCCGTTCCGCCATGGCGCAGAAGGAAGTGCAGGACAAAATATTCGCCGCCGGACAGCTCGTCCAGCCCGCGGACGGCAGGAAGATGGTGCAGCGCCGTCCGGAACGACAGCAGCTCGGCTGCAAGTGCGGAATAGTCCATGGTCTTTGTTGGTTCTCCTTATATTGCTAACACTATTAGCAATATAATACCATACAAAACCCGAAAAGGCAAGCCTTTTTCACCGCTGCAGCGACATTTGACTTTCCTCTGCCCATATGGTATACTAGCAGAGAAGAACCGGAGAATATATCGGTGGAGGAGGCCTTCCATGAAAAAATGCTTGCTTGCCCTTGCGCTGCTTTTTGCTGTCCTGCTGAGTGGCTGCGCCATCGTGCAGACGACGGATCTGGCCGATTACGGCAACACCGGCGGCGAGACCTGGCACGGCAGCGCCGTTTTTGACCTGCTCTCCAACCTGACCTCTACCGGCGATGCGGACGGTACGCAGAGCGCTGCGCCGCCGCGCATGCAGGAGCTCTTCCCGATCTTCCCGCCCGATGCGCTGCTGCAGCGTGCGCAGGACCGGGATTACCACCACCTCTATCGCTATACGCTCCTGCAGGACGAGCTGTTCACGCGCCTGTCCTGCCGCTATTCCGCCGCGGACTATCAGGCGGAGGTCGATCGCCTCGCGGCGCTCGGCGCAACCTATGACACGACGCTCTTCCGCCTGCCCGCCTATATCTGGATGCTCCACGACACGGACAACTCCGAATATGTCCTGCTGGAGGAATCCACGCGCACGATCCACTACATTGCCTGCCAGACGGACGAGCTGGCTGCCCTTGCCATGCCCGAGGGCTGGTATCCCGGCGAGTCGCTCCGGGCCGTCCGCATCGCGCCGCCCGAGGGAAAGGAGAATGCATCATGACCTGCCCGCAGTGCGGCACCGAGAATGCCGCTGACGCCCGCCTCTGCCGCCATTGCGGCGCAACGCTGCCGGAAGGCCCGCAGCCCGTTCCCCTGCGCCTGCAGCATGTGGCTGCATCCCGCCTGTGTCTGCTCACGGCGACGGTCTCCACGGCGGGCCTCGTCCTGCTTCTGCTGCTGACACTGCTGTTCCCCGCCATGCAGCACGGCTTCCACGAGCTTGCCGCTTCTGTCGGCGTTCTCCTGCCGAAGGACGGCCGCCTGTTCGGCGGCGCGGCGTTTTTCTTCTTCCTGCCGTCCGCTGCCCTGTGCGCCGGTCTGTGGCTGGCATGGCGCGCGGCGCGGAAGGAAGAGCCTGTTCCGCTGACGGCCTATCGCGCGTTTCGTGCGGCTGCCTGGATGGAATTCGTGCTACTGACGGTCCTGTGCCTGCCGCTGCACCTATATCTCTTCCCCTTCCACCTGCCGGACTTTGCGCGGTCGCGCGTGCTGAGCGGCTATATCGGTCTGCTGGTCATCTGGGCGATCAGTCTGGTGTATTTCTGCGTGAGCCGCCGCTTTCTGCGGGCTCTCGGTTGGCGCACCCTGCGCGAAAAGCAGGGCCCTGGTCCCTGCTGTGTGATGCTCGGCATCAATGCACTTCTTGCGCTTACCATGGTGCTCGGCGCAT